>ERZ777306.5309-NODE-5309-length-10475-cov-4.893186_pt1 | contig 10475 bp, 8 predicted proteins | sample MGYA00374966_ERZ777306 | MGnify/ENA primary metagenome ERZ777306 (study PRJEB29329, sample SAMN06343882) | mouse gut metagenome | isolation source: Mouse cecum | place: Austria: Vienna | collected 2014-11-15 ... | reverse complement strand
AGGCAGCACCGGCTTTTTGCCTGCCGTCTGTTTTGCGCATGCGGGCAGGACGGTAAGCATCATACATTTGATACGTTCGGCCAACCGGCCTTTAGCGTATATAAAAAGGAATAGAGGAGGATTTACACATGAAGAATTTTGCAGTAAAAACAATCGTAGCAATCGGTATCGGGGCAGCGTTATTTTTTGTACTGAGCACCTATATCGCAATCCCCACTCCGATCCCGAACCTGAAGCTGAGCGTGCACTATCCGGTGATCGGAGTCATGGCGATGCTGTTCGGTCCTCTGGCAGGCTGTCTGATGGGACTGATCGGACATTTCTTGAGCGACCTGGCAAGCGGCTGGGGCGTATGGTGGAGCTGGGTTGCGGGTTCCGCGTTTTTCGGACTGGCGATGGGATTCGTAGGCTATAAGATTGATCTGTCCAAGGGCGAATTCGGTGTCAAAGGCGCCGTGATCTTTAACGTGGTCCAGATTATCGCGCATCTGATTTCCTGGGGACTGATCGCGCCGGGACTGGACATTTTGATCTACAACGAGCCTGTGGAAAAGATTTTCCTGCAGGGAGCAGTGGGCAGTGTGGGAAATATTCTGTCTACCGCGGTTGTAGGTACGATCCTGTGCTTTGCGTACGCATCTACCAGGGCGAAAAAGGGATCTTTGAAAAAGGAAGATTAAGGAAAAACATCAGGAGGGGTGGCTCGCACGCTGCCCTTTTTTCCATGCGAAACGAAATAGGAGGACATGATTCGTGAAAGAACCGATCATAAAATTCGAAAACTTTGGTTTTCAGTATGACGCGCAGGCAGAGCCGACCTTAAAGGACATCAATCTGGAGATCTTTCCCGGAGAGAAGATCCTGATCGCGGGTCCGTCAGGCTGCGGGAAATCGACGATGACCCATTGTATGAACGGATTGATCCCCTTTGCGTATCCGGGAGAATCCACCGGGAAGCTGACGATCCAGGGGAAGGAGACAAAACACTTAAGCATCTTTGAGATCTCCAGGATGGTGGGCACGGTCCTGCAGGATCTGGACGGACAGTTCATCGGTCTGACCGTTGCGGAGGACATTGCGTTTGCACTGGAAAATGCCTGCGTCGGGCAGGACGATATGAAAAAGACTGTCAGGCAGGTGGCGCACCAGGTCGGCATCGGAGATCATCTGGAGCACTCGCCGGATGCCCTTTCCGGAGGCCAGAAGCAGCGGGTCTCTATGGCAGGCGTGATGGTCAATGAGGTCAGCATTTTATTATTTGATGAGCCGCTGGCGAATCTGGATCCGGCCACCGGAAAAAAGGCCATTGAGATCATAGACCGGATCCAGGAGGAGACCGGGGCTGCGGTCATCATCATTGAGCACCGCCTGGAAGACGTGCTGTGGCGGGATGTGGATCGGATCGTGCTGATGAAGGACGGCCGGATCGTGACAGACGCGCCGCCGGATGAACTGCTTTCCACGGATGTACTGCTGGACAACGGGATCCGGGAGCCTCTGTATCTGACCGCCCTGAAATACGCGGGAGTGAAGATCACGCCCAAATGCCACCCCCGCGGCATCCGGAGCCTGACACTGACAGAGGAAGACAAACACAAAGTCCGGACCTGGTTTCACGCGCGGAAGCTGGCAAAAGAGAAACCGGAAGGCAAGGCGCTTCTGACTGCGGAGAAGATTGATTTTACATATGATAACGGCTTTCATGCTCTGAAGGATATCAATATTTCCATCAATGAAGGGGAACTGCTTGCAATCGTAGGAACCAACGGCGCGGGAAAATCCACATTTTCCAAGGTGGTCTGCGGGTTCGAGAAGCAGCAGTTGGGAACACTGACATTCCAGGGGCAGGATATGAAAAGCTACAGCATCAAAGAACGTGCCGACCGGATCGGATACGTGATGCAGAATCCCAACCAGATGATCTCCAAGCCCATGATCTTTGACGAGGTGGCATTCGGCCTGCGCCAGAGAAATGTGCCGGAATCGGAGATCACGGCGAAGGTGGAGGAGGTTTTGAAGATCTGCGGGCTCTACCCCTTCCGGAAATGGCCGGTGTCCGCACTGAGCTTCGGCCAGAAGAAGCGTGTCACCATTGCGTCGATCCTGGCGCTGGATCCCCAGATGATCATATTGGACGAGCCCACGGCGGGACAGGATTACCGGCATTATACGGAGATCATGGAATTTCTGAACGAACTCCACGGCCGGGGGATCACGGTGGTCATGATCACCCACGACATGCATCTGATGTTGGAATACGCCCAGCGGGCCGTCGTATTTTCCGGCGGGCAGGTGATCGCCAACGACACCTCGGCAAATATCCTGACCAACCCGGAGATCATTGAGCGGGCCAACCTAAAGGAGACATCGCTTTACGACCTGTCGCTGCTCTGCGGGATCGAGGATCCCAATGTGTTCGTGCAGCATTTTATCGACTATGAGGAGGAAGGCAGAGACCGTCAGGCCGGCGGCGCGGCGGCACAAAACGATAGGAAGGAGGAAAAAAGAGGATGATCCAGTTATTTAATTATATCGACAGAGTTTCTCCGATCCACAGACTGACAGGGGCGGCCAAGCTGGCGTGTATGCTCTGCTGGGTTCTGGCGGCCATGATCACCTTCGACACACGGTATCTGATCCTCCTTACGGTCTGCGCGCTGGTGCTGTTTCGGGTGTCTAAGATCAAGGTGAGGGAAGTGAAGGTGATCCTGATCTTTTCCCTGGTCTTTCTGTTCCTCAATAACCTGCTGATCTACCTGTTTTCCCCGGAGCACGGGGTCAGCCTGTACGGCTCCCGGACGGTGCTCATAGACCTGATCGGAAGATACAGCGTCACGGCACAGCAATTGCTGTACCATGCAAATGTGATCCTCAAGTATACGGCAACCATCCCGGTGGTCATTCTCTTTGTGTCCACCACGCAGCCCAGTGAATTTGCGGCGTCGCTGAACAAGCTGGGAGTGAGCTACCGGATTTCCTATTCCGTGTCGCTGGCGCTCCGGTACATCCCGGACGTGATGGACGAGTTCCATTCCATTTCTCTGGCACAGCAGGCAAGAGGTGTGGAGCTGTCCGGGAAGGAGAACATCATCAAGCGGCTGAAAGGCGCGACGGCCATCCTGATGCCGCTGATCCTATCCAGCATGGACCGGATCGAAGTGGTGTCCAACGCCATGGAGCTGCGGTGCTTCGGAAAAGAGCCGAAACGGACCTGGTATCGGGAGCGGAAGTTTACCGGGCTGGATTATGGGACCATGATCCTGGGCTTCGGGCTGATCGGGATTTCCTTTGTGCTGCAGGCAGTGAACGGGGGACGGTATTGGAATCCGTTCTAGATGAGCATCCCATGATGGCTGTTCGGTCGTTTCACAAGGGATCCCCAACGGGTTTACCTCAATAAAAAAGTCTCGGAATTGAGTCAGTGATTCCGGGATTTTTTTTGCGCAACTCTTATGGGATTTCTGGTATAATGGTATTGCGCTGACGCGCAAGCAGGTCATCAATTTTCGTATGCGTACCTCGAAGGAGAGTATTTTTACAGGGTTAAACAATCTGGAGGCGTTGGAGCGGATTGAGCGAAAAAAATATGAAGAAGAGCTTCTTGAGGAGGGTGTCGGTCGTATCTTAAAATATGGAATTGCGTTCTATAAAAAGAGATGCAGGGTGATGTCTGCTGCTGACGGAACAGTATAAGGATCCTGTTTCTTAAAAAGATTCACATGCACAGTTAGAAAAATATCAGATTGAGAACGGTTTGTGATTCTTTTGAGATATACTCTGTTTATACGAGGAGGAACGAATATGGAATCATGGATCATCAGGACAAAAAACCTGAAAAAATATTATCAGCTTGGGGAGCATACAGTAAAGGCATTGGACGGCATGGATTTTCTCGTCAGGGAGCGGGAGTTTGTGGCGGTCATCGGTACCTCCGGGTCGGGAAAATCCACGCTGCTCCACATGATCGGCGGGCTGGATGTGCCCACCGACGGAGAGGTCTATGTGGCCGGGAGAAATTTAAACGAGATGAACAAGGAGCAGCTTGCGGTGTTCCGCCGCCGGAAGGTGGGGTTCGTGTTTCAGAACTACAATCTGGTGCCGGATCTGAATGTATTTGAAAATGTGGTGCTCCCTGTGGAGCTGGACGGGCGGTATGTGGACCGGGAATTTGCGGAGGAGATCCTGGACTTTCTGAAGCTGAAAGAGAAGCAGGAGGCGCTTCCGGGTACTCTCTCAGGCGGCCAGCAGCAGAGGGCCGCCATTGCCCGGGCCCTGGTGTCCAAGCCGGCGATCTTGCTGGCCGATGAACCGACGGGAAATCTGGACACCGCCACCAGCCATGACGTGATCGGATTGTTAAAGCTGGCGGCAAAGCAGTTTCAGCAGACGGTGGTACTGATCACTCATGACAACGACGTTGCCCAGATGTCGGACCGGATCGTGCGGATCGAGGATGGGCGGATCGTGGAGCGAAGCGGGGCAGAGCGAGAGAAGGATCAGGGGACGAAAGGTTCATGTATGGACGGATCCCAAGCGGATGCTCAGGCGGATGGAGAGAAGCAGGAAGAGAAAGGCGGTGCCAGCCATGCTGAAAAATAACAATACCGCAGTCATCCAGAGTATGGCCAGGCGTTCCTTCCGGACCAACCGCCGACGGAATATCAGCATTTTTCTGGCAATCCTGTTTTCTACCTTTTTACTGTTCTGCGTTTTTACAGTAGGGATCACTTTTTTTGAAATGCAGCGGACACAGAATATCCGGCTTCATGGCGCGGATTTTGACGCGTATCTGTACGGACTGACCCCGGAGCAGGAGAAGCTGTGCCGGGAAAATCCCGACATCCTGCACTCCGGGATTGAGGCGGTAGCCGGCTACGTGGTGGAGACCGATCAGAATGATACGCCGGATGCCGGACTGATCTGGGACGATGAAGTCTGCTGGGAGGAAATGCGAGGGCCCGGCAGGACCTGGATGGAGGGGCATTATCCACGGGAGTACAATGAGGTGCTGGTCAAAAGGGACTGCCTCAGGGCCTGCGGCCTGGAAGGATTAAAAACAGGGGATACCTTTACCATGACCTACGGCACCGGCTCGGGGGAATTTACAGGGGAGTTTCGGATCTCCGGCATGTGGGATGGATACGGGGCCAAAAATGTTTGCTTTGTGTCCAAAGCTTTTTACGACCAGACCGGGGAGGAGCTGTCTAATGTAGGCTCCGGACGGTATATGATCGATTTTAAGCAAACGTACATGACACGGGCGAAGCAGGAGGCATTTACTGAGAGCCTGAACCTGGAAAAGCAGCAGAACCTGTTTTTTAATTCGGAATATGAGTCTTCGGTTCAGGTCCTTGGGGGCATCTTGGGGCTGGCCGCTATCGCCTGTCTGTGCTCCTACCTGCTGATCTACAATATCATGTACCTTTCTGTTTCCGGAAACATCCGGTATTACGGGCTGCTGCAGACCGTAGGAATGTCGGGAAGGCAGATCCGCTGTCTGGTGCGGCGGCAGCTGGCCATTCTTGCGGCGGCGGGAATTGGGGGCGGTCTGCTTGCCGGAACCGGCGTGTCCTTCTGGGTGATCCCCTCGGTTGTGAGATCCATGGGAGTCTATCTGGGAGAAAATGAACGCGTCCGGGTGGCATTTCACCCCGCGGTGCTGCTTCTGGCAGTGCTTCTGTCCGGGCTGACGGTATTTGCGGCAGGGTACAGACCGGCACGGATCGCGGAAGCCGCGTCCCCGGTGGAGGCGCTGGGATACCGTCCGGCGCAGTCCGGGAAGCGAAGCCGCGGGACCGGGCGGGGCGGCATCCTGTGGCGTCTGGCAAAGGAGCAGCTCATGAAGGATAAAAAGAAATCCGGAATGGTGATCCTGTCTCTGTCTGTCGGATTGTCGCTGTTTTTGTGTCTGGTCACCCTGCTGGACAGCCAGGCGGCACGGACGATCGTGTCCAACTACATGGATATGGACATGGTGCTGGTGAATAAGACTCTGAAAAAAGAAGACCGGGAGGATTGGCGGCAGGTGATGGACGAGGAACTTCTCAGGGGACTGAAAGAGAAAGAAGCTCTGGAAGAGGTCCACGAGGTATTGTGCGCGGAGATCCTGGTCCCCTGGGAACCGGATTTTTCAGAAATGTGGATGAAAGAGTTTTATGACATGTGGATGCCATATGAGACTTATGAGGAGGGCAGGAAGAAATATCAGGAACACCCGGAGGAATACAGTTCCTTCCTGGTGGGGATCAATGAGGCGGAGTTCTCCTATCTGAACAGTACGCTGGCGCAGCCTGTGGATGAGGAAGCATTTTTACGCGGAGAGACCTGCATCCTGTACCGGGACAATCTGGATTTTAAGGACAGGGATGTACAGGGAAAGGAAGTGGGCTGCTGCGCCTTTGAGAATCCGGAGCATATGAGGACATTTCAGATCGCAGGTCTGACGGATGAGTATTATTATACCGGAGGTCTGGCCAGCTTCGCTCCTACAGTGATCGTCAGCAGCCGTGCCCTGCGGGAATTTTCAGAGCATCCCTTTGTGTTCAAGGTCAGCCTCCGCTACCGGCAGGAGTATGATGAAGAGATTGAGGCAGAGCTGCGGCGGATGGTCGAAGACAGCGGGTATTCCAAAAACATTTCCTGCGAATCCAAGCTGGATGAGATGAAGACCGTGAAAAAGGCTCAGGGAAATATGATGGAGGTGGGACTTGGGATCGTGCTGATCCTGGCCCTGATCGGGATTTTGAATTATGTGAATACGCTGGTGGGAAATATCCGGAGCCGGGAGCTGGAGATCACAGTCATGGAAAGTGTCGGCATGAGCGCAAAGCAGGTTCGGAAGATGCTGGTGCTGGAAGGGCTTCTGTTCGCGGGCGGCTCCCTGCTCGTCACCTGGACGGCCGGGCTGGCGGCAACCTGTGCGCTGTACCAGTCCATGAATTACCGGAAGGTACCCTTTGCGGTACCGGCGCTTCCGATGGCGGCGGCATCGGCACTTGTGCTGGCAGTATGCGCGGCGGTGCCGCTGATGGCTTACCGGAGTATGGAAAAAAAAGGAACGGTGGTGGAGAGGCTGCGGGGAGTGGAGTGAAGTGCGGGGGCCTTAAATGTACGGCGCTAATCGTTCCTTGCTCTGGCTGACCAGAGAGACCTTGTCGGTCAAACTATTCTTTCTTATTCTTTGAAAAAGTTACTGTTTTACTCAAATATGTTCAGTTTTTAAAGTGGTAAACCTTACGGATTTGTGCTATTCTTTTATGTAAGAAATTCATTTTTAGAACAGTCAATAAAGGAGGGGGAGCATGGAACTAAAACGTGACATTTACAAGGAATTACTTGCGTGGAAAAGTAAAAGCAATCATAAGGTTCTGGAACTTGAGGGAGCGCGTCAGGTCGGAAAAACATATATTCTGGAAAAATTTGCAAAAAAAGAGTATCAGAGTCATGTCTATATTAATATGATCGGAAGTTCGGGCAAGGATTTTCTGCAGTGTCTCGAAACGGCTGCAAGCTGGGAGCCGGGGAAGAAGCGGGAAAACAATCCGGTTTATAAAGCGTTCCAGCTATACGACCCTGATTTTTCAGATTGTGAAGATCTGCTGATCGTGATTGACGAAATCCAGGAATCATCTGTTGTATATAGTAAGATCAGGGAATTTGCCAGAGATTTTAAGGCACATTTTATTGTGACGGGGTCTTATCTTGGAAAAACACGGGAAAAAGAGTATTTTCTTTCAGCCGGGGACACAGAGGTGCTTACAATGACCACGCTTACATTTCCTGAATTTCTGGATGCGTTTCATAGGCGCGGACTATACGAATCCATTGACTTATATGGTGGATCGGATCATGCCGGATATGATGAATTAAAATCATACTTTCATATTTATCTACAGATTGGCGGATATCCGGAGGTTGTAACCACATATTTGGAAAGCAGAAGCATTCCGGATTGTGAAGCAATGATAAGCAATCTGATCCAGATATTTGTCAAAGAATCTTCAAGATACTTTGACAGCCCATTAGAATTGCAAATGTTTGAAAAGATATTTTCTTCGATCGCGGCAACTCTTCTGAAAGAAAAAAAAGGAACGCCGGATCTGACCACAGATTTGACGAAGATCATTTTTAAAGAAGAAAGCGGGAGAATTACAAAAAAAATGACGAACTATGCCATCAGCTGGCTGTTTTTGTCGCACCAGATTGGCTATTGCAGTATGAGTGTGGATTGCAGTAATCTGGATATTGTAGATAACTGCCGGTATTACTTTAATGATTTGGGGGTAGCAGGCTATTTTCTGAAGCTGACTGGAGAGCCATTGAGTATCATTGAAGGGGTTCTGTGTGAAAATTTTGTCTACCTTGAGCTTGTCAGACGGATTCGGAAACAGGAAATAGCCGGCCAGGTGCCATGGTTTGCCATAGATAAAAGGACAAGCGGTGAATTGGATTTTTATGTCAGAAGCCGGATAGACAACATGGATTACGGCCTGGAAGTAAAAAGAGGGAAAAACAGGGCAAATACAGCAAATGCTCTGCTGGAAAGAGGAAAGCTGGATTTTATTTATCAGCTGAAAAACACCTATGGCGGAATCGAGGACAGAAAGTATTCTGTTCCGCTCTATCTCTGCGGCCGGATTCCATTTAACCTGGGGCTGTAAGAGACTCCGGAACATTTTCTTAACGCATTTTTCATTTATAAAGAAGCTTGTTCCTCATTCTATCATGATATAAAGCAAGATCGTACTATAAAGAACAAAAAGAAAGCAGTGGCAGATTGGCTGGAATTCTTGAAAAACTAAAATCCAATCGCGATGGGAAAGTAAAGAAAACAAGAAATGACGATTTGGAGATTCCGTGCTTTCGGCAAAAGAAGCGGTTCAAAAGGCACTGAGTAGATTGGGAATCCCTGAAAATCGTGAAGAAAAAAAGGAGAAGGATTTTTATGAAGCGCTTTTGCGAATCTTATGCTAAATTCAGTTAATGGCCCAGTATCAAAGAACTGGAACTGCTGACAAACCGTACTGTATGTCAGGAAACAGAACAGACGGTGGAAAGCCTGCTTAGAGAAAGTGGAATCCAGATCCCGGAAGGGCAGTCTGTCCGCCTGACGGTAGATTCCTGCGATTATTACATCCGGGCAGAAGGGCTGGAGGATAAATCACGGAGTTTCGAAATGAAGACGGGAAGTTGTTACATGTCACACCCTGACCAATCACTACGCTGATTGGTCAGGAGGATGCGCATAAAAGCTGGGATTCAGGCCGTCCATTGCCGTAGGCAATTTTAAATGACGGCCTGAGTTACAGGGCACGCCTGGTCAAGGTGTGACCTGTAACGGGAAGTTATAAAGTCGATCAAAAGTATGGCCAGAGTCATTGAGATTTCCTCCGCGATTCTGTATAATAATAAAAACAATATGTGCTTCTGCGGTCACCGCTTACACGGCTGGTTAAGTCGTGAACAGTTATATTCTGCGGATTCCTGCCGCGATGATTTCGGAAGCGCGTCACAGAGATGAAGGAGGAAATGATATGCAGTATAAAGAGTTCAAGAGTTCAGCGAAGCTGTCCATGCTGGGCATGGGAGCCATGCGTCTGCCGGTCATCGGTGAGGATCAGGGGAACATTGATTATGGGAAGGCTAAGGCGATCATAGACAGGGCTTATCAGGGAGGGGTCAATTATTATGACACAGCCTACATCTACCACAACGGAAAGTCCGAGGAATTTCTGGGAAAAGCCCTGGCGGAATATCCCAGAGAGAGCTATTATGTGGCGGATAAGTTCATTATGAAAAAAGCCCGTATTTATGGGCTTTTTTGTTGTGCTTGTCGCTAACGTGTCACTAACGTAAGAGAATTTATGTACTGTTTTTCACTGGTATTTTAATCTTTTCAATCTCTTTGCGGAGCTCCTCAACCGTCCTGTGTCCATAGACCTTATTTGTAATATCCTGGAAAGCATGTCCAAGCATCCGTTTCCGATCATTTTCATTCACATGGTACTTTTCGCAGAGCATGGAGAAGGTGTGCCTGGCATCATGGGGAGTATGCCTCTGCATCCTGATCCGCTCCAGAGTTTGATACATCCGGTTTCGAAAGACTCTTGAAGTTACATCAAGAATCACTTCCTGATTTTTAATACGTCGCTTCACCATTGGATAGATCCCGGAATGTATCGGGACAATGCGGTCTTTCCCGGCTTCGGTCTTTACACCGCCCCGGAAATATTTTTCTTCCAGGTTTACCTCGATGGTTTCATAGGCTTTTATACGGTATCCGGAATAGCACATGATCAGAAGAAATTCCACGACAGGATCCTCTTTGTGCTGCCAGAGTATTGCAAGTTCGTCCTCAGAAAATGGGACGCCGTGTTCGTTATCCTCTGCCTTCTTTATCTTGACGTGTACAGAATAATCTTTTTCGCAGAGCTCAAACTTTTCAGCATAAGCGTACATCTGGTGGAAGAGGGACA
>ERZ777306.5301-NODE-5301-length-10483-cov-4.133007_pt1 | contig 10483 bp, 7 predicted proteins | sample MGYA00374966_ERZ777306 | MGnify/ENA primary metagenome ERZ777306 (study PRJEB29329, sample SAMN06343882) | mouse gut metagenome | isolation source: Mouse cecum | place: Austria: Vienna | collected 2014-11-15 ... | reverse complement strand
CTGCTTCACCCGCAGGGCCTGTCGGCCCAGTGGGCCCTGTTGCGCCTGCTGCACCGGTCGCGCCGTTCCTATTTGCAAAACGCCAAAAACAAAAACACGGCTTCATCCCATTTGGAAATGAAACCGTGTTTCTTTATGCTATAATGCTTGAAACCGTCAGGCAAATCATATATAGGAAAATCGCTGCTATTGGTACTGATGTAAAAAACGCTTTGTAAATCCCGTCCTCAACACGCTTTGCCCGGAGCAGACGCAAAAGCGGATTGATGTTGCTGAACAGCGCGAAAATAAGCATCAAAATACCAGCTGCCATAAAGGCTGTGTTAAGAAAAATGCCTGCGGTTGGACTTACTGCTTCCAGCCGCCCAACGCCTTCTACAAATAAATTATTCATCACATGTAGCAGTATGGTTAAATGGATGGAATGCTTCAACGCTAAATATCCAAAAATCATCCCGATAATAAGCGCAATCGGAAACTGTACCGCATTGCCGTGCATCAGTGCAAAAACCAATGCACTGATAAAAATGGCAAACCAGCGCCCATATGGTTCCAAATATCGCAGCAGTGCGCCGCGGTATATGATTTCCTCACAAATTGGCGCAACCGCGATGGAATAAAATAAAAGCGAAGCAGAAACCGCCGCCGATGTTGCCGCTTCATCTGCCGCCCCAAAAGAAAACCCAACAGATTCCAGAATATTCATAATTGGGGCATAGATTAGTGTAACAAGCATTTGCAAACCAAGAATCAGCAGGAAATAATAAATTAGTTCCACTGGGAAAACCTTTGCCCGCCGGTCAAGCAGACGGTCAAGCCGATGATTGCCCGCGCCTAAGCTGAGCATTGGCAGTACACTGACGGCAACTGAAAAAATGATAATATACCCTTGCAGCAGGTTCCATGTACCGCGCAGCGGGCTGAACCACCGCAGCAGCAGCGAACAAAGCAAACTGCCTGCCAATGTCAGAAACATCAAAAGAAGCTGTGATGAAACCAGTGCCCAGCCAAGCCGACTGAAATCCCGCCGCATTTCATCCTGTTCAAATTGCGCCATGCTGTTTTAACCCCTTTTCACGCGGACGCCACTCGCTAAGCGCTAAACCTGCCAGCACCATCATAATGCCAAGCACAGCTTGTCCACTTAAACGCTCCCGCAGGATGATTGCTGCCAAAATCACCGTAATGACTGGCGATAAGTAAATATAAGCACAGGTTTTCATCGAACCAAGGATGCCCACCGCATAATTCCATGTAAGGAAACAGACCGCACTTGCGCATAACCCCAGGAAACATAAATTTGCCGCTTCTATCCTGCCCATGGACAGCACTGCGGAAATGCGGAAACCATCAAACAACGCGGCAGGCACCATCATCACAATGCCATATAAGAAAATGCGGCGGGTTGCGCCAAGCGCCGAATAGCCCAAATCCGCAATTTTACGGGTAAGCGGGGAATAAATCCCCCATGCGGCGGCTGCCAGCAGTGAAAGCGCCAGCCCTTTGGGCTGGATATGCGCCGCGTCACTGCCAAGGCTAATGAGCACAATACCTGTCATGGCAATGGCAAATCCAGCCGCAAACCCACCGCGCAGCTTTTCCCCAAGAAAGAAAATGCCAAATATCCCGGCAAACAGCGGCGCGGACGATACGAGCACTCCAATCAGAGAAGCGTCGCCATATCGCAGCGCAATATTTTCACATAAGTAATAACAGGCTAAGCCAGAAAACCCTGCTGCCACAAAATAAAGTTCATGCAGACGGGATTTCAGCGGCATTTTGCCTGGGCTGGCAATACATAAAGCAAGCCCGCCTAACGTGAACCGTAAAAGCAAAATTTCTACCGGCGTAAAATGCCGCAGCAATGTTTTGGTACAAACAAAAGTTGCGCCCCATACCGTGACAGTAAATAGGGCAGCAAGATGCCCATTGGTTTTTTGTTTCATATTATCCTACCCCTGGCGAGGCGATAAAGCCGCCGCCAATGACAATATCCCCATCATAAAATACAGCCGCCTGCCCTGCCGCAGGCGCACGCGCCTCATCTTCAAACACAATACGCGCCTCTTGTCCACAGGGCGTGACCACAGCGCGCTGTGCCCGCTTGGAGTACCGCACCCTTACCGTGCAGGCAAACGTCCCGTCCGCAGCGTATTCCGGCGCGCAGTAATGCACTTGCTGCACAAGGATTTCTTTCTGGAACACATCATTTAGTGACAGCACCACTTCATTGGTTTCCGGGCGCAGAGCCTTTACAAAAAGCCGCCCTTCGGCTGCAATGCCTAAGCCTTTGCGCTGCCCGACAGTATAATGATGCAATCCTTTGTGCCGCCCTAAAATTTTGCCGTTTTCATCGATAAAATTGCCTTCCGGCAAACGCACACCGTGCCTTTCCAGCCAGCCTTGCCAATTGCCATCCGGGATAAAACAGACATCCATGCTGTCTTTCTTTTGGGCAACGGGCAAGCCCAGCGCCTGTGCCTGCGCACGGACGGCGCTTTTATCTTCCATCATGCCAAGCGGGAAAATGCAGCGTGAAAGCACCTCACGAGATAACCGGTGCAGCATATAACTTTGATCTTTTTCTGACTGCGCACGCATCAGCAGCACCCGTCCTTCGGTATCCTGCCCAATGCGGGCATAATGCCCGGTTGCCAGCCACTTCGCGCCGATTTCATCGGCATAATCTGCAAGTGTTTGGAACTTTACCAGACGATTGCACACAACACATGGATTTGGTGTGCGTGCGTTTTGATATTCAGACGCAAAATACTGGCAGACGTGTTGTTCAAGTTCTGGCGCACGGTGCGCCATATGCAGCGGAATGCCAAGGGCATCCGCTGTTTGCTGGGCTTGCTGCTGCCCGCCAAGCCCTAATTCCAAAAATAATCCATAAACATCATATCCCTGCTGCCGCAGCAGCGCCGCGGCAACGGCTGAATCTACCCCACCAGATAAACCCAGTACAACCTTTTCCATTTATTCTTGCCTCCATCCTGCCACGCCATGGAATAACCAGTATGGCGACGGGTTAAACCCTGTGATAAGCCCACTGCGCACCACAACTTGGTCGCGGATAAATGCAATCGGCGCAATCGGTGTTTCATTTATCAGCTGCGTATATAATGCCTGTTTTGCTTCTGCTGTGCCCACAGCGCGGGCATTTTGCACCTGGTTATCGGTTTCAAAATTGCTGTAACGCCCATAATTGAGCAAACCGCCTGTGCAGACCAGTGACCGCAAATCAAAATCCGGCATCATACGGGTTTCCCCATAGTACATATCAAATGTCCCAGCAAGCAATCTTGCCGTATATTCTTCAAACGGCACAGCGTCCACTGTTGCCGGAATGCCAACCGCCAGCAGACAATCTGCAATTTGCTGCGCTGCGCTGACTTTGAACGCATTTTCATTGTTCACCAAGATTGATGGCGCAAACCGCACCCGGTTGCCGGAAAAATTATCATATTCCAGCACACCATCCCCGTTGGTGTCCGAAATATTTGCTTGGGCAAATGCGGCAAGCGCAGTATCCCGGTCGGCTGCCACGCTGCCCACTGCTGGGTCGGGCTGTGGGTTCACGGGTGCAACCGCCGCGTCCGCAAAACTTTGGAACGCAATATTGCAAATATTCGCCCGCGCTATTGCGGCGGATACCCCCTGCCGCGCCTGCGGCAGGCTGAATGGACCCGCGCCACAGGCAAACCCAATATAATGCAGGTTTGTTGTCGGCGTCTGGTGCAGGTCTACCGAACCGCTGATATTCACCGGGTTGGCGCTGATGCGTTCTGTCCGGATTAGTGAAATATCACCGGTTTCAAAACTGTTAATAATGGCATCTGACCGCAAGGTTTCAATAAGGTCAATACGGCTAAACGCGCTGACAGCCCCGCCATGCCAGTTTTCATAAGGGGCAAGGTACCATTCGCCTTCCTCATACGCCGGGCGATATGCGCCTGTGCCATCGGCAAATGAATCATTTTCTGAGCCGCGCCGGAAAATCGGAATATCCAGCAGCTTGATAAAATCCATATTGGCAGAAGAAAGCGTAATGCCTACTGTATATTGCCCATCGGCAAAAATTGACTGTGCATCAGCCAGGCGGGAAAAATAGGGCGAAGTTTCATTGGATTGCGCGGTTTTGAGCGTATATACCACATCTTCCGCCGTCAGTTCCTCCCCTGACCAAAAGGTAATGCCTTGCTGAAGCTGAAATTTAAAGGTAATCCCATCACCCTCCCAGGACTGACAGAGCATAGGCTGCGGCTGGAATTTATTATCCAGATAAAACAGCCCTTCATAAAGCGCTTCTGAAAGGATGCGGTTCATATGGGAGGTGCTGAGCACAGGGTTGATATTTTCCCCGCTATAATAAGCAAGCCCTAAATAATCGGCTGCTTTTTGGATTGTGGGCGGCTGTTCCAGCTCGGTATTGCTGGAAGCGGGTTCATCATCCGGGGCGGCGCTGCTATCGCCGCCCGGCGTACAGCCAGCAAGCAGCACCGCCATAAGAACAATAAAAAAGCGTTTCAAATGCTGAAAATCCATAGGTCTGTCCTTTCATGAAATGAGAATTTTCAGATGGCACAAGCGGCGCGTTGTTACAGGCAAATAATGCCTGCCTGTACGCCGCGTTTGCCGTTTGTCGCCCGGTGCGACCAAAATTCATCATGGTGGCAGCGAGTGCAAATGCCGCTGTCTACAATATTTTCTACCCCTGCTTCTTTGAGCAGCATCGTGTTAATCCCTTGTAAATCAATATGGTATTTTATACCGCGTTCCGCAATAAATGGCTCCGCGGAGGCGCCAAGCTGACGCACCATAGCTTCAGGCACATCGGCATCGGTTTCAAAACAGCACTGCCGGATGGATGGCCCGATGACCGCAATCAGGCTTTGACGCTTTGCGCCGAGTTTTTCCACCATCGCATCAACCGTCTGCGGCAAAATGCCCAGCGCTGTGCCCCGCCAACCGGAATGGCATACCCCACAGCTGTGGCTTGCCGGGTCATACAGCAGCGTGACCACACAGTCCGCATAATATCCCGCAAGCGGCGTATCCGGCAGGTTGGTAATCAGCGCGTCAGATTCCCATGTCATGGGCTTATGCAGCCCCATGCCTACCGTTTCTTCTGTGACAACCGAGATTTTATCCTGGTGGACTTGTTGGGTCATGGTCAGCCGCGAAAGCGGGATTTGCAGCCCTTTTGCTAAAATCTCATAATTGCGCAGGACATTTTCCCGTTTATCCCCGCGGCTGAACCCTAAATTCATGCTTTCACAATCGCCTGTGCTGACCCCGCCAGCCTTTGTGGTAAAACCATGCCGCACCGGCAGGCGTGTGCTGATATAATAAGAAAATGTGCCGCAGGTGCGGCGCTGCATTGTTTTTTCTGGCATAAAAAAACCTTCCTGTCCGCGGCGGTATCGCAAAAAATTGCCGCTTCTTTATTATAACCTTGCCTGCCTGTAAAAACAACCCTGCATACTTACCTTCGTCACTCTGCCTGATTTTCATGCCAGATAGAGTGTTTTCCTTGACACGCAAGGCAAAAAGCATTAAGATATTACTATAATACCTTATGTTCATTTTGTCCGGCCACGGAATTTTCATATGGGGATTATACCATTTTCCATTTCAAAAATTACAGGAGGTGTTCTACGCAGCTTTATGAATACGATGATAATCAAACTGCTTATTGGTGTTGTCTGTTTGGTTATTGGTGTGCTGCTTGGTATTTTCCTTCGGAAAAATACCGCTGAAAAGGTAATCGGAAGCGCGGAACAGGAAGCAACCCGCATTATTAATGACGCAATTAAATCGGGTGAAACCAAAAAACGTGAAGCAATTCTGGAAGCAAAAGACGAGATATTAAAGGCGCGCACGGAGGCGGACCGCGAACTGAAAGAACGCCGCGGCGAAGTGCAGAAAACTGAGCACCGGCTCCATCAGAAAGAAGAAGCGCTTGAAAAGAAAACCGACGCGATGGAACGCAAAAGCGAAGAGCTAAACCGTAAAATTGCCCAGGCGCAAAAAACGCAGGAAGAAGCAGAAGCGGTAAAAGCGGAACAAATTGCAACGCTTGAGCATTTATCCGGTCTGACCCGCGAGGAAGCGCGGGATTATCTTGTCAAATCCATTGAACACGAAGCCCAGCACGATGCTGCCCTGCGGCTGCGTGAAATCAACCAGCGCATAAAGGATGACGCTGAAGCCACTGCCCGTGAACTCATTACGACTGCCATACAGCGCTATGCAGCCGACCAGGTTTCGGAATCAACCGTTTCAGTTGTCCCCTTGCCCAATGATGAAATGAAAGGTCGTATCATCGGCCGTGAAGGGCGCAATATCCGTGCCCTTGAAAACCTGACAGGCGTTGACCTGATTATAGACGATACCCCAGAGGCCATTACATTGTCCTCTTTTGACCCGGTGCGCCGTGAAATTGCACGGCTTAGCCTGGAAAAACTCATACTGGATGGACGTATCCATCCGCCCCGCATTGCGGAAATGGTACAAAAAGCCCAACGTGAAGTTGAGCAGATTATCAAATCCGAAGGCGAACGCGCCATTTTTGAAGCTGGCATCCATGGCATCCACCCTGAACTGGTGCGGCTGCTTGGGCGTCTGCATTACCGCACAAGCTATGGCCAGAATGTCCTGCTCCATTCCATTGAGGTTGCGCATATTGCCGGTATGCTTGCCTCTGAACTTGGCCTTGACCCAACCATTGCACGCAGAGCCGGTTTGCTGCATGACATTGGCAAGGCTGTTGACCATGAAATTGAAGGTTCCCATGTCACCATTGGCGTTGACTTGGCAAAGCGTTACAAAGAATCCCAGGCAGTATCGCACGCGATTGCTGCCCATCATGGGGATATTGAGCCGACTACCATTGAAGCCTGCCTGGTACAGGCGGCAGATGCCATTTCGGCAGCGCGGCCTGGCGCACGGCGTGAGAATCTGGAAAATTATATCAAGCGTTTGGAAAAACTTGAGGAGATTGCAAACACCACACCTGGCGTTGAACGCTCCTATGCAATCCAAGCAGGGCGGGAACTGTGTATTATCGTGAAACCAGAGGATGTTTCCGATGATCAGATGACCATGCTTGCCCGTGAAATTGCAAAGCATATCGAGGATGAACTGGATTATCCTGGACAAATCAAAATCAATATGACACGGGAAACCCGTGCCATTGATTATGCAAAATAAACAGACAACACCGTTATGGGAGGGGCTTTACCCCTCCCTTTTACATGAAAAGGCTGGTGTGTTTTATGATTATACAAGGCGGGGCTGTGTACTGCGCTGACCGGGTATTCCGACATATGGATGTTTTAATTCAGGATGGGCGCTTTGCGCATCAAACGCCAAATAAAAAAACCATTCATGCGCATGGATGTTATGTTATCCCAAGCCTGGTGGATATGCACCTGCATGGGTGCATGGGATATGATGTTTGTGATGGGACATATGAAGCCATTGCACAAATCGCCGCTTATGAAGCTTCTGCTGGGGTTGCCGCCATGGCGCTTGCTACCATGACGCTGCCTGTGCCTACGCTAAACCATATTTTATCTGTGGCAGCGGCATACCAGCAAAATCCTGCGCAGGGCGCGGATTTGACTGGCATTAATATGGAAGGCCCTTTCATCAGCGAAAGCAAAAAAGGCGCGCAAGATGCGCGCCATAAGCTGCTTTGCAATACCCAAATTGCGTGGGGGTTTTGTCATGCCGCCCAGGGGCTGGTGAAAATCATCGGGCTTGCGCCTGAAGTGAATCCGGTATTTGCTGGGTTCATCTGGCAAATGAAAGGCAGTGCTCATATTTCACTTGCGCATACCGATGCGGATTATGATACCGCAATGGCAGCATTCGCTGCGGGCGCAGACCATGTGACCCATCTGTATAACGCAATGCCGCCCTTTTCGCACCGTCAGCCCGGCGTCATTGGCGCCGCTGCTGATTGCCCACAGGTATCCGCTGAGCTGATTTGTGATGGGATTCATGTACATCCCGCGGCGGTACGGGCAGCATTCCGGCTATTTGGTGCGGAGCGGCTTGTTTTGGTCAGCGATAGTATGCGCGCCACTGGTATGCCAGATGGGGTTTATTCCCTTGGCGGGCTGGATGTCCAAGTTATGGGGCGCCGTGCCACGCTGGCAAAAGGCAATGCGTTGGCTGGGTCTGTCACCCATTTGCTGGATTGTCTGCGGATTGCAGTGCTGGATATGGGCATCCCGCTGACAGATGCGGTTGACTGCGCCACCATAAACCCAGCACGGGTTTTAGGCATTGCCGATGAATATGGCACGATTACTGTGGGAAAACGGGCAAATGTTCTGCTGCTTGACCAAAATTTACACCTGAAAGCGGTAATCAAAGATGGGGTGCAAATAAAATAGAAAAACCCGATGCCTTATGGCATCGGGTTTTGATGGCAGCCGAAGAAGGATTCGAACCCTCACAAACAGAGTCAGAGTCTGTCGTGCTACCTTTACACAATTCGGCTATCTGCTGACGAAGATTATTATATCCAATCTACGACCAAATGTCAACACTTAATTTTAAAAAATTTTAAAAAATCGCACAGTTTTTTTGACAAGGCAGGCGAAAAATTTTATAAATAAACAGGTGGAAATCAGCGCGAACAGGGGATATAATAATCTGTAAGCGAAAAAAGGAAAAGAACGATTTTTGTCCATATCAGGAGGCATTATGGTTAGGAATGATTTAAGAAATATTGCAATTATCGCGCACGTTGACCATGGCAAAACCACTTTGGTTGACCAGATGTTAAAACAAGCTGGTATTTTCCGCGAAAATCAGGTCGTGGAAGAACGTGTGATGGATTCCAACGATATCGAACGCGAACGCGGCATTACAATTTTAGCCAAAAACACCTCGGTACATTACCAGGATGTGAAAATCAATATTGTGGATACGCCAGGCCATGCCGATTTTTCCGGCGAAGTGGAACGCATCCTGAAAATGGTGGATGGCGTAATCCTGCTGGTCGACGCCGCAGAAGGCCCCATGCCACAAACTCGTTTTGTACTGCAAAAAGCATTGGAATTTGGGCATAAAATCATTATTGTGGTGAATAAAATAGATCGCCCAGATGCGCGGCTGAATGAAGTCGGCGACGAAGTGCTGGAATTGCTGCTTACCCTCGACGCAACAGATGAACAGCTTGACAGCCCCATTATTTACTGCTCTGGGCGCGATGGCACCGCGTCTATGTCCCCCAATAAACCTGGGGTGGATTTGGTGCCGCTGTTTGACCAGATTTTGGAGCATATCCCCGCGCCCCATGTCGATATGGATGGTGAAACACAAATGCTGGTATCCTCTATCGATTATAATGATTATGTTGGACGTATTGGCATTGGGCGCATTGAACGCGGCAGTATTAAAGTTGGCCAGCCAGTAACCATTTGTGATTACCATGGCAATATAAAGCCTTATGGCTCTAAAATTGTTTCGCTGTATGCCATTGAAGGCTTGGTGCGTACACCGGTGGACGAAATGAAAGCCGGTGATATTGCCTGCTTTTCTGGGATTGAAAATATCACCATCGGCGAAACCATTTGCGCCCATGGCGCAAATGAACCACTGCCATTTGTCAAAATTTCTGAACCTACGGTTGAAATGACATTCTCTGTGAATGATTCGCCATTTGCCGGGCGTGAAGGCAAATTTGTCACTTCCCGCCATTTGCGTGACCGTTTGTTTAAAGAACTGCTGAAAGATGTATCCTTACGTGTGTCTGAAACTGACAGCACGGATAGTTTCCGGGTTGCTGGGCGCGGTGAAATGCATCTTTCCATTTTAATCGAAAACCTGCGCCGGGAAGGTTATGAATTCCAGGTTGGCGCGCCAAAAGCTATGATGCGTGAAATTGATGGCGTGAAATGTGAACCGATTGAACGGATGATTGCCGATGTGCCGCAGGATGCCGTCGGTTCTGTTATGGAAAAAATGGGTTCCCGCAAGGGCGAACTGGTTTCCATGAACCCAAAAGGTGACCGGATGCGCATTGAATTCCTCATCCCGGCACGCGGACTGTTTGGCTATCGCAGTGAATTTTTGACTGATACTAAAGGCGAAGGCGTGATGAGTTCGGTATTTTATGAATATCAGCCGCATAAAGGTGATATCCAAAAACGGTCTTTGGGTGCGCTGATTGCCTTTGAAACCGGCGAAGCCGTCACTTATGGGTTATATAATGCGCAGGAACGTGGCACACTGTTTATCGGCGCAGGCACCGATGTTTATGAAGGTATGATTGTTGGTTGTACCCCCAAAGATGATGATATTGCTGTCAATGTCTGTAAGAAAAAACAGCTTACCAATACCCGTGCCTCTGGTTCGGATGATGCGCTGCGGTTAATCCCGCCACGCGTGATGTCCATTGAAGCGGCGCTCGAATTTATCGGCGATGATGAGCTGCTGGAAATCACACCGAAAAGCCTGCGGA
>ERZ777306.5297-NODE-5297-length-10506-cov-4.051861_pt1 | contig 10506 bp, 7 predicted proteins | sample MGYA00374966_ERZ777306 | MGnify/ENA primary metagenome ERZ777306 (study PRJEB29329, sample SAMN06343882) | mouse gut metagenome | isolation source: Mouse cecum | place: Austria: Vienna | collected 2014-11-15 ... | reverse complement strand
AATGGAGGGAGAGCCTTTTGAATCACCGATGAAGCCTTTCGGCGGCGTGGAATCGTTCGCATGGAGCCCCGACTCGCGCCGGCTGATCTACACCTCGCGCAAGAAAACCGGAATGGAATACGCCGTTTCCACCAATTCCGACCTGTATATCTACGACCTCGAGACCGCCAAGACGCGCAACATCACCAAGGGTATGGCAGGCTACGACACCAATCCGGCCTTCTCGCCCGACGGGAAGTATGTGGCATGGCTCTCCATGGAGCATGACGGCTACGAGAGCGACAAAAACCGCATCTTCATTCTCGACAACGCGACCGGCGAGAAGACCGACCTGACCGCCGACTGGGACTATACCGCCGACGCTATCGCGTGGGCTCCCGACGGAAAGAAGATATACTTCCTGGCCGCTTACCAGGGATGCACCCCGATATTCAGCATCGACATCGCCACGAAGAAGGTCGAGATGGTGACCGCCGGAACCGACATCGCCGACTACTGCGCCCTCGCCCCCACCCCCGACGGGAAGCAGGTCATAACGATGCGCCATTCCATGCTCTACCCCAACGAGATTTTCGCCGTGGCAGACGGAAAGGCCACCGCGCTGACCTCAGTCAACAAGGAGATTCTCGAGCAGATTGAGGCTCCGAAGGTCGAGAAAGTGATGGTGCCGACAACCGACGGCAAGCTGATGACAACCTGGGTGCTTTATCCGCCGAAATTCGACCCTGAAAAGAAATATCCCGCCATACTATACTGCCAGGGCGGCCCGCAACAGGCCGTAAGCCAGTTCTGGAGCTACCGCTGGAACCTGATGCTGATGGCCTCGAACGGCTACATAGTCATTGCCCCGAACCGCCGCGGCCTCCCCGGCTTCGGCACGGAGTGGAACGCCCAGATTTCAGGCGACTATCCCGGACAGAACATGCGCGACTATCTCTCGGCTGTCGACTTCATGAAAGAGAAGCCCTACGTCGACGGAGAGCACATCGGCGCTGTCGGCGCCAGCTACGGCGGCTTCTCGGTGTACATGCTTGCCGGAATCCACGAGGGTCGTTTCGCCGCGCTCATAGCGCATGCAGGCATCTTCAACACGGAGGCGCAGTATCTCGAGACCGAGGAGATGTGGTTTGCCAACTGGGACCTCGGCGGCCCGTTCTGGGACAAGGAGAACGCCGTGGCCCAGCGCACGTTCGCCAACTCCCCACACAAGTTCGTGGACAAATGGGATACCCCGATTCTCGTGACCCACGGCGAATATGACTACCGCATACTCTCGTCGCAGGGAGAGATGGCGTTCAACGCCGCACGCCTCCGCGGAGTTCCCGCCGAGATGCTGATCTTCCCCGACGAGAACCACTGGATCCTCAAACCTCAGAACGCGATCATGTGGCAGCGCGTGTTCTTCCGCTGGCTCGACAAGTGGCTCAAAGGGATAAACTACGAGAATCCCTCGCCGTTCACCACCGACGCTGCCGAAGCCGCCGTTGACGCTGCCGCCGAAATCGGCACCACCGACTGATGCCCCCGGATAGTGAGTAGGGACGCGGCGTGCCGCGTATAATTCGCAATAATACGCGGCACGCCGCGTCCCTACATCCTCCGCCATAGTAATTCAGCCCCCGTGACTACCGCGAGCGCGGTAGTCACGGGGGCTGAATTAGCGTTTAAACATGCTTAACGTATATAAAATGCGGATTTTGTTGCCATTGTGGAAAATAAGCCGTATATTTGTGGCAAAATGGCTGTTACCGGCCCTTACCCCCTGATTCAAAAGAAAACAAATATTAACCAATCAAATTCTCAGGCATGAAAAAACTTTTACTTTCAGCACTGTTATCAGCCGGAAGTATTATGTCAGCCTATGCGGCTGACGTGTACCGGCTCGTTGACGATGCGGCCTCCTTGTCGGCTGGCGACAAAATCATTATCGCATCAACTAAAAACAATGCTTCCACAGCGTTGGGAACAACGCAAAACTCCAACAATCGTAATGCGGTAAATGTAACGATAGAAGCCAATGCTATCACTGATCCAGGGGCAGATATCGAAGTAATCACTCTTGAAGAAAGCGGTAATGCCGAGTACCCCTGGCTACTCAAAGTAAGCGGCGGCTATCTTTACAATCCGTCGGCCAACAATTATCTGAGAACGGCGGCTTCGATTCCAGCGACACCCACTGGCTATCAGGCTTCTGTCTCAATATCCGGTGGCACCACCAAGGTGTTGATGAACCGTACAAAGACATCTAACGGCGTGACTACCAATTACGAGATTATGAAAAACTCGTCAAGCGCGTTGTTCGCCTGCTATACCGGGACACAGACCGCCATACAACTTTACCGTCTTGAAACCGAAGTGAAAAATGTTGCCACCCCGGTGATTGAGCTGGTGGAGCAGGGCGAGGGTTTCGCTGTAAAGATGACCTGCGCCACCGAGGGCGCGGAAATCCGCTATACCGATGACGAGACAGCGCCCACCGCGGCTTCCACGCTTTACGAGGCTCCTGTCGAAGTATGGTACTCCACCACTTTCAAGGCGGTGGCCGTAAAGGATGGCGAACTTTCCAATGTGGCCACCTTCACCGCCAATCCACCCTACATTCTCGACGGCTTCGCCAATCTGTTTGATTTCGCGGAGGGTATCGAGAACAATCAGAAAGTGCCCGTGGTAATCAAAGGCAGCATGACAGCCGTATACCAGAGCGCCGACAAACGCTATCTCTTCCTCAACGACGGATCCAAGAACATGCTCGTGTTCTCTTCTTCGGCAATGAGCGAGACATACTCCAACGGCGACACGTTCAGCCGTCTCGACGGAAACTTCACGAAGTATAACGGCCAGCTCGAGCTGGTTGACTGCACTCTGTCGGGCGCGTCCGAAGGAACCGCGATCGCACCGAAAACATACTTCGTGGACATGATCGCGTCCAACGTGCTTTATGATTACCTCACCCTCGAGAACGTCAGCATTTCCGGCGTCAACGGCAAGAATGGCACCATAACAGATGCCGACGGCAACACCGTGAAACTTTACAACCAGCTCGGCCTCGAAGGTGTAACTGACATGGCAGGCTGCACCGTGACCGGGTTCGTGGGCCAATACAACACGACCATCCAGTTCTGGCCCACGGAAATTTCCGCCGGGCAGGAAGTTGTCGCCGCTCCGACCTTCGATCCCGAAAGCGGATCCTCTATCCCCCTGTACACCGAGATTAACATTTACGCCGAAGAGAGTGCGGAGATCTACTATATGATCGAGGGTATGGAGGAGGATTTCGCCCCCTACTACGGTCCTGAATACGCCTTCCAGACCGGCACAATGGTTATCAAAGCATATGCGAAGAAGGGTGATGTTGTCAGCGAGACAGTCACTGCGACCTACACCGTCACAAAGCCCCTCCCCGACCTTGTATGGGTTAACAGAGACGGCCAACCCGTAACCGAGGTTATCTGGGTCATTGACGGCACTCCCGAGCAGAAAGTCCTTCCCGAACCTTCCGGAATGCTCGCCGGTGAGCCGACACTTACTTCCAGCAATCCCGAAGTAGCCTCGATTAACCAGGAATACATGACAGTGGAAGTCCACAAAGTCGGCGAGACCACTATCACTATCTCCGTTGAAGAGAGCTTCCAATATGCCGCCGGCGAGGCTTCGTTCCTCCTGAAAGTGATCACGGCAGAGGACGCCAAGAACATCAACGCCGTGGTTGAATTCTCCAACCCCGTCAACGAGGGCTTTACCGCCGCCGCGAAAGAAAAGACCTGGGAATCCACCGACGGCACATTCCTGTTCAAGGCAGTCGCCGCCATCAGCGGGAACACAACCTATCCCACAGTCTCCAAAGGACAGCTAAAACTCTACGGTACATCGAACAACACCGTGACCGTTTCCGCACCTGCCGGCTACCGAATCAAGGAGGTCTCCTTCAACAAGGCTACCGGCCACGAGGACTACCAGGATTGGCTTCCCACTGTTAACGGCACGGTATGCGTTCTCGATGAGGCACAGGCACAGGCCGAAGGCTCTCTGAACTGCGGTCTCGCACTGCCTACCGCCGTCGACCAGGTGGTAATCGGCTGCGGCGGAACCACCAAGCATATCCGCCTCAACAGCATCTCGTTCCTTCTGACCGACGCCGCTTCCGGCATCGAGGGTGTCGAGACCGAGACAGCCGACAGCGCTGCCGAATACTACAACCTCCAGGGTGCGCGCGTCGAGAATCCCGCCGCGGGTCTCTACATCCGTCGCCAGGGTGGCAAGGTCGCCAAGGTAATCGTGCGCTGATCCAGACATAATACATAACTGATTATACCGCCGAGTGGTCCAATGCCGCCCGGCGGTATTTTTTGCGGTATTTTTTCCTCCCCGCCCATAGGTTTTCAGATATGTCAGGGGTGTTTTACGGGCTATTTTAGTAAATTCGCGGTTCGGATAGCCGTTCATGCGCGCATCTGGTAAATTATAACGCTTATATGACATTCAAATATTGTCCCGACTGCGGCGCGCGTCTGTCTTCCCGGCAACTGGGCGACGAGGGCGCGGTGCCCTGGTGCGACGGCTGCGGCAAGCCCTGGTTCCCGGTTTTCCCGGTGGCGGTTATCTGCCTTGTGAGGAATGAGGCCGGGGAAGTGCTCCTGCTCCGCCAGGAATACATTTCAAAAGAGTATCGCAACTTGGTCTCGGGCTATGTGGTTCCCGGCGAACGATGCGAGGAAACCGCCCGCCGCGAGGTGGAGGAGGAGACCGGCCTGCGGCCCGTCTCCGTCGAACTCAAAGGCACCTGGTGGTTTGAGAAAAAGCAGATGATGATGGTGGGCTTTTTCGTGGATGTCCTCAAAGCGCCGCTAAGGCTCTCGACCGAGGTAGACGACGCGTCGTGGCATACACCGGAGGAAGCGGTAGGGCTCGTACACCCACATTCATACAGCGTCTCCAGGATACTTTCCGAAATGTATCTTGAATCCGTTAACAAAGAAGCAGAATAAACTTATGGACCTTCTCAACAATCTCGGGCGCGCGCTGCTCGCCGGTATCTGCATATCGATCGGCGGTATCGTCTATCTGAAAATCGGAGGGGTGGCCGGCGCGGTGCTGTTCGCTTTCGGGCTGCTCGCCGTCGTGACCTTGCAGCTAAACCTTTTCACCGGCAAGTCGCAGTTCGTGTGGGGTGCCGATTTCCGCGGGTATTCCTGGCTTCTGGTAATGCTTGCCGGAAATTTCGCCGGATGTCTCGCTACGGCTCTCGCGGTGAACACCCCGGCGCTGTCTGAGGCCGCCGGGGCGATAATCGAGACCAGGCTCGCGGCCGGGCCCCTGAGATGCGGCGTGCTCGCCGTCGGGTGCGGCTTCATCATGACGACAGCGGTACGCGGAGCCGCCGGAGGCAACTGGTGGCCGCTCCTGTTCGGAGTTCCGGCGTTCATAATATGCGGATTCCCCCACTGCGTGGCTGACGCGTTCTACATCTCCTCCTCCCTGCTTGATCCCGACTTCGCCCTCACCCACGATGTCGCTCTGATACTTCCCTTCTACGCCGCGGCAGTGCTTGGAAATTTCCTCGGATGCAATCTCTATCGCCTGGCGCTCCCCGGCGCTCCCTCCCCCTTCCCCTCCGAAACGAAAAAAGCAACCGTTGAAGGCGCCAACACTGAAAAATCGGTTTAAAACATTCGGTCTGACATTTTTTCATTAACTTTGCAGGGATGGACCAGCTGATCCACATACTCACGAGCGGGCTGCTCATCGGCATTTTCATCTCCGCGCCGATGGGCCCCGTCGGTATGCTCGTGATCCAGCGCACCCTTAACAAGGGGAGGCTCCCGGCTCTGTTCACCGGCATCGGGGCGGCCATATCAGACCTCACATACGCGTTGCTGACAGGCTTCGGAATGTCGTTCGTCACCGACCTGGTGACCCGCAACCAGCTGATGCTCCAGATTCTCGGCTCACTGGTGCTTATAGCGTTCGCGATCTACCTGTTCCGGAAGAACCCGGCGGGGGCGCTTAAAAAGCCCGACCGGGGCCCGGACAATTTCTGGAAGGATTTCCTGACCGGATTTCTGTTTACATTCGCCAATCCGCTGATATTGTTTTTCATCGTCGGCCTGTTCGCCAGATTCAACTTCATCCTGCCTGAGCTTCGCTACTTCCACTACATACTCGGCTACGCCAGCATCTTCGGGGGCGCCCTGCTATGGTGGTGGCTGATCACGTTTTTTGTCAACAAGGTCAGGGCGCATTTCAACGTGCGCTCAATGTGGATTCTGAACCGGTGCATAGCCCTGGTGCTCTGCGCCATGGCGCTCGTGGGCCTGTACAACGGCATCGCCGGTTACCTCTCCTGACCATAACTCCGCAAATCCGATTACCATGACACCCATATTACACCTGCCCTACGCCCCTCAACTCGACAAGCTGAACATCTCGGAGATAGCCAACGCACTCGAGGAATGTGGCACCCGCTTTTCAGTAGAGAATATCAACTGGCCGGAACGGTACCCCTACCGTCCTCTGACGGTGGTCACGGCGGCTCATTCGGGCACGCACATCTATGCGGACTTCCTCGTGCGGTGCAACTTTCTGAGGGCGGCCAACTACGCCGACAATTCTCCCGTAAGCGAGGATTCCTGTGTCGAGTTCTTCATAGAGCCGAAAGAGGGGGAGCCGTACTATAATATAGAGATCAACTGCATAGGCACTATCCTCGCTGGCCACCGCCGCGGGCGCAACGACCCGGCCCGCACGAAACTGACTTCCGAGGAACTGCGCCGCATACGGCGCCACGCGACAGTCGGCACCCGTCCGTTCCAGGAAATAGAAGGCTCGTTCATATGGTGCGTGACCGCGGCCATCCCCCTGGACCTCATAGGTCTGGAATACACGGGAGCCCCCATAGAGACCAGGGGGAATTTCTACAAATGCGCGTCGGCCACCTCGCAACCCCACTATCTGAGCTGGGCGCCCATCGCGTCTCCAGAACCCGATTTCCACCGTCCGGAGTTCTTCGGCAAGATTATTCTCGACTGACGCCGCTATTGTTACGCCGATTTTTCGTATTTTCGCGAAATAATTTTTTTGAATCGAACCATACATACCAACTGAAATGGCAGAAAACAGCAACCCCAACACCCCCGAGGAGGGGAAAGGCCTCAACTTTGTTGAGCAGATCATAGCTGACGACCTCAAGGAGGGCAAGAATTCGGGACGTATCCAGACCCGCTTCCCGCCCGAGCCGAACGGCTATCTGCATATCGGCCACGCCAAGGCTATCTGCATGGACTTCGGCGCCGCCGACAAGTTCGGCGGAAAATGTTTCCTCCGTTTCGACGATACCAATCCCATAAAGGAAGACACGGAATATGTCGACGCTATACGCGACGACATACACTGGCTCGGCTTCGACTGGGGCGAGAACGAGCGCTACGCCTCCGATTATTTCCCGCAGCTTTACGACCTGGCGATACGCCTGATTAAAGAAGGCAAGGCTTATGTGGACGACCAGACTTCCGAGGAGATAGCCTCCCAGAAAGGGACACCGACAGTCCCCGGCACGAACTCTCCATACCGCGACCGCTCCGTGGAAGAGAACCTCGACCTGTTCGAGCGGATGAACAAGGGTGAGTTCCCGGAAGGAGCGCGCGTGCTCCGCGCCAAAATCGACATGGCCTCGAGCAACATGCATTTCCGCGACCCGGTGATGTACCGCATAATCCACACCCCGCACCACCGCACCGGCACTACCTGGAAAGTTTACCCGATGTATGACTTCGCACACGGCCAAAGCGACTTCTTCGAGGGTGTGACCCACTCGATCTGCACTCTCGAATTCGTGCCACACCGCCCGCTCTACGATTATTTCGTAGATTTTCTGAGCGATGGCTCGTACCGCCCGCGTCAGATCGAGTTCAACCGTCTGAACCTCACATACACGGTTATGAGCAAGCGCAAGCTCCTCCAGCTTGTCAAGGAGGGCCTTGTGGCCGGATGGGACGATCCCCGTATGCCGACTATCTCGGGCATGCGCCGCCGCGGGTTTACCGCAAAAGGGGTGCGAAACTTCATTGACCGCATAGGATACACCAAGATAGAGGAGGCCATGATCTCGGTGAGCCTGCTCGAGCACGCGGTGCGCGAGGATCTGAACGCCATCGCCACGCGCGGCATGGTCGTGATGAACCCGGTCAAGGTGGTCATTGACAACTATCCCGAGGGGCAGGTGGAGATGGTCGAGATGGAAAACAATCCCGAAGACCCCTCTGCCGGCACGCATAAAATGCCGTTCTCCCGGGATCTCTACATTGAGCGTGACGACTTCATGGAGAATCCCCCGAAAAAGTTCTTCCGCCTCGCGCCGGATTCCGAGGTACGCCTCAAAGGAGCCTACATAATCAAGTGCGTAGGTGTGGAAAAAGACGCGGAAGGCAATATCACCACCATCCACTGCTCCTACGACCCGGAGTCGCGTTCCGGCCTCCCCGGCGCGTCCCGTAAGGTCAAGGGCACTCTACACTGGGTATCCGCCTCTCACGCGGTCGATGCCACCGCGCGACTGTACGACCGCCTGTTCTCTTGCGAGAATCCCTCGGCCGAGGATGGCGATTTCCGCGACCTTCTGAACCCCGAATCGTTGAAAGTGGTCGAGGGCATCAAGGTCGAGCCGTTCATCGCTGAAAACGCCCGCAAGGGCGAGAAGTTCCAGTTCCAGCGCATCGGCTATTTCACCCCCGACTACGACTCAACGCCGGAACATCTCATTTTCAACCGAACCATCGCTCTGAAAGACTCCTGGGAAAAAGCCCAGAAGAAATAAGAATTTAGCCCCGTTTGCCGTGCTCGAATCAGACAACAGCCTGGAATATATGAAGGAACTCTACGACCGCTTCCGACGCGAAGTGCTCGAAGAGAAAACAGTCGATTACTATGAGGAGGACGAGCTGCTCGATATTTACGACTACGCCCAGGACGAGGGCGACGTGATGGTTCAGTTCTACGTGTTCCTAACCGCCCGTCGGCTGCATCCCGATTCCACGCTGTTCGACGAGCGGGCGGGATTCTTCCTCTCGTACATATCGAATGACGCCGGTGCCGACATGCTTGCGCGCCGCGACCGTCAGGAAAGCCCCCTGTGGGACGTGCTCGCGCTCAGCATCGCACACTACCCCGACGGACATCCCGACGACGATATGCGCGCGCTGCTGGCCAAACATGACAATTTCGACTGCGAATCGGTGCTCAAACTGATGGACCTGCTCCGCGACCTGACGCGGCCCGACCTTGTGGCGGAAGCGTACATAGCGCTCCACGACAAGGCCGAGGACACCCGCTCGCTGCTGTTCGAAACCGCGACAATCCTTAAAGACTACCCTGAGCACTCGGCCCTCGCCAGGCAGCTCGCCGAGGAGCTGACCCAGACGGAACCGTTCAACATCGACTGCTGGCTGCTGCTCGCGAAAACCGAGTTCGCCAACTCCCATCTTGAAGAGGCGGTTTCCGCGGCGGACTACGCCCTGGCCATCGATCCGGAAAACCTCGAGGGGGCGCTCGTCCGGGCGGTTGTTCTTTCCGCCCAGGATAAGACCCGTCCCCAGGCCGAAGAGGAATTGAAAGCGTTTCTCAAACGGGTGCCTGGCAACCCGATCGCCACGAAAGCGCTCGCGGAGTGTTACAGCGCCCGCCATAAGGAAAACGCGGCGATAGAGACCTACGCGTCGTTCATGGGTGCCGGCGAAGACGGCAACCCCGAGGCGATTCTCGAGATAATGCGCCTGAAGCCCGACAGCGCGACACCCTATCTCGACATTTACAACTCGATTGTCGGGGAAGACCAGGAGCAGTGGCAGAAAACCGCCCTGGCGCTCTACAACGAGAAACTGTATGACCAGGGTGCGGCGTTGCTCGACTATTACACCGAGAAATACGGCTTCACCACCCTATCCGAGCTATATCTGCGCCTGCTGTACCTTGCGGGACGTTACGGCGACTACATAACGCGTTTCGAGCAGCTCAACGCGTACCGCTCTGAAAACGCTTCCTCCCCCATCGAGATTTCCGTCATGGGGTATCTCCTCCTGTGCTCTTCGCTGCTCAAACAGCATCGTTTCGACGACCTCGACCAGCTAAGCTCGGTAATCCTCTCCAATCCTCCGTCGATTCCCGATATGGAGGACATAATGAAATTCAAGGGAATCCAGCTCACGCTGCAACAGATGCGTATTCTAGCCCAGAATGAAGCATACACCCTGATTGATGACCCGGACTTCGACCCCGTCCGCCAGATTTTCCCGTTCAGCACCCCCGACGGCAATCCGTTCGACAACGAAACAGCCACGGAAAAATAGATCAAGTAAGGAAAAACGCCTCCGTTAACATATTTTTGCATCAAACCTATTGCAGATTCCGGAAAAGTCCGTACCTTTGCAGTGTTCAAAGGAACAACGTTAACGACTGACGAAATAATGGCGATTTAGTGTAGTGGCCTAGCACGCCACCCTCTCACGGTGGAGACCC
>ERZ777306.5295-NODE-5295-length-10514-cov-4.683526_pt1 | contig 10514 bp, 8 predicted proteins | sample MGYA00374966_ERZ777306 | MGnify/ENA primary metagenome ERZ777306 (study PRJEB29329, sample SAMN06343882) | mouse gut metagenome | isolation source: Mouse cecum | place: Austria: Vienna | collected 2014-11-15 ... | reverse complement strand
TTCTGTATCATACCCTCATTATACCACCTTTTTATCTATTGGTACAGCTTCCCAGATTGCAGTTTCCCCAAAACCGTGATAGAATAGCAAAAATGCCAATTTGAGGAGGCGCACGCTGCGTATGGATTATTTTCACCTGCAAACCGGACGGGATGCCCTGCTGGCCCAGTCCAGTCTGGCCCTGGCCCACCTGGGGGACAGCGTTTTTGAGGTGATGGTCCGCTCCTGGCTGTGCCTGAAGGGGCCCTCCAACGTGAAAAAGCTGCACAAGGCCACCGTGGGCTGCGTGTCCGCCCCCGCCCAGGCGGCTATGGCCCAAAAAATCCTCCCCCTGCTCACCCAGGAGGAGGCGGACGCCTTTCGCCGGGGCCGCAACACCGCCCCCCACTCCGTCCCCAAGGCCGCCAGCCGGGAGGAGTATCAAACCGCCACCGCCCTGGAGGCCCTGTTCGGCTGGCTCTACCTCCAGGGGGAGACCCAGCGCCTCAACCAGCTGTTTTCCGCAATGATGGAGGAATAAACAATGCCCTTAGACGCTCTGTGCCTGTCCGGCGTGGTCCACGAGCTCTCCACCGCCCTGACCGGCTCTAAAATCGACAAAATCTATCAGCCCAGCCGCTACGAGATGATCTTCGCCCTCCGGGGGGCGGGGAAAAACGTCCGGCTGCTGCTGTCCGCCAACCCCACCCACCCCCGGCTCCACCTCACCGAGCTTTCGCGGGAAAACCCCGACGTTCCCCCTATGTTCTGTATGCTTCTGCGCAAGCACCTCACCGGGGCCCGGCTGCTGGAGATGCGCCAGGTCCCCCTGGAGCGGGTGGTGGAGCTGCGGCTGGAGGCCCTCAACGAGCTGGGGGACCGGGTGGAGCGCCGCTTGGTGCTGGAGGCCATCGGCCGGCGGGCCAACCTGCTTCTGCTGGATGAGGACGGCCGGATTCTGGACTGCATCCGCCGGGTGGACGCGGATCTGACCCAGGAGCGGGTCCTTCTGCCGGGGATGCTCTACCGCCTGCCCCCCGTTCAGGACAAGCGGGACCCCGCCGCCCTGGACCGGGAGGCTCTGGAAACCCTTCTGGCCCAGGCCCCGGAGGAGGCCCAGGCGGACAAGTGGCTGCTGGACGTCTTTCGGGGGCTCTCCCCCCTGGTGTGCCGGGAGCTGGCCCTCCGGGCCGGAGGGGCCACCGATGTGCGGCTGTGCCAGATGCCAAACAGGTCCCGCCTGCTGGATGAGCTGGAAGGGCTGCTGGAGCAGGTGCGGGCACATCAATACACCCCCGTGGTACTCTGCCAGAAGGGCAAGCCCTTCGATTTCACCTTTTTCCCGGCGGCCCAATATGGGGAGGACTGCAAAATATTCCCCACCTTCTCCCAGCTGCTGGACGGCTTCTATGAGAGCCGGGAGGCCCAGGAGCGGGTGAAGCAGCGGGGCCAGGACCTGATCCGGGCGGTGACCAACGCCCGGGACCGGACCGCCCGGAAAATCGGACTCCAGGAACAGGAGCTGGCGGCCACCCGGAACCGGGACCGCCTGCGGGAATTGGGAGACATTATCACCGCCAGCCTGCACCAGCTGGAGCGGGGAATGGCCTGCCTGCGGACGGCGGATTTCTACGACCCGGAGGGCAAAGAGGTGGAGATTAAGCTGGACCCCCTCCTTACCCCCCAGCAGAACGCCGCAAAATACTATAAGGACTATAACAAGGCCAAAACCGCCGAAAAAATGCTGCACATTCAGCTGGAAAAGGGCCGGCGGGAGCTGGATTATTTGAACAGCGTTTTAGAGACCCTGTCCCTGGCGGAAGGGGAACGGGATTTGCAGGAGATCCGCCAGGAGCTGACGGACACGGGCTATCTGCGCCGCGCCTCCAAGGCCAGGGGCCGGGAGAAGCGCGCGGCGGGCAGGCCTATGGAGTTCCGCTCCTCCGCCGGGCTGCGGATTTCCGTGGGAAAAAACAACACCCAAAACGATTTGCTCACCACAAAGCTTGCCTTTAAGAGCGACATCTGGTTCCACACCCAGAAAATCCACGGCTCCCACGTGATCCTGTGGACGGAGGGGGGACAGCCGGACTTGCAGTCCCTCAACGAAGCGGCCAGTCTGGCGGCCTGGTTCTCCCAGGGGCGGGACAGCGACCGGGTGCCCGTGGACTATACCCCGGTAAAATACGTGAAAAAGCCCGCCGGGGCCCGGCCGGGAATGGTGATCTACACCACCTATGAAACCGCCTGGGTCAAGCCGGACGGGGAGCTGGCCAAACGGCTGCGGGTGAAATAAAAGGAGGTCCGCCTTGAATCTGTTTGCCTATTTTCTGCGCACCGCCGCCTTTCTCACTCTGGCGCTGTATCCCATCTCCCTGTTTTTTAACCTGCTTCAGCCCGACCGGCGGGTGAACAGCCTGTGCTTTCTTCTGGGGGTGATTTTCTGGGGCTATTACCTGAGCGTCGCTTCGATCCCGGGCAAATTCTCCCTCACCCCCTTTCTGTTCGGTACGCTGCTGTTTTTCACCGGACTTATTGGATGGAACAAGGGGCGGAAAAAATAAAAATCCAGCCCGGCGGCAATGTGGGATTCGGGACGACGGAACACACATATCCCCTTGCCGCTCCATCTGGTCGGTTCGTCCAGAACAGGGTAAATTTGCCGTGTTATAATCGGGCTGACAAATCCAATATGGGGTATGCCCAGCGGTACTTTACTGATCGGAGTGATTGTGCATCTGCTGACGGAAGCTGGATCACGGATCCTCTGGTACAGATTTATACCGGGAATATTCACTGCAACTATGCCCACAGCTTTCTGACACAGTGGACATATATCCCTTCGGAAGCAGGTTCGCCAGAAAGGGCTTACGAGGAAATAGCTCCCTATATTTTGGAGTGCGGCGCTCAGGAGAGCTTGAAGGCAGTGCGGCCTTTGCGGAATGAGTAAGATAAAACAGTGTTTTTTGAGAATAAGACAATTTTACTGTGCTTCCCTATTTTTGCAGGAGGTCTATTGTAATGGGAAAATTGTTTGACACTTTTTCCATCTCGCGGTTTGGTGATGCTGTTGGTTTCTTGAAAGACTATCAATCCCGTTATGATATTATTTTCATGGACATCAAAATGCCTGGCATGGATGGAATGTCTGCCGCAGAGCAGCTTCGGCGGGTGGATCCAGCAACCATGCTGATTTTTGTTACCAGCATGGTGCAGTATGCTGTTCAAGGCTATGAGGTCAGTGCCTTTGATTTTATTGTTAAGCCAATCAACTCCACCGCCTTTACCATGAAAATGAAGCGGGCCATGCGCGCCCTCAAGTTAAGCCGGGGAAGCGAGTTGACCTTAAATGTCAATGGCGTGACCCATGTACTCCCTACCTCGGTCATCCAATATATCGAAGTAATGAATCACAGCCTGACATACCATACGGAGCGGGGGATCTTTTCTGTCCGAGGTAAACTGGCTGCGGTAGAGCAGAATCTCCCGGCAGAAGCGTTCTTTCGATGCAGCATATCCTATCTTATCAACCTGCGGTATGTAACTCAGTTTACCGGGGAACAGGTGTGCGTGGCCGGGGAATGGCTGCGGGTGAGCCGGTCAAAAAAGCGGGAGCTGGCCACGGCAGTGGCCGCCTATCTGGGCCGAGGAGGATAGCTTGTGATTAATGGACTGCATAGCTATAAGCTGCTCTTTATGGTGCAGCTTTTGGTGGGTGAAGCTGTTTTCCTGTACCATCTGGAACGTAAGCAGAATTTTCGTCTGCGTGCAATGCTCTGCGCCGCTGCGCTGCTGGCTGTGGCCGCGCTGTTTCCAATCCCATGGGAAAACGCTTGGTATGTGTCTTTTTTGTTTTTGTCCCTGTTTCTGCTCACACTGCTGGCGCTGCTCTTCTGCTTTGACGAGCCTTTTGGCAATTTGCTGTTCTGCGCTGTGGCAGGGTACACCGTGCAGCACTTAGCGTACCTTGTCTATACTATTTTTAATGATATTACCCAGTTCAGTGCAATTTTCGGAAGCTTTGTACAGCCATATGCAGTCGAATCGACCGCATTGAGCGACTGGGCCTGGCTCAGTATCGTGATATATGCAGATGCCTATTTCATGATCTACTATGGGGCCTTTGATCTATTGGACGCAAAGCTGAAGGCGAATCATAACCTGCGTTTGGGCCGGAACAGCATTGTGGGTTTGTCCGGGCTGCTGATTGCGGCAGACGTGATCTTCAACATGGTAACGAATTATTACACGGTGGGCAACAGGGTATCTCTGCTGTTGGAACGAAGCTATAATATTTTGGTATGCGCACTTATTTTGGCATTATTAAATAACCAGCTTTCTCAGCGAGAGCTGAAGGACGAACTGGCTGGAGTGCGCTATGTGGTGGAGCAGGGGAAACGGCAGTATGAATTGGCAAAAAAGAGTGTGGATCTTATCAACATAAAATATCATGATCTGCGTCATCACAGTAAGCAGCTTGCTCTGCAGGAGTATGGCGAAGAACTGACAGAATTGAACCGGACGCTGGACCAGTATGCCGCTTTGGTCAAAACAGGCAGCGAAGTGCTGGATGTGATCTTGACAGAAAAGACATTAGCCTGCCGGGAACAGGATACGCAACTCATGTGTATGGCAGACGGAAGGGGACTGGAGTTTGTTAAGACCCACCACTTGTATGCTTTACTGGGAAACGCGATCGACAATGCTATGGAAGCGGTACAGACACGTTCCATAGATGAAAGGGTCATCAGTTTTTCCCTGAAGCGTCAAGGTAAATTCGTGCATATCCACATCGAGAATCCCTGTGCGGGCACTGTGACGCTGCGGGAGGGGCTGCCCGTTACAACAAAAGGGGATCAAGACTACCATGGTTTTGGAATGCTCAGCATGAAAACGGTAGCGGAACAGTATGGCGGCGGGTTATCTGTACAGGCGGGAGATGGGATATTTTGCCTGGATATCGTGCTGTCTGCGTCAACAGGCGGGAGCGAATGACCAACTACGTCTTCTGACGTGCAAAGTACGACAAACCTATGGACATATATAACAAAATTTTGTAGCATTATGGACATAACGGGACAGACCAGTGGAGCGGGCCCCTCCGCTGGCGTTTCCCCGATATGTCCATGATTTTTTGAGAGGAGAAAATGAGATGAAAGCGAGACACATCCTGCGCACTACCATCCCCAGCATCCTCATCGTCCTCACCCTGGTGGTGGCTATCGTGGCTAATGTAATGATCCCACCCAATAAAAATGCCATCAACGGCTTCTTGGGCGATGCTGGCACAACGACAATCAAACAGCCTTCAGCATACAATGATACCCTTGATCTTCAATACAACAAGGCCAACTTCACAGCTGAAGAGATGCCTGCCATTAAGCAGGCTCTTAATGAAGAAATTATGGGCGAGGGTGCAGTTCTGCTGAAAAACGACGGGTTGATGCCCTTCAACAAAAATACGACCTTCAGCTTTTTCGGCAGCTCCTCCTCCAAGCTCATCGGCAACAGTCTGTATGATATTATGGTCCAGTTTGGGTTCCCCAATCCGGACCCTGGCCTGAACTTGCGTGTGGCGTTCCAGGAGCGGGGCTTTGCCGTAAATGAGACCTTATGGGATTTCTATGCTAAGGGGAATGGCAGCAAATATGGCCTGGGTCCCGGTTCCGTCAACTTTGGCGATGGTGAGGACTTCTCCATCAACGAATGCCCTTTGGATGTGCTGAAAAAGGAGTCCGGCCTGCTGGAAAGTGCGAAGGACACTGTACCTGTATTCGTTTGGAGCCGAAAGGTGGGCGAGGGCCGGGATATGCCTCGTTCCATGTATAACCACACCAGCAATCCTGACGCCCAATCCAAAAGCTATCTGGAACCAGACAGCACGGAATTAGAGCTTCTGCAGTACCTGAACGATAATTTTGATAATGTAGTGCTGCTGGTGAACAGTTCCGCCGCTATGGAGCTGGGATGGGTGGAACAGTTCCCCAGCATCAAGTCCGTTCTCTGTATGCCCAGTGCGGGCAACTTTGGTATGTACGCTGTAGCAGATATTTTTGCAGGTGATATCAACCCATCCGGCAAGACGGTGGACACCTTTGCATATGATGCAGCCAGTGCCCCTGCCGCGGCGAACTACGGCGACTTCCAGTACAGCACCGAGAGCGGTGAGATGACCAAGTACAACTATCTGGTCTATAAGGAAGGAATCTATGTAGGCTATCGCTACTACGAGACCCGGTATGAGGATGTGGTGCTGGGTCAGGGTAACGCCGGGAACTTCGACTACAGCTCTACCGTGTGTTATCCCTTCGGCTACGGTCTGAGCTACACCACCTTCGACTGGTCCAACTTCCAAGCTGTTTGGAGCGGCAATACCTGCACCGTTACCGTAGACGTGAAAAATACCGGTTCTGTGGCAGGCAAGGACGTGGTGCAGGTCTATATTCAGTCTCCATACACCGATTATGATAAGCAGAACAAGGTGGAAAAATCCGCCGTACAGCTGGTGGGCTTCGGCAAGACCGCACTGCTTCAGCCCGGGCAGAGCGGGACAGTGACCGTTACCTTTGACAAGGAGCAGCTCAAGGCTTACGACTACACTAATGCCAAGACCTTTATTCTGGATGCGGGGGACTATTATATCACCGCCGCGCACGATTCCCATAATGCTATAAACAACGTTCTGGCAGCCAAGGGCTATACCACGGAGAATGGCATGACGGAAAACGGCGATACTGCCATGACGGCTCTCTATACCGTCAGTGCCATGGACAGCAATACTTATTCCGTCAGCGCGGCGGGCGCTTCTGTAACCAATCAGTTTGATTTCATCAATGGCGGCTATCAATATCTGACCCGGAATGACTGGCAGGGCACCTGGCCCTCCACCGACGGCGAAGTAAGCACCCAGATTTCCACCTGGGGGAATGAAATCAATGGCTCCAATGGCAAGAGCTATACCTATACCAAGACCATCAGCGCCGAAGACCTGGCTAAACTGGATGGATTTGACTCCCTGAACCCAACTGATGCGGCATCCCTTACCGCTGACCCCGTGTATGGTGCAAAAAACGGGCTTCAGCTCATTGACCTGCGGGGCAAGGACTACGATGATCCTATGTGGGACCAGCTGCTGGATCAGCTCACTCCTGAGGATTACCAGACCATCATTGCCACCTCCGGCTATGGCAGCGCTGAACTGAAAAGCGTAGGTAAGCCCTTTGCACTGGACCAGGACTCCGCCACCGGTATCAGTATGGATATGAACTACTGCGGTGTTCTGGTGCTGGCCCAGACCTGGAACCAGGAGCTGGCCGCCCGGTACGGCGAAACGATTGGCAGTGAGGCTGTTCTCAACGGACTTGGAGGCTGGTACGCCCCCGCCATGAATATCCACCGGCTGCCCTTCTCCGGCCGGAACAACGAGTATTATTCTGAGGACGGCTTCCTGTCCGGCGCTATGGCCTCTGCTACCAGCCGTGGAGCTTCCTCCAAGGGACTGTACACCTTCATCAAGCACTTTGCGCTCAATGACCAGGAGAACCACCGTGGCGACCGGGAGGGCAACTTCGGCGTATGCACCTGGTCCAACGAGCAGGCCGTGCGGGAAATCTATCTTCTGCCTTTCCAGATGTGCATTGAAAACGACCCCATTACACTGAACTATGTGGAAGAGGACGGTAATGGCGGCTACCGCAACACTTCGCGGGACTTCCCCGCAGTCACCGCTATCATGACCGCCTTCAACCGGATCGGCTATACCTGGACTGGCGGCTGCTATCCACTGATTACAGATGTACTGCGCAACGAGTGGGGTTTTAACGGCTTTGCCATCACCGACAACGCCAACACCGGCTCCCCCACCTACATGAGTGCCTATCAGATGATCGAGGCGGGAGGCGACGGTGCGCTGACCACCACTGAGTATGCAGTATGGAAATTTGAAAAAGACAACGCTGCCCATTACACCTATGGCCGGGAGGCCATGCACCATGTGTTGTATACTGTTGCAAATTCCAAGGTGATGAGCGGCCTGATGCCCGGTTCCACCTTCGTTACTCCTATGACGCTGGCAGAGAAGCTGGTCGTTGGCATCGACGTAGGTGCGGTGATTATTATTGCAGCTCTGGGGTATTTCATTTACCGCGGTTTCCGCAAGTCCAAGAAACAAAAGAGCTAAAATGTTCCTCGCCCGTCGGGCAATCTTAAATTTGCTATCCTCTTTCATTCACTTTTGCAGGGACCTCCGTCATGTTTTTGACGGGGGTCCCTGCGCATAGGACAAAGATTCGGCAGATAAAATCCTGTTTCTGAACGCTGGAGCAGCGAGAATCAGCTTGTTCTTTGGCGGGCGGCATGGGCCATTTCCGTTTCTCTCTTCCTGTGGTCCCTGTTATTTCTTTCAAAACGACCGAAAAATGCGGTATTGCATATCAATCCTGCCGGCACAGCACGCCGCCGGCCTGGCGGATGGCTCCCTTCGCCAATTCCAGGGTAGGGTCAACGCAGGGCGCCTGGATGCGGTACATTTGAACGGCGAGGGGCAGCTCGGTGCAGCCCAGAATCACAGCCTGGGCGCCGCGCTGCGTAAGGAGCCGGTCAATAACGCACTGGACCCTTTTCGGGTCGTAATTGGGATCGCCCGCCTTAACGCCCTGATAGATCAGATCCATCACCCAGGTCTGCTCCTCCGGGGTGGGAAGCAGCAGCTCCACCTGAAGCTTTTGCGCGGCGCGCTGGTAAATCCCCGTCTCAATGGTGCCCGTGGTAGCCAGCAGGCCCGCCCGCGTAATCCCCCGGCGCTTCAGGGCCTGGCAGGTCAATTCAAGCATATTGAGCAGGGGAATATGGACCCGCTCCTGGAGCTGCCCATGAAAATAGTGGGCGGTGTTGCAGGGCATGAGCAGACAGTCCGCGCCGTCCTCCTCCAGCCGCAGGGCGCTTTCCAGCATCTGGGGAAAGGGGTCCGCGCCGCCGTGCAGCAGCGCCGCCGTGCGGTCGGGAATCGCGGTGTTGTTGTCAATCAGGATGTGCAGGTGCTCCTGATCGCAGGAGGCTCGGGTGTTTTGGATGATTTTTTGGAAAAGGTCGGCGGTCGCCAGGGGGCCCATGCCGCCAATAATTCCGATGGTCCCTGTTTTCATCCGCGGCCTCCGGTCATTTGACGTCCGCCAGGCCCTTGAATACAGCCAGCGCGGTGGGAATGATTTCGTCCGGGAAATCGTAAGTAGTGGTATGGTGGGCGGTGACGTCCCCCGCGCCCACATTGAAATACGCCCCCTTGGTGCGCTTGGTGAAATAGCCGAAATCCTCGGATCCGCGCTTCGGGTGGGCGAACTCCTCCACCGGAATCTTCAGCCGGGCGCAGATTTGGCGGATTTTTTCCACGCTCTCGTCGTGGTTCAGATTTTCCGGAAAATAGTCGCAAAATTCCGCGTGGTACTCCAGGCCGTATTCCGAAGCCAAGCCATAGGCCAGGTTGTCCAGGCGATGCTGGAGCCGGGCCATCTCTTGCTCGTGCTGTCCCCGCAGGGTCACCCGCAGCACGCCCTCACTGGCGGAGGTGCCAAAGGCAATTTTCCCGATTTCCACATGGACCACGGTACACAAAACCAGGCCCTCGTAGTCCTCCGCCCGGTAAAGGCCGGGCAGGGCGGAGATGATGCGGGCGATGGCCTGGGCGGGGTTGCGCCCGATGCCGGGGTCGGAGGCGTGGGAGGGGACGCCGGTAAAAAAGAGGCTCATTCCCTCGGAGGCACACTGGAAATTTCCGTTTTTTACGATCACCGTCCCCAGGGGGGAGCCCGGCTCGTTGTGATAGCCATATACCTCGTCTATGCCCTCCTCAGTGATTAAAACGGCGCATTCCTTCGCCCCGTCGCCGGTTTCCTCCGCGTGCTGAAATACGAAATAGATGGTATTCTCCGTGCCGGCCTGTTCCACCTCCATGGCAAAAACAGCCAGGGTGGCGCTGTGGCCGTCATGGCCGCACTTGTGGGACACCCCGGGAACCTGGGAGCCGTAGGGCAGGGAGATGGTTTCGTCGATGGGAAGGGCGTCAAAGTCAGCCCGGAAGGCAATCTTCCGGCCCGAGGCTGTCCCCCGGTATACCGCGTAAAACCAGGCCCCGCGGTCCACCACCTCCAGATGGGTGTGGGCGCGGAGAAATTCCATCAGGTGGGTCTTCGTCCAGGACTCCTGATTGGAAACCTCCGGATGGGCGTGCAGCTCGTGCCGGAGGGAGACGGCTAACTGATAGTGTTCCGCGTTCATATGATAAAGTACCTCCTTCCTATCAGCGGCGGATGCCCAGGTATTCATCCTGAACGCTCTCGTTATCCGCCAGCTCCGCACCGGTCCCCTCCAGCGTAATGTGTCCCGTATTCAGGACATAGGCGTGGTGGGCCACATCCAGAGCCAGATATGCATTTTGCTCCACCAGCAGCACGGTCAGGCCCGTGTCGCGGTTCAGCTGCTGAATTTTATCAAATACCTCGTCAATGATGATGGGCGCCAGCCCCAGGGAGGGCTCGTCC
>ERZ777306.5276-NODE-5276-length-10558-cov-5.127202_pt1 | contig 10558 bp, 7 predicted proteins | sample MGYA00374966_ERZ777306 | MGnify/ENA primary metagenome ERZ777306 (study PRJEB29329, sample SAMN06343882) | mouse gut metagenome | isolation source: Mouse cecum | place: Austria: Vienna | collected 2014-11-15 ... | reverse complement strand
TGGGCCTTGCCGCCCAGGCCGTCCACGATGTGGCGCAGCTGGCGGTCGTTCATGTCCACCACGCGCTTCCAGGTGATCTTGCGCACGTCGATGCCCAGCTCGTTGCCGTTCTGGATGTGCGCGTCGAGCAGGGCCGCAAGCAGGTTGTTGGCCGCGCCGATGGCATGGAAGTCGCCGGTGAAGTGCAGGTTGATGTCCTCCATGGGCACTACCTGGGCGTATCCGCCGCCAGCGGCACCGCCCTTGATGCCGAAGACGGGGCCGAGCGAGGGCTCGCGCAGCGCCACCATGACGTTCTTGCCGCGCTGGGCGAGCGCGTCGGCCAGGCCCACCGTGGTGGTGGTCTTGCCCTCGCCGGCGGGCGTGGGGTTGATGGCCGTGACGAGAATCAGCTTGCCCGGCTCGTGATCCTCCTGGCGCAGCAGGTTGTAGTCCACCTTCGCCTTGTAGTTGCCGTAGAGCTCGAGGTACTTCTCGTCGATGCCCGCCTTCTCGGCGATGGCGCCGATGCGCTCCGGCGTGGCGGCCTGGGCGATCTCGATGTCGGTCAGCACTGCGTCCCCGCTTTCTCTTCGCTTGAGGCCCGCGCTCGGCCGCCCCGCACCCGCGGGGCGCGCAGCCAGGGCCTCCCCCGTACCGAATAAGGGCATTCTACCTGCGGACGGCGCGTCGGGGCGGCGCGACGGCCGCGGCGGCGAAACTTCCACGACTGACGGCCGGAACACGCGCGACACAGGCGGGGGCCGTCCCACGCCCGAGCCGCCCGATGCCACTTTTTGCCTGACAAATGGCACTAATGGGCAGTTTGGTACGGTCTGACCGCCTCATGCGCAACGGGCGAACAATCGCGACCTGGGGAAACGCCTTGGCGCGTCATCTCTCGAAGGCGAAAGAGGGCAGAACGGAGGGATCCAACCGTACCGAACTGCCCATTAGTGCCACCAAACTCCAAAAAAGTGGCAGCCGCCCGCACCTGTGCCGCCTACCGCTCCGCGGCGTCGGCGATGAGGCGCAGGCCCTCCAAGGTGAGCTCGCCGTCCACGCGGGTGATGGTCTGGGAGTGCGGCGCGATGAGCGGCGCCAGGCCACCGGTGGCCACGACGGTCCCCTCGTAGCCCAGCTGGCCGAAGATGCGCCGCACGAGGCCGTCCACGCGGTCGACCTCGCCCAGCACGATGCCGGACTGCATGGCCGTCACCGTGCTCACGCCGATGGGATCCCCCGGCGCCGTCAGGTTGATGGCCGGCAGCTGCGCGCCGCGGGAGAAGAGCGTCTGGGCGCTCGTCTGCAGGCCGGGCGCGATGATGCCGCCCACGAAGAAGCCCTCGGCGTCGACGACCTCGATGTTGGTGGCGGTGCCGAAGTCCACCACCACCACCGGCTCGCCATAGCGCGACCGTGCGCCCACGGCGTCAGCCACGCGGTCGGCGCCGATCTCGAGCGGGTTGGGGTAGCTGGCCTTGAACAGCGAGCCCGCCGCCTGGGCCGAGCACACAAGCGCCTCGACCCCCGCGCCGTCGCGGATGGCGCGGCACCAGGCGCCGGTCAGCTGCGGCACCACCGACGCCAGCGCGGCGCGGTCGACGTCCGAAAGCGCCAGCCCGGCGGACTCGAACAGCGGCAGCAGCATGACGCGCACCTCATCGGCAGTGGTGGCCGGATTGGTGGCCAGGCGCCACATACAGGCCAGGTCAGAGCCCTGGTAGACCCCCACTACCGTCTGCGTGTTTCCAATGTCAGCAGCAAGTAACATAATTGTGACAAGCCCCATCACTTTTGCGGGTAAACGTTTATAGTGAGCGTAGCGCATTATAGCAATCCAGCAACGATCAGCCCTCCGGGTCTAATCGTCGGGATGACGAGAGAAAGGCACAGAAATGACTGAGGCACCAAGCCGCATCCTTGTCGTTGACGACGAGCCATCGATCACCGAATTCGTCAGCTACGCCCTCAAGAAGGAGGGCTACGCGGCTGACGTGGTGGACAACGGCGAAGAGGCGCTCGCTCTCGCCGGCAAGAACAGCTACGACCTGTTCATCCTCGACATCATGCTGCCGGGCATGGACGGCTACGAGCTCTGCCGCCGCCTGCGCTCCAAGACCACCGTCCCCGTGCTGTTCCTCTCGGCGCGCGACACCGAGCTGGACAAGGTGGTGGGCCTGGAGATCGGCGGCGACGACTACCTGGCCAAGCCCTTCGGCGTCCGCGAGCTCATCGCCCGCGTGCGCGCCCTGCTGCGACGCGGCTCCGGCGGCGACTACCCCGGCGCCTCCAACGCCGTCACCGCCAGCGGCATCACGCTGGACGAGGACGCCCACACCGCATCGGGCGACAAGGGCGAGATCGACCTGACCCCCCGCGAGTTCGAGCTGCTGGCCAGCCTCATGAAGAGCGCCGGCAAGGTGGTCTCGCGCGAGGACCTGCTGCGCGACGCCTGGGGCTGGGAGTACCTCACCGAGACGAAGACGGTGGACACCCACATCAAGCGCCTTCGCGACAAGATCCAGTCCGCCGGCTACGACCCGGCCCTCGTCGAGACCGTCCGCGGCTACGGCTACCGCTTCAAGGCGTAGCGGCCGCCCCAAGCACCGCCGAAGGGGGCGCCCGAGAGGGCGCCCCCTTTTCATGCCGCCATCAGCGAGACGTTGCGTATCCGGCGGCATTTCTGCCGGCTATCCTCCCGGAGCAGTAGGCGTAGGTGGTGGTGATGCAGCGGGTGGAGTAGTAGGGGTAGGTGTAGAAGCCCGATCCCTCCTGGCCGGCTACGTAGAGGCCGGGAATGGGCGCGCCGTCGCGGCCGAGGGCCTCGAGACGCTCGTTCACCCTCACGCCGCCGAGCGTTCCCATGATGGGGATGACCGAGCGTATCGCGTAGAGCGGTATCGCGTGCTCGTTCATGAGCGGGGCGATCTTGCCGAAGTCCTCGTCCATCCCGCGCCGACAGAGCTCGTTGTAGCGCGCGAGCGTCGCCACGAAAACGGCCGGGTCGGGGAATCCGACCAGCGCGGCCAGCTCTTCGGCGCTCTCGCCACGCCACGCCTGGCCCCTCGCCACCGCCTCATCCAGGCTCTCCTGGAGGTTGGGGATGGGCACGAGCGCGCGCGACGCCACCGACTTGCTCAGGTAGTCGCCCAGGCGTCCGTCGAAGTAGCCGCCCACGCCGCGCTCGCGGATGGCATCCACCTGATCCTGGCTGATGAGGTAGTAGTACGCGCCGCCCTGCACGCGCAGCGAGGCGCAGCCCGAGCCCATGGCATCCTCGACGTTCAGGCACTCGTTCATGAAGCGCTTGCCCTCCCGATTGACGGTGAGGAAGCCGGCGTAGGAGAGGTACTTGATGAGGTTGTCCGTGAAGTTGCACACCGGATTGGCCAGGTACTCCTGCATGTGCGGCATGATCTCGGGCCCCAGCTGAGCGCCGGCGCGCTCGCACATGAGGACGCCCTCGCCCGAGCACTGGGTGGTGAGGCCGCGGTCGTAGAAGCTGTCGCCGTGACACAGGCGGCGCAGCAGCGCAGGGCTGCCGCTGAAGCCGCCGGCCGCCACCACGACGGCCCCGCAGGCGACGTGCACCCGCGTGCCGTCCTGGCGCTGCGCCTCGACGCCGATCACCGCGCCGCGCTCGTCCTGGCGCAGCTCGAGCGCGCGCGTCTCGGTCATGACGCGGGCGCCTCCCGGCAGCAGGTAGTCGTCGTAGAGACGCTGGAACTTCTCCTGCCCGCGGCCGAAGTCGCACATGAACGCCTCGTCCTCGCGCGCGTCGGGGCGTGGCGGGTCGGCGTGGAACCCGTGAGCGACCAGCCAGTCGACCATCGGACCGGAGTCCTCGGCGATAGCGCGCACGAGCAGGTTGTTGGCCCGCCCGGCTCGCAACCGCCGCAAACGCGAAAGGCGCCGCCCCAAAGGACGGCGCCTTTCGCGCTCTCGCCTCTGCCAGCCAAGCCCTAGCGCACGGCAGCCTCGACGGCGCGGGCGCAGGTGACGGCCGCCACGATCTTGCAGAGGTCCACCACCACGAAGGGAGCGCACGCCACCATGAACGCGGCCTCCAGGCTCACGCCGGCGACGGCCGCGTACTGGACGCAGCCGCAGGCGTAGGCGATGGCGGTGAACACGACGCCGGCCACCACCTCGACGCCGTACATGCGCAAGAAGCGCCCAACGCGCTGCGCCGGCGTCAGAGCCGCGGCCTCCGCAGGGCTAGCCGCGACAGCCCTGCGACCGTCGCCCCAGCTCGTGCGCGTACGCACGAGGTGCAGCAGGAACACCGCGGCGGCCACGCCTAACAGATAGCCCCACAGAAAGCCGCCGGTAGGGCCCGCCAGCACGCCGATGCCGCCGCGCATGCCCGAGAACACCGGCAGCCCCACGGCTCCGAGCAGCAGGTAGCCGCTGATGGCTGCCAGGGCCTGCGCCGGCGTGAGCAGCACGATGGCGAAGGTGACGGCGAACATCTGCAGGGTGAAGGGCACCGGGCCCAGGGGGATGGTGACCCACGCCGACACCGCCATGATGGCGATGGTCAGCCCGACGAAGGCGACAGAGCGCGTGCGCGACGGCGTGGCAGCCACCGCTTTCGTGTTGACGTCCGTGGTTTCCAAGATTGGTCCTTTCCCTCTTGGGTCTTGCAGGAAGCGTGCATCATACCGTCTGCGCTTTATCCCAGTAGAGCGAGGACGAGAAACGCTCGAAACGGGCGGCTAGCGGCAGTTTTACGCCCCCATCTCCGTCCGCGTAGCCCGCATGCGGCGCAGGCGCCGCATCTCCCACGCCAAAAAGACACCTACCGTGAAGATGGCCAGGAAGTCCGAGACGGGCGCCGCCACGTACAGCGCATCGAGCCCGTCGAGGGCCGGCACCACCGACGGCAGCACGTCAGGCAGCAGCATCACGAGCGGCACGAGGAAGATGATCTGGCGCGTGAGCGTGAGGAAGATGGCCTTCGCCGGCTGGCCTGTCGCCTGGAAGTAGTTGGAGCCCACGATCTGGAACCCGATGAACGGCAGCAGGAGCAGCCATATCCGCAGCGCGAACGCCGTGAAGTCCGCCAGCCCGTCATGGGAGATGCCGAAGGCGGCCACGATGGGGCCGGCCAGCAGCATGACCACCGCCCACTCCGCCACGCACATCACCGTGGCGCCGGCGATGCCGAGCCACAGGGTGGTGCGCACGCGGCCGATCTTTCGCGCGCCGTAGTTGTAGCCGAGCAGCGGCTGGATGGCGATGGACACGCCCACGATGGGCATGATGGTGAACATGCCGATGCGCTGCACCACGCCAATGGAGGCCAGGGCATCCTCGGCGCCCAGAGGGCTCAGCGCGCCGTACTTCACCAGCTGGTAGTTGATGAGGAAGTTGACGAGCGCCGCGCCCGCCTGGAGCGCGAACCCCGGGAATCCGAAGGCCAGGATGGTGCCCACCACGCGGCGCGCAGGCCGCAGGCAGCTCACGCGAATGCGCAGCGGCACCCCCTTCGTGAGCAGGAAGTACCACAGCACCGCCCCGCACGAGCACGCCTGGCCGGCCAGCGTGGCCAGGGCGCTTCCCGTCACGCCCCAGCCCAGCAAGATGACGAACCAGTAGTTGAACGCCGTGGCGGCCACCAGCCCGATGACCATGGTGCCGAGCGCGCGGTTGGGCGCGCCTGCCGTGCGGATGAAGTTGTTGACGCCCATGCCGATGCACTGGAGGATGAAGCCGTAGCAGAGGATCTGGATGAACGTGCGAGCGTAGGGCCGCACGTCGTCGGTGGCGCTCGAGAGGGTGAGCACCGCGTCGATGGCTGCCGGGTTCAGCGCCAGCACGACCACAAGCGCCCACAGCACGAGCGACAGGGTGATGACGTTGCCGAGCGCGCGCTCCGCGGCATCGCGGTTGCCCTCGCCCAGGCGCAGGGCGGCCAGCGCGTTGCCGCCCGTGCCCACGAGCATGGAGAGCGCCATGAACACGATCATGGCGGGCGTGGCCACCGTAACGGCGGACAGCCCCATCTCGCCCATCGCGTGGCCGAGGAACACGGAGTCGATGATGTTGTAGGAGCCATTCACCACCATGCCGACCACCGAGGGAATGGCGAACTCGGTAATGAGGCGCGGAATGGACTCAGTGCCCATCCGCGTCACGCGCGCCGACGGGGCAGCGGCCGCAGACGCGGCCGGACCCGCAGCGTCTCGCGCCTCCGGAGCGGATGCTGGCGCGGATGAGGAATCCGGCGTTTCGGTCGTATGCGATTTCGACTCGTCGTTGGACATGAAGGGCCTTTCTCGTGCTTTCTACCTGCCCATTCTACTCCCGACCTGCTCCACTAGTTGCACATTGTGAGGAAAGCCGGCCGACGGTCTTAAGACTAAACGGCTAATGCCGTCCGCCGTCCAGATGCGTCCTTTGAGACAAAACGGGGAGGGCCGCGCGCGCCGACGCGCAGGCGCAGATGCCAGAGCCCCAAGGTGAACCAGGCGGACGCGAGCCGCAGGGCACCTCGCAAAACCGCCCCCTGCCGACACGGCCCAGGCAAAAGCGGCAGCAGCGCCGAATGGGGCGCGGGAGGGAGACGACGAGCGGACGGGCGCCAGCGGACGCGGGGCGGGGACGCCGAGCAGACGGGGGCCAGCGGACGCGGCAGCGAGCAAGCGAAGCGCCTCGGCGGGAGCGGCGGAGTCCAAAGACGCGAGGCCCGCCAGGGCCTGAAACCGGATGCAGGCCGGGTAAGCGGGCTCGCCGGCCGAGCAACGGCGCACCAGGCGGAGCCGGGGGCCGCCAGGACCGGGGCCCCGGCTCCGGCAGGGCATCCGCCCGCCGGGCACCCCGCCGCGCGCCTGGGGCCTAGCGGATGTGGGCCTCGCCAGAGGCCACGGGAACGAGGGAGCCGTCGGGGGCGCGGAGAACGAGACAGCCGCGCTCGTCAACGCCGACGGCCGTGCCCTCGGCCAGCACGGCATCGTTGCGATCCACCATGGTGAGGGCGAGTCCCGTCAGGGCGGCGTGAGCATCATAGTCGGCCACGAGCGGCGCGAACCCCGCGCTCGCCCACTGCTCATAGAGCGGGGCCAGCTCGCGCAGGACGGCGGCAGCCACCTCGTCCACGGCACCGCGCGCCTCGCAGGTGAACCCGAAGCCCAGGTCGGCCAGGTAGGCGGGCGCGTTCTTCCCCGCCACCGTCTCAGGCACGGACGGCGGCAGCACGTTCACGCCAATCCCCACGCACACGCCCCGCGCATGCCCCTCCAGCGAGATCCCGCACAGCTTCCGGAACGCCCTCCGCGTCCCCTCCCCACAGGCGGCATCCCCTCCTCCTGCGGCAGGGGCGCCCGAAGCGGCGCGGGAGCTGTCTTGGCCAGACGCCGAGCCCGCGGTGCGCCTCCCCTCTTCCGAAGCGTCATCGGCAGAGCACGCGACGAAGGCGTCGCCCGCCGCCTGCGCCGCCGCGCCAGCCCCCGCAAGGCACGGATCGGAAGCGTAGATCACGTCGTTGGGCCACTTCACCTTGATGCGCCGCGCCTCGTCCAGCGTGACGAGCGACGCGAGGGCGCGGCGCACGGCCAGGCCCGTCACCAGGCTCAGAGTGGGGAGCTGGGCCGGCAGGACGTCGGGCCGCAGCAGCAGCGAGAGATACATCCCACCCTCGGGGCTCGCCCATGCGCGGCCCTGGCGACCGTAGCCGCCCGTCTGGCGTCGCGCGCGCACCGCCAGCCCCTCGGGCTCGCCCGCCTCAAGGGCGCGCTTCACCTCGTCGTTGGTCGATCCGACGGCCTCCAGGCTCTCAACGCGAAATCGCAGCGCCACGGCGCCTCCTCCCCTTCTTCCCCTGCCTCCTTGTGCAGGACTCGCGCGCAAAATGGCCAAAAATGACGACCTGACGACAGCGCCTGCACAGCAGCCGCCGAGGGGGAAACACAAAACCCCAGGTCGGAGATAATCGCCTTCTCGCCAGCGCGCTCCTCGACAACCCGGTGACCCCGAAAGAAGGCGGAAAACGTCGTCAGGTCGTCATTTTTGGCCATTTTACCGCCCGACGCAGCACGAAGGCGCCGCGCCCTCAGGGCGGGTGCCGTACGCACCGGAGTCAGGCGACGCCCCTACAGCCTCCAAGCGCGGCCGATGCGCTCGCCCTCGGGAACCGCGTCCACGGGCGTCCCATCGGCCAGGACGTGGCCGGGGCGCACCTCGAACAACGGCTTCACCACGAAGTCGCGCTCGCAGATGCGCGGGTGCGGCAGCGTGAGGCGGTCGTTGGCGAAGTGGTACAGCTGGTAGTCGAGGATGTCGATGTCGCAGGTGCGCGGGCCGTTGGGCACCTCGCGCACGCGGCCCAGGCTATTCTCGACCGCCTGGAGGCAGTCGAGCAGCTCCAGCGGCGGCAGCCCGCTGCGCAGGAGCACCACCGTGTTCACGAACTCCTCCTGATCGGTCAGGTAGGCCGGTTCGCTGCCGTAGAAGCCGGCGATGTCGACGATGGTGGTGTCGGGCAGCAGGCACAGCTGGCCGATGGCGTGGTTGAGCTGGGCGATCTTGCCCTCCTGCTCCTCGCCGGGATGCGCCACGAGGGCCACGTTGGCCCCCAGGCCCAGCAGCACATAGGGTCGCAGGTCGGCGAGGGCCGCCGCCGTGGCGGGCACGTTGTGGGTGCGCACCACGCTCGCGCCCAGCTCGCAGGCCATGAGCGCCTCTGAGGCGGACGCCTCGTCGCGGGCCAGCGGATCGTCGATGCCGTAGGCCTTCTTCATGAAGCTCTTGCGCGAGACGGCGCACATCACCGGATAGCCCAGACGCGCTATCTCGTGCAGGTTGCGCATGAGCTCGATGGTCTGAGACGCCGTCTTGCCGAAGCCAGGGCCCGGGTCCAGGCAGATGCGCTCGCGCGCTATGCCCACGGCCTCCAGCTCGGCTGCGCGGTCACGCAGGTAGTCACGCACCTCGCTCACCACGTCGTCGTAGGCCGGCGCGTCCTGCATGGTGGCCGGCTCGCCCTGCATGTGCATGACCACCAGGCCCGCATCGCAGGCGGCGGCCATGGCGCGCATGGCCGGGTCGCGGAAGCCGGACACGTCGTTGACGATCGCCGCACCCGCCTCCACGGCGCGGCGCGCCACCTCAGCCCGCCGCGTGTCGACCGACACGCACAAGCCCGCACCCGCGAGCGCGGCGATCACGGGGCCTACACGCCGCCATTCCTCCTCCGCGTCCACCGGATCGGCGCCGGGGCGCGTGGACTCGCCGCCCACGTCGATGATAGCGGCGCCTTCCTCAGCCAGCTCGAGCCCACGGGCGACGGCCTCCTCCGCGGAGGCGAACTGGCCGCCGTCCGAGAACGAGTCCGGGGTCACGTTCAGGATGCCCATGATGACGGGCTTGGAGGTGTCGAACTCAAACGATGCGCACTGCCAGGTCACCGGCGTCTCCTCTCCTACGGCGGCAGGCCGGCCGCCCCGGGCCCCTGCCCGGCGGCGCGGCCGCCCGCCAACAGCAAGGGGCGCGCCCATGAGACGCGCCCCTCTCAGTTGCTCGCTGATTATGCCACGGCTGGCGCTACTTCGTGCCGTTGCCGCCGCTCGCATCACCCGGCGCGTCGGCCTTCGGGGCCGTCTCGCCGGTCGCAGGCTCGCCCGCGGCATCAGGGCCCTCATCCGCAGGCGCGGGGGCCGCCGCCGTGGCGTCCATGATGTCCTCGCGGCGAATCTCCGCGTCTACCTCGGCCTGCGTGGGCACGTCGGCGCGGTTCGCGTCTGCGGCCGCCGGGCGGTAGGGCGCGTTGGGATCCTGGTCACCCGGCTCCACGCGCTCCTCGCGCCAGTTCGGGTCGGCCAGCTGCTCGTCGCGAGCACGGGCCGCGGCCTCCTCGGCCTCCTTCGCGGCGATGATCTCGTCCTCGCGCGCCAGGTAGTCGTCCCACTTGTTGTCGAGCAGGGCCTCGCAGGCCTCGCCCTCCACGGTCTCGCGCTCGAGGAGCACGCTCGCCATCAGGTTCATCTGATCAGCGTGCGCCGTCAGGATGGCGTGCGCCCGGTCGTGGGCCTCCTTCATGATGACGGCCACCTGCTCGTCGATGCGGCGAGCGGTCTCCTCGGAGTAGTCCTGGGTGTTGCCGTAGTCACGGCCCAGGAACACCTCGTGGTTGGGCTGGCCGAACACCTGGGTGCCGAGCGGGCTCATGCCGTACTGGGTGACGATGGCGCGGGCCATCTTGCTCGCCCGCTCCAGGTCGTTGGAGGCGCCGGTGGTGATGTCGTCGCAGAAGATCTCCTCGGCCACGCGGCCGCCCATGAACACGGCCAGGTCGTCCTTCATCTCGCCGAGGGTGTTGAGCACCTTGTCCTCGTCGGGGATGGACAGCGTGTAGCCGAGCGCGCGCCCGCGCGAGATGATCGAGATCTTGTGCACGGGGTCGGCGTGGTCGAGCAGGTGCCCCACCAGGGCGTGCCCGCTCTCGTGATAGGCGATGGTGTGCTTGGTCTGCTCGTTCATCACGCGACCCTTGCGCTCCGGGCCGGCGATGACGCGCTCCATCGACTCGCTCACCTCGCGCATGGTGATGATCTTCTTGCCGCGGCGGGCGGTGAGC
>ERZ777306.5273-NODE-5273-length-10569-cov-4.409359_pt1 | contig 10569 bp, 8 predicted proteins | sample MGYA00374966_ERZ777306 | MGnify/ENA primary metagenome ERZ777306 (study PRJEB29329, sample SAMN06343882) | mouse gut metagenome | isolation source: Mouse cecum | place: Austria: Vienna | collected 2014-11-15 ... | reverse complement strand
CCCGTGAGCCGATGTCCCGGCCATGTCCCCCATCATACACGCACCGCGCGCCTTGGCAGCGCTGGCAGCACCCTGGGCCAATGTCCTCCCCGTCCGCGCCGCCTTACTCCACCATGGCGGGCGCCTGCACCACCATGCCCTCCGCGGGCGTCTTTACTGCCGTGGTCACGGCGTCCGCCTTGCGCAGGAAGCTGTTCAGCTCCTGAAGGCGGCCGATGCGCCCCTGCACCCTGAGCCCGGTCAGGGCCTTGGAACGGTAGCGGTCAAACAGCGCGCGAACCCCCATCGTCACCGGCAGCGCGGCCCAGAAGCCCGCCATGGAAGCCACCGCGCCGCCCACGCTCAGGGCCGCGCCGGTCTTGACCATGCGGTAAGCGCCGTCCATCACCCCGGTTTTGCCGGGCTTGCGCCCCAGAAGCACCTTGCTTCCCTCCGTGGCGGCGATCATCACAAAGGGCAGCGCCGTACAGACGGACTCGGAAAGCTCCGTCATCAGCCCCGCTTCCTCCAGCAGCCCTGCCTCCACGGCCATTTCGTCCATGTAGGTCAGCCCCGTGGCGATGGCGTCCACCACCGTGTCATGCTGGCGGCGGCGGTATTCCGCCACCATTTCCTCATAGGTTTTCATCCGTGCCTTCACCCTTTATCGCAGCAGGTTCAGGATCGTGACGGCCAGCCATGTGCCGCAGATGATGCCTGCCAGAATGATGGCCTGACCCATCAGGCCCTTGTTTTTAACCTTGGCGGAGGGCGCCTTACGGGCCTCCAGGGCGCCCAGGCGGCGATCGATATCGTCCAGACGGCGGTCGATGTCCCGCTGGTTTTCCTGGATGGTTCTGTCGATGGCCTGCTGCTCGCTGCGCAGGCTCTGCCGGGCCGCGTCCGCCTCCCGGCGGGCTTCCTCCACCGCCTGACGCAGCCGGGCCTGATCCTCGCACAGGCCCTCGGCCACCAGGGTCATCTCCGCGGTGAACTGCTCCACCAGGGCGCCGGTGTTCTCGCCCTTGACCGCCTTGACCGCGCTGTTCCACAGCTGGACAGGCTTGCTGACATTCTTCTGCTCGCTCACGGGCGCTCGCTCCCTTCCATGCCGTCATGCCGGTCAGCCGAGACCTCGGCCTGCCTTATGTTTATTATACCATATTTCTCCCGACTTGCAAGCGGCCTGGTCAGCAGGGGCTGCCATACAGTCTATGAGGGGGCCCGGCATCCTACGCTTGCCCCGCTCCTCCCCTTCCCACAGAACAACAGCGCTGACTATCCGTCATGCCTTTTTGGCGCGATTCGTCAAGTTTTTCTAATAAAATACCAATTACACTATTGACAACAGCCAAAGAGCGTGATATTCTGACCTTGCTAATGAAAACGTTATCGGAAACGATGCCGGAAAGCCTCTCGCCATGGAGCGCAGCTGAAAGGGAGGTGTCCAAGTGAAGATTTACACCATCAGGGACATCGCCCGCAAGGCCGGTGTCAGCGTGACCACCGTTTCCCGGGTGCTGAACCGTCGGCCGGATGTCAGCCGCGAAACCAGGGAAAAGGTGGAGCGCGTGATGGCGGAGTGCCACTTTGTGGGCAACCCCAACGCCCGGGGCCTCAAGCAGCTGGACGCGGACGTGGTGGCGGTGATACTGCGCGGCCATCAAAATCCGTTCCTCGCCGCGCTGGCCGAAGCGATGATGACCATCGGCCGGGACGGCAAGGCCGCCCTCCTGCTGGAGTTTATCGACGAAAAGGCGGACGAATTTCAGGCGGCCCTTCGGCTTCTGCATGAAAAGCGGGTCGGCGGGCTGATCTTTGTGGGCAGCCGCATTGACGAGCGGGCCGCCGTGCTCAGGGGCGTGGACGTGCCCATGGTCTTCGCCACGGTGGACGTGGGGCTGAACCGACTTCCCCGCGCCTCCTCCGTCTCCATTGACGACCGGGCCATGGCCTGCCAGGCGGTGGCCTACCTGCTTCAGAGCGGACATCGGCGCGTGGCGGTCTTCGGGGGCAGCCGCATGGAGGGCGATAACCTCTCCCTGCGCTATCTGGGCGTGCTGGACGCCTTCCGCCGAATCGGCCAGACCTTCGACGAAACCCGCTATGTGGAAACCAGGTTTTCCATGGAGGGCGCGTTTGAAGCGGCAAAGACCTTTTTCCGTCAGCGGCCCGATACCACGGCGGTCTTTTGCATGTCGGACGCCATGGCCCTGGGCGTCATCCGCGCGCTAAAGGATCTGGGCCGCGACGTTCCCCAGGACGTGAGCGTTTTCGGCTTTGACGGCACGGAGATGGGCAAGTATTTCATCCCCCGGCTGACCACCGTGGAACAGCCCGTGGCGGCCATCGCCCGGGAAAGCCTGCGCGTCCTGGCCGACATGATGGAGCGCGGCGCGCCACCGCAAAACGTGGTGCTGAAGGCCGAGCTGCGCCTTCGCGATTCCGTCCGATAACGCTTTCATGTCCATCCGTGCCTCATAGGCGCCGCCAATTCGGGGCAGGCTACCTTCTGCCCGGCGGATGTGCGGCGCGCGACACCGTACTCCGCGCGGTTCACCCCGCGTGAGATATATTCAAGGAGGAATCTTTCCATGAAGAAGTTCCTGGCAATGGTGCTCGCCCTGACCATGATGCTGACCATGTTCGCATCCTGCGCCATGGCGGAGCAGGTTTCCCTGCGCGTCTGGGTCGGTGACAACGCCGACGTGGAGTGGATCAATCAGGTAATCGAAAACTTCAAGGCCGCCTATCCCGAAAAGGTCTACACCATCGAGGTGGGCGTCCAGGGCGAGGGCGACTGCTCCAAGGTCGTTCTGGCCGACCCCACCGCCGCGGCGGATGTCTTCACCTTCGCGGACGACCAGTTCAACAGCCTGTACAACGCCGGCGCGCTGCAGCAGGTGATGATCGACCCCGAGGCCGTCGCGGCCAACAACGTGCCCACCTCCGTGGAAGCCGTGACGGGCATTGACGGCAACCTGTACGCCTACCCCGCCACCGCCGACAACGGCTACTTCATGTTCTACAACAAGGAGTACTTCTCCGAGGAGGACGTGCTGACCCTGGACGCCATGCTCGCCAAGGCTGCTGAAGCCGGCAAGTATGTGGGCTTCCCCATGTCCAACGCCTGGTACTTCTACTCCTGGTTCAAGGGCGCCGGTCTGGATATGCATGTAACCGAGGACGGCGTGACCAACACCTGCAACTGGAACGCCACCGACACCCCCATCACCGGCGTGCAGGTGGTCGAGGCCCTGCTGGCCATCACCGCCAACCCCGGCTTCAAGGAAGCTGACTCCGATCCCTTCGTCGCCGGTGTGAAGGACGGCTCCATCATCGCCGGTGTGTCCGGCACCTGGAACGCCAACGTGGCCGCCGAGGTTTGGGGCGAGAACTACGCCGCCACCAAGCTGCCCACCTTCACCGTCAACGGCGAGCAGGTGCAGATGGCCTCCTTCGCCGGCTTCAAGATGGTGGGCGTGAACGCCTACTCCGAGAACGTGGGCGATGCCATGGACTTCGCCGCCTTCATGACCAACGAGCAGTCCCAGGCCCTGCGCTTCGAGCTGCGCTCCCAGGGTCCCTCCAACATCAATGCCGCCGCCTCCGAGGCCGTGCAGTCCAACCCCGCCATCGCCGCGCTGGCCGCTCAGGCCGGCTTCGCTGATGTGCAGCGCGTCGGCCAGGCCTACTGGGAGAGCGCCGCTGCCCTGGGCAAGATCATTGTCAACGGCAACCCCGACAACATCCCCCTGCAGGAGCTGCTGGACAACTGCGTTGCCGGCATCACCGCCGTGGGCCTGCAGTAAGCTTCGCTTTACTTCGTCCAAGCGGCATAACCGCTTGGACGAGGTCTTGCACGTCCTCACTGGTCGAGCGGCTTCACCGCTCTCCCGGCCATGAGGACGTGTAAGGTAGCTATTTGCCTTGCAAATAGCAGACCCGCCCCGTCGGCAAAGCCGCCGGATACGATGACCGTCAGAGGGCCTGCTGGCCCTCCGACACCTCCCAAGAGACGCGGCTTTGTCTGCACTTGTCCTTTGGTGTCATCGCGGGCTTTTCGACACGCTGTGCCGCCCTGTGCCTCGCGGCGCGGGGCGGTTTTCTTCCCCTGACACTCGGCATATCCTGGTGGTATTCCCCCGATTTTTCACATAAGGAGCGCGGGAGCAATGGAAAAAAGCAAAGCCGCCGTCCCGGCCCGGCAGCCGGGAATCGTCCGATTTTTCGCGGCCATCGGAGATTTCTTTGCCAGCACCGTCCGTTCGTTTGCTGAAGGCGACATCTGGGTCAAGCTGTCCGCGCTCATCTGCGGCGCAAGCTGCTTCGCCCGCAAGCAGTATATCAAGGGCCTCCTGCTGACGCTGGCAGAAGCCTTCATTCTCTATATCATCCCCAGCTTTTTCTGGCCCTACATGGCCAAGCTGAACACCCTGGGCACGGTGGAAGCTGCCCGCACCTTTGATCCCGTCACCCGCAAAAACGTCTGGAACAATTATGACAATTCCTTCCTGATCCTCCTCTTTGGCGCCATTGGCGTCATGGTCGTGGCGCTGGCCGTCATCCTGTGGATGCGCAACCTCCGCGCCGCCCGCGAGGTGGAGCGCGCCGCCAAGGTCGGCAAACATGTCAACACCTTCGCGCAGGATCTTCAGGACTGCCTGGGCGTCAAGTTCCATCGCACCCTGCTGTCCCTGCCGGTGCTGGGCGTGTTCCTCTTCACCGTCGTTCCCCTGATCGTGATGATCCTCATCGCCTTCACCAATTATGACCGAAATCATCTTGTGCCCAGCAAGCTTTTCACCTGGGTCGGGCTGAACAACTTTTCCAGCCTCGTCTCCACCGCCGCTGATTCCACCTTCGCCTACGCCTTCGCCCGCGTCCTCACCTGGACGCTGATCTGGGCCGTGGTGGCTACCTTCACCTGCTACATCGGCGGCATCCTGATGGCCATGTTCATTAACAACAAGAACACCCGCGGCAAGAAATTCTGGCGCATCTGCTTCATGGTCGCCATGGCCGTGCCCCAGTTCGTTTCCTTGCTGCTGGTGCGCAACTTCTTCGCGGACGCCGGCATCGTCAACACCATGTGCAAAAGCGCCGGCATCACCGACTGGCTGTATTCCATCCACGCCATCCCCACGGCCAACTACATCCCCTTCCTGACCCATCCGGCCTGGGCGCGGCCCATGATTATCCTCATCAACATCTGGGTCGGCGTGCCCTATCAGATGCTGATTGCCACGGGCATTCTGATGAACATCCCCGGCGAGCTGCTGGAGGCCGCCAAGATTGACGGCGCCAACGCCTGGCAGTCCTTCCGCAACATCACCATGCCCTACATCCTCTTCATCACCGGCCCCTCGCTGGTGAACTCGGTGGTCGCCAACATCAACAACTTCAACGTCATCTGGCTCCTCAGCCGCGACGTGTACACCACCTCCGATCAGCTGATGGCCAACGCCAACGCCAACGAGGTTGACCTGCTGGTTACCTGGCTGTACCGCCTGACGCAGGATCAGAGCAACTACAAGATGGCCTCGGTCATCGGCATTCTGGTGTTCGTTGTCTGCGCCGTCCTGACCCTGGTGGCCTTCACCAACATGACCAAGGGTGATAAGGAGGAGAGCTTCCAGTGAAAACCAAGACGATTCGCGTTATCCTTCGCCACATTGTGCTGGCCCTGCTGGCGGGCTTCTGGCTGATTCCCATCCTGTGGCTGGTGGTCACCTCCTTCGGCGTGGACAAGGGGCCGAACCTGTCCACCTTCTTCCCCGAGGCCTACACCCTGGCGCATTACAAGGCCATCCTCACCCCCGGTGGCGACAGCGTGAACCAGTTCCCCCAGTGGTTCATGAACACCTTCACCATCGCCGTCTTCGTGTGCATCATTTCCACGCTGTTCGTGCTCATGGTCGCCTATGCCATGTCCTGCATGCGCTTCAAGGCCCGCAAGCCCCTGATGAACTTCGCCATCATCCTCAATCTTTTCCCCGGCTTTCTGTCCATGGTGGCGGTCTACTTCATCATGAAGGAAATCGGCCTGACCAACTCCATGACCGGCATGGTCATCGTTTACTCGGCGGGCTCCGGCCTGGGCTACCTCATCGCCAAGGGCTTCTTCGACACCATCAGCAAGTCTCTGCGCGAGTCCGCCTACCTGGAGGGCGCCAACGAATTTACCGTGTTCTGGAAGATCATCATCCCCCTGTCCAAGCCCATTGTAGTCTACACGGTCATCAACGCCTTCCTGGCCCCCTGGATGGACTTCGTTCTCGCCTCGCTCATGCTCAACTCCGGCGTTTCCGCCCAGAAAACCGTGGCCCTGGGCCTGTTCTCCATGGTGGATAAGGTCAACCGCAACAACTACTTTGCCCAGTTCTGCGCCGGCGGCGTTATTGTTTCCATCCCGATCTCCATACTCTTCATCATCATGCAGAAATTCTACGTTGAAGGCATTACCGGCGGTTCCGTGAAGGGCTGACCAGGGGCGGCTGCCCCGAACCCCGGCAGGAGGGGCGCTTGCCCCTCCCGCACCTCCCGTTTTCGCGATGCGGCGGGAGGGTTCCCTTAATGCTGTGTGCACGTGAATAGCTTCGGGGCGGCTGCCCCGAACCCCGGCAGGAGGGGCGCTTGCCCCTCCTGCACCTCCCGTTTTCGCGATGCGGCGGGAGGGTTCCCTTAATGCTGCGTGCGCGTGCAGACGATTCGGGACGGCTGCCCCGAACCCCGGCAGGAGGGACGCTTGCCCCTCCTGCACCTCCCGTTTTCGCGATGCGGCGGGAGGGTTCCCTTAATGCTGCGTGCGCGTGAATAGCTTCGGGGCGGCTGCCCTTTAACCACACAAAACAGGAGATACAGCCTATGCGCAAACTGCTTTTCCTCATCAGCCTCATCCTGCTGACGACCACATGCTCCTGCTCCATGGCGGAGGAAGCCCTCGCCCCCGCCAATGTGACCTACCAGGTCTTCGTCAGCTCCTTCCAGGACAGCGATGGCGACGGCATGGGCGATCTGCAGGGAATCATTGACCAGCTGGACTACATCGCGGCCCTGGGGGTGGATCGCCTCTGGCTCTCCCCCATCCACCCCTCCGTCAGCTACCACAAATACGACGTGCTCAACTACGAGGCCGTCGATTCCGACTTCGGTACACTGGAGGACTTCGACCGCCTTGTGGCCGCCTGCCGGGAGCGGGGCATCGGCGTGATGCTCGATCTGGTGGTCAACCACACCGGCGAAGGCCACCCCTGGTTCCGTCAGGCCTGCGAGGCCCTGCAAAACCAGGTTGACAGCCCGTATGTCGGCTGGTACAATTTCACCCAGGGCCAGGGAATGCACCCCGTTCCCGGCACCGACTGGTACTACGAAGGCCAGTTCGGCCCCCACATGCCCGACCTCAACCTGGACAGCCCCGACGTTCGCGCGGAAATCGCCCGCATCATCGCCTTCTGGCAAGCCCGGGGGGTCTGTGGCTTCCGCCTGGACGCCGTGACCAGCTACTATACCGGCGCGCCCCTGGCCAGCCGCGACTTCCTCCGCTTCCTCACCGACGCCGCCAAGGCCGCCGACCCCGACTGCTATCTCGTAGGCGAAGCCTGGACGGACGCCTCCGCCATCCTCACCCTGTACGGCAGCGGAGTGGACAGCCTGTTCAACTTTCCCGCGGCGGACAGCACCGGCGTCTTCGTCCAGGCGGCGCTGGGCGGCAAGGGCGCGGCGGCCGCGCGGCTGATGGCGGACTGGAACGCCCAGCTCCGCGAGGCCTCCCCCGCCTCGGTGGACGCGCCCTTCCTCACCAACCACGACCTCAACCGCGCCGCCGGGATGCTCCGCCTGAAGGCCCCCTTCGAGAAGGCCGCCGCCATGCTGTATCTGCTGATGCCCGGCCGCCCCACGGTGTACTACGGCGAGGAGCTGGGCATGACCGGCTCCGGCCTGGACGAGAACAAGCGCCTGCCCATGCTGTGGAGCGCCGCGGAAGGCGCGGCCCTGTGCAGTCCCCCCGCGGCCGCCGACCAGAAGCAGCGCCTGAAGGAGGGCGCGGACGTCCAGGCTGCCGACCCCGACAGCCTGCTCAGCTGGTATCGGCAGGTGATCGCCCTGCGCCGTCAGGCCCCGGAGCTGCTCCGCGGCGTCATGACCGCCATCGACCTGGGCGAGCCTGACCTGGCCTGCTACCGTGTGGCGGACGGCGGCGGCGCCGTTGTCATCCTGATGAATCTGAGCCAGACGGACACCCGCTCCGTTGCCCTGGACGCGCTAAGCGCCGTCTATGTGGACGGCTGCGGCCAGCCCGTCTTCGACGGCTCCACCCTCGCCCTTCCCCCGGTCTCCTGCGCGCTGCTCCGGGCGGAATAACCCGCCCCACCCGATCCGCCCGCTGCTTTCGGCGGGACGGAACCAACGAAAGGACGCGATACCAATGCGCCGAAGCGGCATTCTGCTGCACGTCACCTCCCTCCCCGGCCCCGGCGGTGTGGGCAGTCTGGGCCGGGAGGCCTATGCCTTCGCTGATTTCCTCCACGCCTGCGGCATGAAGCTGTGGCAGGTGCTTCCCATGGGCCCCACCGGCTATGGCGAGTCGCCCTATCAGTCCTCCAGCGTTTTCGCGGGCAATCCCCTGGTGATCTCCACCCGCACCCTGCGGGACGAGGGGCTGCTGGACTACGACGACGCGGAGGAATTTGTGCCCGACACCCTCAGCGCCGTTCAGTACGCCCCCGCCCAGCAGTCCAGGGAAAAGCTGCTGCGCCGCTGCTTCCGTCAGTCGGAATACGTCCTCCAGGACGAGCTGCGCCGCTTCATCGCGCAGAACCCCTGGGTGGAGGACTTCGCCCTGTTCACCGCCGTCAAGCAGCATTTCGGCAACGCCATGTGGACGAAGTGGCCCGACGCCGCTATCCGCCTCCGCGAACCCGAGGCCCTGGCCCGCTATCGCCGTGAGCTGGACGGCGAAGTCCGCTACCACGTCTTCTGCCAGTATCTGTTCCGCAGGCAGTGGTTCGCCCTCAAGCACTACTGCAACGACCGCGGCATCCAGCTTTTCGGTGACATGCCCATCTATGTGGCCGAGGACTCCGCCGACACCTGGACGCGCCCCGAGGTCTTCCAGTTGGACGAGAACCGCGTACCCAAGCAGGTGGCGGGCGTTCCGCCGGACCTCTTTTCCGAGGACGGCCAGCGCTGGGGCAATCCCCTCTACCGCTGGAGCTTCCTGCAGACCCGCGGCTATGACTGGTGGGTGGAGCGCATGCGCGGCATGGCGGAGATGTACGACATCATTCGCGTAGACCATTTCATTGGCTTCGCGAATTATTACGCCATCCCCTACGGCGCCCCCACCGCCCGGGATGGCCGCTGGATCGCCGGGCCCGGGAAGAAGCTGTTCATCGCCCTGGGACGGGAGCTCCCCGGCCTGAACGTCGTCGCGGAGGATCTGGGTGTGCTGAACGAGCGTGTGGCGGATCTGCTGCGCTTCGTGGGCTACCCCGGCATGAAGGTGCTGTCCTTCGGCATCGGCGGCGGTGACGGCAACCCCCACGCCCTTCAAAATTGGACGGAAAACTGCGTCTGCTACACCGGCACCCACGATAACGACACCGTGCTGGGCTGGCTGCAGTCCAGCGACGAGGCCACCGTGAAGGAAGCGCAAAAGCTACTGAAGTTCGAGGCGCTGTCCGACGGCCCCGCCGCCTTCGTGGAAGCCGCCATGGCCTCCGTCTGCCGGGACTGCGTGATCCCTATGCAGGATATTCTCGGCCTGGACGGCACGGCCCGGATGAACCTCCCCGGCGCCATCGGCGGCAACTGGCTGTGGCGCATGGAGCCCGCCGCGCTCTCGGACGCGCTGGTTCAGCGCCTGCGGGAGCTGAACCAAAGGTGCAGGCGGCTGTAAGGTTGCTGGCCCACTCGCAGGTCGATCGCAGCAGCCCCGTTAGGGGCTGCCGCTGTTTGTTTTGGCGGTGATGGCCGCGGCCGGGGAGGGGCGGATGCTGTCTGTTTTTTTCATAGGTGCAGCTGAGGTCTTGGGGGCGGGGCTGTTGTCTATTTTATTTCAATAGACTAATCATGATACATCCATATTGTTTTGCTTTTGGTATAATAGTAGTTGCGCCCTTGGCAGGGCGGCGGAGCTTGTTTAGCCCTACTTTCTCCACGGAGAAAGTAGCAAAGAGGTCTGGGGGCGGCTGAATTGAACCTGCGTGGGCAGCCGCCCCCAGGCCCCCCGTGGCATAGCGTGGAGCGCGTGGCTATAATCGAGTCACCAGCTAATTGCGCCTCGCGGGGGCGGTGTTCCACCTCCATTGGAGACGGCAAGTGTGCTTCAGCAACAACTATTTCATCTGGTCTGGCTCGGTAGACCCGGTTGCACATGGGACTGGTACCGTTGGGATTGAGGGCGGGTTTGCCCTTGGCAGGGTAGGGCTGTCTGTTCTGGAGGGAACAGTTGCGACCTTGGGGGCGCGGCTGTTGTCTGTTTTTCTATAGGAATAGTAGTTGCGCCCTGCCAAGGGCAAGCCCATCCACAACACCAACGGTGCCAGTCCCATGTGCAACCGGGTTTCAAAACCAAACCAGACAGCA
>ERZ777306.5270-NODE-5270-length-10575-cov-4.150190_pt1 | contig 10575 bp, 6 predicted proteins | sample MGYA00374966_ERZ777306 | MGnify/ENA primary metagenome ERZ777306 (study PRJEB29329, sample SAMN06343882) | mouse gut metagenome | isolation source: Mouse cecum | place: Austria: Vienna | collected 2014-11-15 ... | reverse complement strand
CCCTGCGGCGGCGGCGACCGCATCGCGGCCGAGCGCGAGCAGTGGAACGACGGCTCCAACACCCTGTGCATCCGCCCTGGCACCGTGGTCGTCTACGAGCGCAACGACGTCACCAACGCGGTGCTCGAGGAAGCCGGCATCAACGTCCTGCAGATGCCCTCCGCCGAGCTGTCCCGCGGCCGTGGCGGCCCGCGCTGCATGTCGATGCCCCTCTGGCGCGACGCTGAGTAACGCTTGATTTTCCCGGGATCGTCGGCCGGCTGTCCGGTCGCCGGTCCCGGCTCTGGTTTCCCCGGCGCCTTCGCGCGCCACGCACTGTTCCCTCCTACGAAAGGACGCGCATCATGCCTGTCAACCTTTCCGGCCGCAGCTTCACCAAGATCCTCGACTTTACCCCCGACGAGATCCAGTACCTCGTTGACGTGGCGAAGACGTTCAAGAACCTGAAGCGCAACGGCGTGCCGCACCGCTACCTCGAGGGCAAGAACATCGTGCTGCTGTTCGAGAAGACCTCCACCCGTACCCGCTGCTCCTTCGAGGTCGCCGGCTACGACCTGGGCATGGGCGTCACCTACCTCGATCCCGGCAGCTCCCAGATGGGCAAGAAGGAGTCCATCGAGGACACTGGCCGCGTCCTCGGCCGCTTCTATGACGGCATCGAGTACCGCGGCTTCTCCCAGGACCTCGTCGAGGAGCTGGCGGCCGTCTCCGGCGTGCCGGTGTGGAACGGCCTCACCGACAAGTTCCATCCCACGCAGATGATCGCCGACCTGCTGACCATCGAGGAGAACTTCCCGATGGGCGTCAAGGGCCTCAAGTTCGTCTTCTTCGGCGACCTGCGCAACAACATGGGCAACTCGCTCATGGTGCTCGGCGCCAAGATGGGCATGCACTTCGTGGGCTGCGGCCCCAAGGAGCTCATGCCCGAGCCCGAGCTCATCGAGACCTGCAAGAAGATCGCGGCCGAGACCGGCGGCACCATCACCTTCACCGATGATGCCAAGGAGGCTGCGACCGACGCCGACGTCCTCTACACCGACATCTGGGTGTCCATGGGCGAGCCGGCTGAGCTGTGGGCCGAGCGCATCAAGCTGCTGAGCCCCTTCCAGGTGAACAGCGAGCTCATGGGCCTCGCGCACAAGGACGCCATCTTCATGCACTGCCTGCCGTCCTTCCACGACACCCAGACCACCATCGGCGAGGACGTCCATGAGAAGTTCGGCCTCAAGGAGATGGAGGTTACCGACGAGGTGTTCGAGTCCGCACAGTCCAAGGTCTTCGACGAGGCCGAGAACCGCATGCACACCATCAAGGCGGTCATGTACGCGACCCTGAGGTAGCACTACCCGCACAACCGCACCGACCCGCGCGGGCCCCGTCCCAGGAGCCCGCGAAGGGGGAGGCCAAGCGCCTCCCCCTGGGTCGTCGCACCCTTTTCCACCCCCGATTCGTAAGAGTGGTGATCATCCATGGCCTATCAGAAAGGCGACGGCAAGAGCGTGGTCATCGCCCTCGGCGGCAACGCCCTGGGCAACACGCCCCAAGAGCAGCTGAAGCTGGTCGAGGGGACGGCCGTCCATATCGTTGACATGATCGCCGAGGGCATCAACGTCGTGGTCTCCCACGGCAACGGCCCTCAGGTGGGCATGATCAACAACGCGTTCGACTTCGCGCATGCCAACGACGGCAAGACCCCGGAGATGCCCTTCCCCGAGTGCGGCGCCATGTCGCAGGGCTACATCGGCTACCAGCTCTCCCAGGCCATCCTGAACGAGCTGAAGCGCCGCTCCATCATGCGCTCCACGGCGTCGGTCATCACCCAGACCGTCGTCTACCCCGACGACCCGGCCTTCGCCGACCCGACGAAGCCCGTCGGCCCCTTCCTCACCGAGGAGGAGGCGAGCAAGCGCGCGGCTGAGACCGGCTGCACCTACAAGGAGGATGCCGGCCGCGGCTGGCGCATGGTGGTCGCCAGCCCCAAGCCCCAGCGCATCGTCGAGTTCGACGCTATCAAAGACCTCATGGACGACGGCTACGTCGTCATCGCGGCCGGTGGCGGCGGCGTGCCGGTCATCGAGCGCAACGACTCCTACGAGGGCGTCCCGGCGGTCATCGACAAGGATCGCTCGAGCGCCAAGCTGGCCGCTGACTTCAAGGCCGACATGCTGGTCATCCTGACCGCGGTCGAGAAGGTGGCCATCAACTTCAACACGCCCGACCAGCGCTCCATCGACACCATGACCATCGCCGAGGCCAACAAGTACATCGAGGAGGGCCAGTTCGCGCCCGGCTCGATGCTGCCCAAGGTCCAGGCCTGCATCGAGTACCTGGAGGCCTACCCCCAGGGCAAGGCGCTCATCACCTCGCTCGAGTGCGCCGCCGCCGGCCTCAAGGGCGAGACGGGCACCGTCATCACGGCTTCCTAAGCCGTTTGCACCATGAGCAGTACCCCGGCCTCGGGCCGGGGCATCCGCTCCCGCGTCGGCGACGTTCGTCCTGCTCACCGGGCGTCGCCGAGGCGGGCGCGGGCATAAGACCTGTACATCGACGTGCACTAAAAGGAGGGGTAACCTATGACAGCTGATGCGAAGAAGAAGGATCGCAAGCGGCGGAGCATATCGTCGTTCTCCATTCTCCTCATCATTCTCGTGATCTTGGCCATCATAACCATGATCATGGCCGCCACCGGCACCGAAGGCGTGACCGGGGCGACGCTCGCCAACATCACCACCGCGCCGGTGAAGGGCTTCACCGACGCGCTCCCCGTCTGCCTGTTCGTGCTCATCCTCGGCGGCTTTCTGGGGATCGTCACCGAGACGGGCGCCCTCGACGCCGGCATCGCCGCCCTCGTGAAGAAGCTCCATGGCAATGAGCTCGTCCTCATTCCCATCCTGATGTTCATCTTCTCCATCGGCGGCACCACCTACGGCATGTGCGAGGAGACGGTTCCGTTCTACCTGCTGCTGGCCGCCACCATGGTGGCTGCGGGCTTCGACAGCCTCACCGGCGCTGCCGTGGTGCTGCTGGGCGCCGGCTGCGGCGTTCTGGGCTCCACGGTCAACCCGTTCGCCGTGGGCGTGGCCGTCGACTCCCTGTCCGGCACGGGCATCGTCATCAACCAGGGCATCATCATGGGCCTGGGCGTCGTCCTGTGGCTCGTCACCCTGGCCATCTCCATCGTCTTCGTCATGAAGTACGCCAAGAAGGTCAAGGCCGACAAGGGCTCCACCATCCTGTCGCTGCAGGAGCAGCAGGACATGATGCAGGAGTGGGGCATGAGCGAGTCCGCCGAGGAGGGCAAGAGCGACGACACCGCCGCGCTGCCTGCCATGACCGGCCGTCAGAAGTGGTCGCTCGTCGTGTTCGCCCTCACCTTCGTCATCATGATCGTGTCCTTCATCCCGTGGGAGGACCTCGGCGTTGACGTCTTCAACGCCGGTGCCACCTACGAGGAGGTCGTGGCCCCCGTCACCGCCGAGGACATCACCGCGGTCTACGACGAGGCCACCGAGTCCGAGCTCGCCCTCGACTCCGACGCCGGCGGCGTGGCCGTGGCCGAGGAGCAGGTGACCGACGGCTGGTCCGCGTTCCTGACCGGCCTGCCGCTGGGCCAGTGGTACTTCGACGAGGCCTCCACCTGGTTCCTGCTGATGGCCCTCGTCATCGGCCTCATCGGCGGTCTCTCCGAGGCGCGCTTCGTCAAGGCCTTCATCAACGGCGCCGCCGACATGATGTCGGTCGTGCTCATCATCGCGCTCGCCCGCTCCATCACGGTGCTCATGGGTGAGACCGGCCTCGACCTCTGGATCCTCGACAACGCGGCCAACGCGCTCTCGGGCATGTCGGCCATCATCTTCGCGCCGCTGTCCTTCCTGCTCTACATCGTGCTGTCCTTCCTGATCCCGTCCTCGTCCGGCATGGCCACCGTGTCCATGCCCATCATGGGCGGCCTGGCCAACCAGCTGAACTTCTCGGTTGAGACCATGATCATGATCTACTCCGCCGGCAACGGCCTGGTGAACCTGTTCACCCCCACCTCCGGTGCCATCATGGGCGGCCTGGCCCTGGCCAAGATCGAGTACACCACCTGGCTGAAGTTCGGCGCCAAGCTGTTCGTCGTGCTGGGCGTGGTCTGCCTGGTCATCCTGACCGCGGCCATGATGATCCTGTCCTAGGAAGCACGAGCTTTCCGGCCCCTGAGCAAGGCCATTGGGCAGGCGAAGAGGCGCACCCGGGTTCCGGGTGCGCCTTTTTCGTGCCTCACCTGCCGGTTCTGCCGTTTGGTGGTAGAATCGGCCCATCTGTTCCGCCCCGCCTCAGCCGAGGACGCGGGCATGCCCCAGCTGACGTAAGGAGAGACTGGACAACATGGAGATTCGCGAACAGCTCGAGAGCATCATCGACGCGGCCATCGCCGCGGCGCGCGAGGACGGCTCGCTTGTGATGGACGAGGCGCCCGCCGCCGCGCTGGAGCGCCCGCGTGACGAGGCCAACGGCGACTGGGCCTCCACCGTGGCCATGCGCTCGGCCAAGCTCGCCAAGAAGAACCCGCGCGAGGTGGCGCAGGTCATCGTCGACCATCTTCCCGCCAACGACGTCATCGCCAGCGTGGAGATCGCCGGCCCCGGCTTCATCAACATCCGCCTGTCAGACGCGGTGCTCCAGGGCGTGGTGCGCGAGGTGCGCGCCGAGGCTGAGGACTTCGGCCGCAGCACCGTGCCGGAGGGGGAGCGCAAGATCAACCTCGAGTACGTCTCGGCCAACCCCACCGGCCCCTTCCACGTGGGCCACGGCCGCTGGGCGGCGCTCGGCGACGCCATGGCGCGCGTGATGGAGCACGCCGGCTACGACGTGTACGAGGAGTTCTACATCAACGACCACGGCACCCAGATGGACGTGTTCGGCAACTCCGTGGCCGTGCGCTACCTGCAGCTGCTCGGCCATGACGTGGAGATGCCGGAGCAGTGCTACGGCGGCTCCTACGTGGCCGACATCGCCCAGGGCATCATCGACCGCGAGGGCCGCAAGTACGAGGAGCTCAGCGACGAGGAGCGCATGAACGCGTTCCGCGAGATCGCCTACCAGGAGATGCTCGACCTGCAGCATCGCGTCATGGGCCGCATGGGCACCACCTTCGACCGCTGGTTCAGCGAGCGCAGCCTCTACGTGGAGGACGAGGCCGGCGAGAGCCCCGTGTCTCGCTCCCTCAAGGCCATGGAGGACAAGGGCTACGTCAAGGAGGAGGACGGCGCCATCTGGTTCCGCTCCTCGGCGCTCGGCGACGAGAAGGATCGCGTCATGATCAAGGCCAACGGCGAGATGACCTACTTCATGAGCGACGTGGCCTATCACTACGACAAGAAGATGCGCGGCTTCGACCACCTCATCAACATCTGGGGCGCCGACCACCACGGCTACGTGAAGCGCTGCGAGTGCATGCTCGAGGCGTGGGGCTGGCCGGGCGACCTGGAGATCGTGCTCGGGCAGCTGGTGAACCTCTACCGCGACGGCGAGGCCGTCCGCATGTCCAAGCGCACCGGCGAGATGGTGACCCTGGAGGAGCTCATCGACGAGGTGGGCGTGGACGCCACGCGCTACCTCATGCTGTCGCGCTCGTCGGATCAGCCCATCGACTTCGACATCGAGGCCGCCAAGAAGAAGGACTCGTCCAACCCCGTGTACTACGTGCAGTACGCCCATGCGCGCATCTGCTCCATCCTGCGCAAGGCCGCCGACCCGGCCGATGCCGCGGCCGCCGAGGCGGGGGACATCACCATGGACGAGCTGGCCGCCCGCATCATCCCCGAGGGCTGCGACCTCTCGCCGCTCACCCACGAGTCCGAGCTCGCGCTCATGCGCAAGATGGCCGACTTCGGCAACCTCATCGCCCTGGCCGCCCGTGACCGCGCGCCCTTCCGCCTGACCCACTACGCGCAGGACCTGGCGGCGCTGTTCCACCAGTTCTACACCAACTGCCACGTGCTCACCGAGGACGAGGCCGTGCAGACGGCCCGCCTGGCGCTGTGCGACGCCACCCGCATCGTGCTGGCGCTGACCCTCAACCTGCTGGGCGTGAGCGCTCCCACCAAGATGTAACGTGCGCGGGGGCTGCCTTCAGGCGGCCCCCGCAAGGCAGGGTGGCGCCTGGGGCGCCCCCTGTGCTATGATGAAGCCAATCGGTGCCCCGCCTGACCGGGCAGCATCGGTTGTCTAGATTAGGCCGGGTTGCGGTGAAGGGCTACCCGGCCTTCTTGCATTCCAATGCCGTCCGTCACTCTCTTCGCACCAGGACGAGCCCGATGATCCCGATAAACACCAACATGATCTCGCATACCGCGACAACAGTCTGTGCGTCCATAGGCACTCCTCTCTCGAGGCTGCCCAGACGTGACGGAGCACCTTGCGGGGGATTCTACCATGGGCGGCACGCTTGCTCGATGATGGCGACGCCGCCTTCTTGCACTAGACGTTGTCCTCAAGGTCGAGCTGCATGAGGTTCACGTTCTCGCGCATGCGCTTGGCGCCTTCGCGGGAGAGGCGGCCTTCCTCATAGCTGGTCTGGATCTGCTCGAGCTCCAAGCAGAGGGCCAGCCGGCGCACGTCCTCGGCGCGGTCGACCACCTTGAAGGCGGTGGTGATGGTGGGGCGCTGCTCCTGGAGCACCATGCGGGCGTTCTGGTACTCGAGCAAAAGCGCCGTGGCGTCCTCGGTGGGCACGGCGCTGTCGGAGATGGTGATCTCCAGCAGCGCGATGACGTAGTTCGTGCACGCGAGCTGCAGCTGGCGCAGCTCGTCAGCGCGGGTGGGGGTGGCGATGCTCGGAAGCTCGCGGATGAGGGCGTGCAGTCCGCGGCGCAGCAGGGCGCGCAGGCGCAGGACGTAGGTCTGGAACGAGGTGCTCTCGCTGCTGTGGCGCAGGAGCCGCTCGGTGCGGTCGAGGCGGCGCAGGTACTGGTAGCCCGCCATCGGCGATACCGCGTCCTCCTCGATGATCTCCAGGGCGCGCTCCCGCTCCCACTTGAGCGCCTGGAGCCGCAGCTCGATGTCCGACTCGCTATCGATGTCGTTGTTCTCCTTGATGAGCTCGATGCGGTCGTTGTAGGACCGGATGACCGCCCGCGTGGCCCCGCGGTTCTCCGGCGTCTGGCGCGTCGTGAGCTCCTCGATCACCGTGCGCAGGATGTCGATGTAGCAGGCGGTGTCGCGGTCGTGGACCTCCTGCTCGGACTCCTTGCGCGCCGGCTTGGGCGCCAGCAGCGGCACCACGAAGGTGGCCAGCAGCAAGGTGCACACGATGACGCCGCAGGCCAGGAAGATGAGCAGGTCGCGCTGGGGGAACCGGATGGCCGGGTGGTCGACGGTGGCGTAGGACAGGTACATAGGGATGGTGAGCATGATGGAGAGCGTGATGGTGCCCTTGGCGCCGCAGAGCGTGGTGACGAGCGCCATCTTGGCGTCATGGGCGGTGAAGCGGCGGCGCTCCCCGCGGCGGGCGTGCATCCAGTCCATGGCCAGCACCCAGGCGAAGCGGATGGCCAGGAGGAGAAGGGTGAGCCCGATCACGTAGGCGATGAGCCGCCCGTTGGAGATGGACACGTCGTCCCAGGTGCGGCGCATGGCGTTGGGCAGCTGGGTGCCCAACAGCACGAAGACGATGCCGTTGAGCGCGAAGGAGAGCACTCGCCACACGCTCGACGAGACGATGTTCATGCGCGACACCGACGGTCCCATCATCCGCGGCGAGATGACGTTCACGAGCCCCGCCACCACCACGGCGATGATGCCGCTCACGTGGATGGCCTGGGAGATGAGGTACACGAGGAACGGCGTGAACACCTCGAACAGCACGTGGAAGGTGGTGTTCTCCACGCCGATGGAGCGGGCCTTGCGCACGATGAGGTTGCCCACCACGCCGAGCGCCACGCCCGCCGCCAGGCCGCCGAAGAACTCCAGGAGGAACACCTCGGTGGCGTTGAGGAGCGAGAACGAGCCGGTCACGCCTGCGGCGATAGCGAACTGGAACGACACGATGCCCGAGGCGTCATTGAGGAGCAGCTCGCCTTTGAGCACCGACTTCTGGCGCGCGGGGATGGCGATTTCCTTGGAGAGCGACGTCACGGCCACCGCGTCAGTGGGCCCGAGGGCCGCGCCGAGCGCGAAGGCGGCGAACAGCGGGATGGAGGGGATGATGAGGTTGAGCGTGAAGCCGATGATGAGGGTGGTGGCCACCACCAGGCCGATGGCCAGGGAGAGCACCGGCTTGATGTGGATCCAGAGCGCCGCCTTGTCGGCGTTCTTCGCCTCGTCGTAGAGGAGGGGCGCGATGAAGAGCACGAGGAACAGCTCGGGGTCGAGCCCGATGGTGATGTTGGTGGAGGCGAGCAGGGCGATGCCCAAGCCGAGCGCGATCTGGATGAGCGGAAGCGATACCTTGGGGACGATCTGATCGATGACGGAAGAGACGAGGACGGCGGCGAGCAAGAGGAGGCACAGGGTGAGCGTCTCCACGTACCATCCCCCTTTCGTTACCCCGATGAGCGCATTGATGACCCTATTGTAAAGGAAGAACCCGCGCCCTTTGATCCAGGACGCGGGTTCTTCACGACAAGCGGGGCGCGCGGGCTAGCGGGCGCGCACGACGAAGGCGCCGCCCTCCTTGGCCACGATAAAGCCGGGCTGGCCCTCCAGGTAGGCGCGCATCTGGGGGAAGCCCAGGTCGCGTACCTTGAAGTCCTTGAAGCGGGCGCGCACCTCGCCGCCGAGCTGAGTGACGCCGATGCCCGCGCCGCCGGCCTTCTCCACGAGCTCGGCGATGTAGGCCTCGGGCGTGGCGGCGTCGGAGACGGGGACGGGCGTCTTGCGCGGGCGGCCACGACGGGCCGCGGGCTTGGCGGGCGTGTTGGCGGGCTCTGCCGCCTTGCGCGAGCGGGTGGCGCGGGCCGGCTTGGCCGCCTCCTCGACCGCGGACGCGCCGGCGTCCTTCTTGGCCGGGGCCTTGCGCGAGCGCGTCTTGCGGGCCGGCTTCTCGGCCGTCGGCTCCGCGGGCGCGGGCGCCTCCGCCGGGCCGGCCTCGGTCTCGGCGGCCGGCGCCTCTGCCGGCGCAGCCTCCGCGGCGGCCTTGCGCGGACGGCCCCGGCGCGCGGCCTTGCGCTTGGGGGCCTCGGCCTCCTCGGCGGCTGCCGGCTCCTCCGCGGACGCGGGCGTCTCCGTCTCCTCGGCCTCAGTGGCTTTCGCGGCCGGCTCCTCCGCGGCTGCGGGGACCGCCTCGCCCTCGCCGCTACGACGGCGACCGCCGCGACGCCCGCGGCGCGTGGGCTTGCGCGGCGCCTCGGCCTCCTCTGCGGTTGCCGGCTCCTCCGCGGACGCGGCCTCTGCAGCTTCCTCGACAGCCTCTTCGGCGACGGCCTCCTCGGATGCCTCGTCCTCGGCATGGGTCCGGGCGGCGATGCGCCGACCCCCGCGCCCGCGCCGCGAGCGGCGCGACCCCGCGTCCGGCGCGTCCTCGGCGGGAGCCTCCTCGACGATCGCCTCTGCCGCGACCTCGGGCTCGGGCTCCGCCTCGTGGTGGGCGTCGGTGAGCTCCACCGTCACCGAGGAACGGTCCTTGGTGATGGTCACGCGCGTGAACTCGTCGAGCAGCTTGGAGAGCAGGTTCGTTCCGTAGTTGCGCACGTCGAAGTCGGGGTAGCGCTTCTGCAGGCGGCTGCCCACCTCGCCCAGGCCCGTGGACTTGCCGTTGTTCTGGTTGTCGGTGATGATGTCCACCACAGCCTGCTCCACCTCGGCCTTGCTGATGGCCGGGGCGCCGTTGCCGTTGCCGCGCTCGCCCTTGCGGCCGTCGAGCAGCAGCTCGAGCGTGGTGAAGATGTCGCACGCGCGGCGGAAGGGGGTGGGCGTCTTCTTCTCGCCCATGCCGATGACCGTGCGGCCGCTCTCGCGCAGGCGGCTGGCCAGGCGCGTGAAGTCGCTGTCGCTCGACACGAGGCAGAAGCCGTCCACGTTGTCGCCGTAGAGGATGTCCATGGCGTCGATGATCATGGCCGAGTCGGTGGCGTTCTTGCCGTAGGTGTAGCCGAACTGCTGGATGGGCGTGAGCGAGTTCTCCAACAGCGCGTCCTTCCACTTGGCGTGGAGGGTGAGCGTCCAGTCGCCGTAGATGCGCTTGATGGTGACGGTGCCGTACTTGGACAGCTCGTTCAAGATGGGCTTGATGTACTTGGCCGACACGTTGTCGGTGTCGATGAGCAGCGCGAAGCGCTTGTCCGAGGAAGACTTGGGTTCCATGGGCGGGCGGTCTCCTTTGGTGTCTCGCCGCGGGGCAGACGCAAGGCGTCGGCGCGGCGGTGCGGGCGAGGGGGCGGCGGCGCCGCGCGCCCTCGTATCGGCTTATGCCAACGGTCGATGATACCCCTTGAGCGGGACTTCTGCCAGGTCAATCGCCAATTCGGATGATAATCGTATAAATTGGCGCCCGCCCCTTGCGCAACAGGCGACGAAACTCTATACTTCCACCTTGCGCAAAATGGTGGGTGTGGCCTAGTTGGCTAAGGCGCCAGATTGTGGCTCTGGAGATCG
>ERZ777306.5266-NODE-5266-length-10581-cov-4.305719_pt1 | contig 10581 bp, 9 predicted proteins | sample MGYA00374966_ERZ777306 | MGnify/ENA primary metagenome ERZ777306 (study PRJEB29329, sample SAMN06343882) | mouse gut metagenome | isolation source: Mouse cecum | place: Austria: Vienna | collected 2014-11-15 ... | reverse complement strand
GCAAGGCTGAACCATCCTGCAATTCATAATTCTGCTGTGCATAACCTTTGCCAATGGTCTGCTCACCAACAACAACCGCCTTTCCATATTCCTGCAAAGCTGCCGCAAAAAATTCCGCCGCACTGATGGATTCCGCATTGACCAGCACTGCCATCGGCAGTTCCTGTTGTTTTTCATCCGATTCATAAATGGTTTCTTTGCCATCTTTGGTACGCAGGGTCATAATCAGCCCATGCGGCACAAGGGTATCCACCGCTGTACATACGCTGTCTACCGAACCGCCAGGATTATTGCGCACATCAAATACCAGTTGAGACGCCCCTTGCGAAACCAGTTTATCCACCGCTTTTTCCATTTGCTTTTCAGAACCGCGATGGAAACTGTAAATGCGGATAAATCCGGTTTGCCCATCTGCAAGCATTTTGCCGCTTACCATAGTCTGCTGTGTAGTCTTGCGTTCCATTTCCACAGTTTCTGTTTCGCCGGTTGCTTTGCGGCGGATGATAATCCGGGCTTTGGTGCCCTCCTCGCCGGCAATTGCTTCAAGGGTTTCAGAATAGCCATCCTCCTGCATGGTTTTGCCTTCCGCGCCAAGGATTAAATCACCTTTTTTGAGCTCCAGTTTTTCCCCATCCGAACCTGGGAAAACTTCTACAATCCGCAATTCCCGTGTATCCGCATGATAAGAAGTATACAGCCCAATGCCAAAGGACTGCCCAGAAAAGCTGAGTTTATATTTTTCAAACTGTTCCGCGGACATATAATTGCTCCAGCGGTCGCCAATGCCAGCTACATACCCTGCCGCAGCCATATCTACGGCATCCTCCTGGTCATAACCGCCAACATAGTATTTATCCACTGTATAACGGATTTCACCGATTTTGCCATATATCTCATTGTTGATTTTATATTCCGGCAGCATTTCTTCAAAGCGGCGATTCATCATGGCATAAGAAATTGAAAATGCCATAGCGGCTGAAAAACCGCATAATACTGCCGCTACCCCCCAGTGAACCTTATTTGACATTGTTTTCCTCCTTTGCACCGCGTAAGGGGGACCCGCTATACAGCGTGCCCCCCTCTGGATTGGGTTCGTATTTTTTAGAAATAACTCATCGGGTTTGTGGTTGAGCCATTTACATAAACTTCAAAATGCAGGTGTGGGCCCGTGGAATTGCCAGTGGAACCGACCTTGCCAATCTGCTGCCCAGCAGATACATTTGCGCCGACAGATACCCCACGGCTGGACATATGCGCATACGCTGTCATTAAGCCGCCGCCATGGCTAATCACAATATAGTTGCCATAGGACGAGGAGAAATAACTCTGCACAACCGTGCCGCTTGCCGCCGCGAGTACTGGGCTGCCGCTTGGCGCGGGGATATCCGTGCCCTTATGGAATTTACGGGTGCCGGAAATCGGGTGGATACGCCAGCCATAGCCGCTGCCTGCGCTGCCGCTTGGCGCGGGCCAAACCAAACCGCTTGTGCTGACACGTGATGCTGTCTTTGTGCTGCTGCCTGAACTGCCTGAGCTGCTCGAATTTGAATTGCTGCTCTTTTTGGCTGCTGCGGCAGCTTCCGCCTGCTTGCGGGCTTCTTCTTCCTTGCGCTTTGCTTCTTCCGCTTCACGGCGGGAAATTTCTTCAATCTCCGCGCTGATTGCGCCCATCTCATCTTCCAAGGCGATAGCTTCTTTTTCCTTCTGCGCCTGGTTGCTTTCCAGCTGGTCGGTCAGCTTCTGCACCTCAGTGCGCTGCCCCTTAAGGTCGGCATATTTGGATTCCAGTGATGCTTTATATTCTTCCTGGTCTTGTTTATCCTGTTCCAGCGCTGCTTTTGCGTCCTCCAGCTTTTTCTTCGCTGCTTTATAGTCCGCCACAATTTTTTTATCATTTTCCATTACAGCGCTGACATCTTCCATACGGGTCAGCATATCGCCAAAATTATTCGCACCCAGGATAACATCCAGATAGCTTACATCATTGCCGTTTTCATACATAACGCGCATCCGGGTTTCAAACAGTTCGGTTTTTTCATCCAGCTCACGCTGTGCAACGACAATTTCTTCTTCTTTCACAACAATTTCATCCGCCAAACGCTGAATTACTGTTTGGGTTGCGTCAATATCTTCTTCGGTCAGGTTCATCTGGGTTGTCAGCGCGGCGAGTTTTTTGGAATTACTATTGATTTGCCCTTCCAACGCTTTGATTGCCGCTTCTACTTCGGATTTCTGCTTATCCAAACTGGAAATCTGGTTTTTCAGTTCGCTGATTGACGCCGCCTGCGCGGTGCCAATGGCTGAAATTAGGCTGCCGCCTGCAATGGATATCACAAGTATCACAGCGATTGCTGCGGCAATAGCACGGACTGTTTTTTTACTTAGCATAAAAGCTCCTTTCCATCACACATCCAGGAACCGGCGCATGGACAGCACCGACCCGCCTACACCAATGACAACACCTGCGCCAAGATAAACCGCAATCAGCACGACTGCAAATTCTTCAAAGCCTGCCATGGTAAACGCAGGCAGCGCATTGGTGACTGTCCCGACTAATTTTTCATAAATGCCCCATTCGGCGAGGGCGCCAAGCCCACCAGCTACCAGCCCAAGCAGCATCCCTTCAATGATAAAGGGCCAGCGGATGAACCAGTTTGTTGCGCCAACCATCTTTTCGATGACGATTTCCTCGCGGCGGGCAAACATTGCTAGTTTAACCGTATTGGAAATAATAAAAATTGAAATTGCGCCAAGGGCGGCAACCAGCGTAAAGGATACGATTTGGAACACCTGCCGCGCCCGCACCAACGCATTGATGGTATCTTCCCGCACAACAATATTGGCAACGCCGGAAATCTTTTTGATTTCCTCTTCGGTTTGCTTTGCCAAGGAAAGGTCTTTGAGCGTGATGCGGTAGCCATCGCGCATAAAGTTATTATTGGAATCATACCCTTCCAGGATATAGGCATCATCGCCAAGCTGCCTGCGCAGGTCTTCCAGCGACCGCTCTCTGGACTGGAACTCAACCGTATCCACATTATCAATGGCGGCAAGCTCCTTTTCCATGGCGCGTGCCTGGGTATAGGTGAAATTTTCATCAATATACAGCGCAATTTCGCTCTCCTGCTGCAACTGGCGGATATTCAAATCAATATTGACCGAAATGAGCGTCACACTGCCGGTAATCAGCAGACACGCTAAAATAATGCTGACGGCAGCAAAACTCATAAAGCCGTTCAGAAAAATATTATGTATGCCTTCCGCCCAGAAATAGCTAATTCCTGTCCGGCTCTTGCGCTGTCTGGGCTGCTTCGTTTTCTTGCTCATGGTTTGTGTTCCCCTCTGTGTGTTCGCTGTTCTCATACGGGCTATCAAAGGCACTGTGGATGCCTACGCGCTTTTGGAACCGGTCTACCAGTTCGGTTAGGGACAAATCATCCAATTGCTGCTCCATCGCATCTGTGTGCGCGGGCGCCGGTTCAGGCGGCGCTTGCGGCTGAACCGGCTCTGGTTCTGGTTCTGATTCTGGGGGCTGCTCGCCCGCTTCTGGGATTGGTGCATCCTGCCCTTCTTCCGCATCGCCTGTGCTGCTTTCCTGCACAGCCTCAGCCGCAGGCGCCGCGGGCTTATGCAGCGAAAAGCGGTCAAACAGCATGGAAAGCGGTGACTGTGGTTCTTCTGTGGGCTGCTCTTCGGCATACTCTCCGTCATCGTAACCCTCGTCATAGCCTTCCTCGTAATATTCATCATATTCATCGTCGGCAAAATACCGCCCGGTGGCATCGCTGACAATGCGCCCGCTGTCAATCATGATAACGCGTTTTTCAAACTCGTCCACAAGTTCTTTTTCATGGGTGACAATCAGGATTGTGGTACCCAGTTCATTGATTTTTTCAAATAGCGTCATCAATTCATAGGAACGCACTGGGTCAAGGTTGCCGGTTGGTTCATCGGCAATGATGAGGCGCGGGTTGTTGACCAGCGCGCGGGCAATGGCAACGCGCTGCTGTTCGCCGCCGGAAAGCTCCAGCGGACGGGTACTGGCTTTTTCGGAAAGCCCGACCAAATCCAGCACATATGGCACACGCTTTTTGATAGCGCGGTTATTCGCGCCAATGGCGCGCATGGCAAACGCGACATTTTCATAAACGGTTTTTTTGTCAATCAGGCGGAAATCCTGGAACACAACGCCAAGGGTACGGCGCAGGTATGGAATTTCGCGTTTTTTGATGGCGCCAATGTTATAATTGTTGACGACGATCCGCCCGGCAGTTGGCCGCAGCTCCCCGGTAATCAGTTTAATCAAGGTTGATTTACCGGAACCGGACGGGCCAACCAGGAATACAAATTCGCCCTCATCAATACGCAGCGTTGCCCGGTTGACCGCACGAACCCCGTTGTCATATTGCATACTGACGTCGCTCATCCTTATCACGGCAGTGTGAAACCTCCTTGCACCGCGGGGCATTGCCACGCGGCGGCGTTGATTGGTATTGTGCAAAAAGCCTGCGGCGCACAAAATAAAGATGTGGCATAGCAGCCGCTTTGCGGATATTATACCACATCCCAATGAGGATTTCCAGAGTATTTCCCGTTTTCGGAAAATTTAATTTTTTCTTAAAGGGTCATTTGGTGCAGAAAATGCGGGGATAATGCCGTTTTCTGGACAAATGTTTCCATTCTGTCACCGAATTGATGCGATTTCCTCACGCACGCCCTTCCGCGCGGCTTTCAAGGTATTTGCGCACCATCAGCGCGACCTTGAACACAATCGCATGGTCAAATTCACGCAAATCCAGCCCGGTAAGCTTTTTGATTTTCTCCAGGCGATAAACCAGCGTATTGCGGTGGACAAACAGTTTGCGTGAAGTTTCAGATACGTTCAGGTTATTTTCAAAGAATTTCTGGATGGTGTAAAGCGTTTCCTGGTCAAGCGAATCAATGGAACCTTTTTTGAACACTTCATTTAAGAACATTTCGCAAAGGGTTGTTGGAAGCTGATAAATCAGGCGCCCGATACCAAGGTTTTCATAGCTGACAATACTCTTTTCGGTATCGAACACGCCGCCGACCTCAATCGAGGTCTGCGCCTCCTTAAAGGATTTTGCGATATCCTTAAGTTGGGTAGAAATCGAGCCAATGCCGATAATGCACTTGATGAGCAATTCAGAATTAAGCGCATCTTCAATGGATTTTGCCAGCTTAATAAGCTCCCGGATATCGCTGGTTGCTTTGACTTCCTTGACAACGACAATATCCGTTTCGCTGATATGCAGCACAAAATCTTTCTGCTTGTCCGGAAAAAGCCCATTGATGACGTCAATCGCCGCAACATCCACACGTTCAAGCTGATGCACCAAAAAAACAACCCGCGGCACATCGTTGCCGAAGTGCAGTTCCCGAGATTTGATATAGATATTACCCGGCAGGATATTGTCGAGGATGATATTCTTCACAAAAGTTGCCTTATCATGCTTTTCGTCATACAGGGTCTTGATATTGTTGATTGCAATGGCAATCAGCGAGCAGACCGAACGCGCCAATTCGTCCTCCCCCTGCACAAACACAGCATATTCAAATCGGGTGGAGCGGTCTGCAATCGAACGGTAAGTATATCCGCCAAAGCGGATCATATCGCCCGCATAGCCAAGTTCTGTCACTGCGTCTTCCCGCATTTCCCCAATGCGCGGCAAATCGGTACATGCGACAACGGCACCTGTGGCGTCAACGATACCAATTGTGCGGTCAACTGTATCTTTCATTTGCAGGACAATAGACTGGAGCAATCTGGAGGCCATTTCCGTCACCTTTCCTTTCAGGTCTTCTTTTCAAGTCGTGCATCTTTATTCCTTTATTCCATCTGGCAGGCAGCGGATAAAATCCATCATGTTGCACAAGAAACAAATCTGATTTCCCGCCATTTATTAAAATTATAACACACCTCCTGAAATTTTTGTACAAAAATTTTTAGATTTCTTTGTTAGTTTTTTAGCAATGCCGCCAGCGGCCGGTTTTGCTGGCTATTTCCCCTCACTTGCGGCGGCGCGCAGCGCGGCAACTTCTTCCTCTGACAGCTCACGGTAGCTGCCTGGGGCAAGCGCTTCATCCAGCCGAAGCGGGCCGATGGACAGCCGTTTCAGCGCGGCAACGTGGCCGCCTGCGGCGGCAACCATGCGTTTGACCTGATGGTGCTTGCCTTCCCACAGGGTGACTTCCACTGCGGTCAGCCCATTTTCCGTGCGCAGCACTTCCAGCTTTGCGGGGCGGCAGACGGTGCCGTCTGCCAGCGTCATGCCGCTGGCAAAGTGCTGCGGCGCGCCCAAATCCAGCCGCCCTTCTACCTGAGCGGCATAAGTTTTAGCAACATGGCGGCGCGGGGAAGTCAGCGCATGGGCAAATGCGCCGTCATCGGTGATGAGCAACAGCCCTTCGGTATCCTTATCCAGCCGCCCAACAGGGAAAAGCCTTTTGCGCTCACGTTCGGGGAACAGGGAAAGCACGGTTTCATGCAGGTTGTCCACCCGTGCGCTGACCAGCCCCGCAGGCTTGTTGAGCATATAATAGCGCCCTATCCGCCAGCGCACCGGCTGCCCGCCAAAAAGCAGCACATCCTGTACCGGGGTGACTTTATGCGCCGGATCACGGACAATCTGCCCATTGACGCTGACCCGCCCCGCACGTATGGCAGCACCAGTTTGTTTCCGGCTGCCGCACCCAAGTAATGACAATACCTTATCTAGCCGCTGTAATGCCATAACCATCCTCCCCGTGTACTTTAGATAAGTATAGCGTATCACTTTTTTGCAAATTGCACAATAGCCTTGGCGAAAAAAACGAAAACTTTACTGATATGATTTGTGCTTTCGTCATTTTCACCGATCAGCAGTAGGGGAAAAGGCAGCACCATACCACGGTGCTGCCTTGCTGGCTATTCTTCAATATCAATACCCATGCCCGGCGCCGCTTCTCCCTGTGGCATATCCTGCGGCTGGGATGGCTGCTGCTGCGCCTGTGGCGCGTCCTGCGGCGTTTCCGCCTGCTGTTGTGGTAATGTTGTGCCTGCTGTGTCCTGTGAAGGCGCTGTGGGCATTTCTGTGACCGTGCGAGTAAACCCATCCGCCTGCGCTGATGAAATATCCGCCGCAATCAAAGTATTGCGGTACAGTACAAGGTTTGCTGTGACGCCCTGTTCCCCGCTTGGGTCATTGCGCACGTTGTAAGCATACAGCATGGCTTTGCGCCCCTTATATTTTTCGAGATCCAGCCCCTGGGTTTTTTGCAGGGCATTATAGGTTTCGTAAGCACTGTCAAATTCATCTGGGATACGCACTTCGGTTTCGGTTTTTGGTGTTTCATCAATTTCCCAGCCATAGGACTGCAAAAAGTTGGTGCGGTCTTCATTGGTTTTAAGCTTTTGCGACAAACTGGTCTGCCCCGCCACGCTTGCTGCTTCCGCACCGCGTGTAGAAAGCGTTGATACCCCCCAAATCACGGCAGCAAGTGCCAGCAGCCCGGCGGCAGCTTTTTTCATGGTGAATCTTGTTGCATAAACAATCATTCCTGTTCCCTCCATATCAGTATTTCCTTACTACCATGGATATGGACGGGCGTGCGGTTTTAGAACCCGGCAGGCACAAAAAAACCCAGCCATTTTGAATCAGGCTGGGTTTCTGTTAGGCTTGCGGCACGGCCTCCTGTTGGGATGGCTCTGGGCAGGTAAGCTGTTTCCAAGTGGTATCCACCATATCCATGCAGGTAAAATACACACTGGTCAGCAGGTTAGTCGGGATGCCAAGTGTTTCTGAAAGGTTGTTAATCTGCACCCAGTCAGCGCGTTCATAGCTGAGAACCAAGCTATACAGTGCCCCACAGCGCCCTTCTTGGGTAAGCAGCGCAGATTTGATTTCATCAATGAGCGGCACGCCGGCAAGGATTTCTTCCATCGGCGCATCAATCAAGTAATTAAGCGTGGAAAACATCCCCATCAGATAGGCGTCGCTGCGGGAAATAGGCATATTTTTTGCATAGCTCATCAGTTCACTGCAAAATGTCGCACGCATAAACGACAGCTTGAGGAATTCCTCGGAAGCCTCGTCAATCTGGTTTTCGGCATTGCTGGCACTGAGCAGATACACCCATTGTTTGAGCTGCTTCAGCCCCAATGTCATAACTGCCTGCCGGACATTTGCCACGCGGTTATATGCCGCAAAATACGCGGAGTTTGCCACACGCAGCAACCCATATGTAAGTGTTGCGTCCATGCTGACAATCTGTTCAATTTCCTCGATATCTGGGTTTTCACGAGTGACAGCTACCATCAGCCGGAAAAAGCTGCTCTGCAAATAGCCGCTTGTATGGGCTTTAGTAGCGAGTCGCCTTGCCACATAGCTGCCTTCCAGCGCGTCCACACTCATATTGCAGGCTTTTTGGTAAAGCGCCTCATCATCAATACCAGTGGCAATGCACTGCTTGCCCATGCTATGGGCAATTTCTACCACATTATGCAATGTCAAATCGCTTAATGATTTAAAATTCAGCTTGATATAATCAATTTCGCCAATGAGTGAAAGGTAACGTGGGGCAAACTGGAACTCATCGACAGCAATTCGGTAGCCTTCTTTTTTGTACATCTGAACAAAGTGCATGGCAAGCGGATGGATAATCACGCTGTCATCAATCTGGATAACCAGTCCTTCTTTTTCAAAAAGGCGCGGTGCCTTTTTCATCAGCAAGGTGGTGGTAAAGGTCATAAAGTGCAATGTACCCTTGAATATTTTTTCTACATTCTGGGTCAGGACATTATACACCGTATCAGCTACCGCAAAATCATTTGAATTTTTCGGCTGTTCGCCGCCATACGCCTGGTTTTCCCCATGGTACAGGATTTCATACCCGATGATCCGGCTGCTGGCATCTTTGATGGGCTGCCGTACGATATATTTGCTTTCCATAAGTACTGCTCTCCTTATCCCTTATTCCCGTCCAAGCAGGAGGTCCATAATCGAAACCAGATGCCCGATTTCCGGTTTACTCAGCTGTTCATCTGCTCCCAGCTCCTTACCTTTGATGCGCATTTCATCGGTAATCAGCGAGGAGAAAATAATCAGCGGTATCTGCTTGAAGGCGGGATGTTCTTTGACCAGCTTGGTCAGGCGGTGCCCGTCCATCTGTGGCATTTCAATGTCGGTGATAATCAGCGACACATCTTGATCTATGGTACCTTTGCGTTCGCTCTCGCACAGGTGATCCCATAATTCGCGCCCATTGCCGAACATACTGAGGTTGGTATAGCCCGCACGGTTCAACGCATCGCGGATCATATGGGACAGCAGGATGGAATCTTCGGCAATCAGGATTGGCGCCTTGTTATTTTTGCGCGGGCCGAGCTGGTCAATTTCCTCCATCTGGATAGATGTTTCAGGTGCGATTTCAGCAACGATTTTTTCAAAATCCAAAATGGTCACCAGCCGCCCATCACATTGGGCAATGCCTGTGGCAACGCCTTCGTTGTCGCCGCTAATGGTTTTATCCGGTTTCTGAATATCCATCCAGGAAATACGGCGAATGCCTACCACGGTATGTACGCGGAAAGCAATATTCATATGGTTAAAGTTTGTCACAATGAACAAATCCTTTTCGCCAGCTTCGCTGTTGGCATCGCCAAGATATCTGGGCAGGTTAATCACTGTGATAACGATATCACGCGGTTTATAGATGCCTTCCACCGCAGGGTGGGTATGCGGCATGAACTTAACCGGCTGGGCAATCATGATTTCCTTTACCTTTGCTACATTGATGCCATAAAGGACATCAGAAATGGTAAATTCCATGATTTCAATTTCATTTGTGCCGGATTCCAGCAGGATTTCATTTTTTGCTGCGGCCATTGACAGACACGCCCCTTCCGTTAAATTGTCATATGCGGTTTGCCATAAGACTGGACGGTTGCCATGCCGGTATCCGAGTCAAACAGCAGCGTCCGCGCTACCGAACCACCTACGTCTTCCGCAATCAGGCGCAGGCCTTCTTTTTTCAGCACCATGCGGACGCTTTCAATATTCCGCTGACCGATATTCCCAAGACTCCCTTTGCCGCCGACATCAAACATCTTTGCGCCGCCTGCGGCTTTGACGACAATGCGGCTGCGCAGGGCGCCTTTTGCCTCCATGGCCCGCAGGGTTTCACGGATGCCGCTGTCCGCGTATTTCAAAGGGTTTTTCCGCCCGGTTTCCATATTCAGCGGCAACATAATATGCAGCAGCGCAGCGAGCTTTAGCCTTGGGTCATAAAAGCAAAGCCCGATGCAGGAGCCAAGCGCATAGGTGATGAGTTTCCCGCCGTTTTGTGCCATTTTCATATCGGCGATTCCAACCACCGTTGGCTTCGACCCACTAATCATTCTTCAACCCCCAGCTTTCTTAAAAGATGGTTCAGGGAACGAATATCCGGCGAAAGCAGCAGCTGGCAGGGCACTTCCTTATTGGCGGCAATAAAATTCGCGCCAATCGTCATCAGGTAATCGGTCTGCCCGCCATATGCCGCCATCGGAACCGCCAGCAACGCCCCCTGCATATCAATGGA
>ERZ777306.5264-NODE-5264-length-10587-cov-4.955089_pt1 | contig 10587 bp, 9 predicted proteins | sample MGYA00374966_ERZ777306 | MGnify/ENA primary metagenome ERZ777306 (study PRJEB29329, sample SAMN06343882) | mouse gut metagenome | isolation source: Mouse cecum | place: Austria: Vienna | collected 2014-11-15 ... | reverse complement strand
CGCCGTGGCCGCCGCCGAGGAGGCCCTGGGGGACAACGGCCGCGTGCTCCTGCGTCCGAGCGGCACCGAGCCGGTCATCCGCGTGATGGTGGAGGCGCTCGACGCCGAGCAGGCCGCCGCCGAGGCCCGAAAGCTCGCCGAGGTGGTGGAGCGAGAGGGCTAGCGCCTTTGGCGCGCTCGCGAGGAGCGGCAAGCTGCGAGGCGCGGGCTTCCTGCGCGCTGCGATTGACGGGGCGTCCCTGAGGGGGCGCCCCGTTTGCGTCTGCGATGGGGCGTCGGGCGGGATGCGGCGTGGGCGCGGCGCTGGCGGTGGGGCGTGGCGCGCTGGTTGCGCCGACCGCCCGCCCTTGCCGTGGCGCCGGTTTCCGCATGAGGGGTATTCTGCGGGCGGCGGGTATAATCTCTCCGAGAGACGAGAGGGGCGAGGCCTATGGCGAGGGACGAGCGGAGCGCGCTAGCGGGACAGGCGGACTCGGCGCAGGCGGGATGGCGGGACGTGGTGGGCGATCGGGCACGGCTGGCGGCGTTGGGCCGCTTGGCCGCGTCCTGCGGGCTGTCGGCGGAGGGGCTGCTCGTGCCCGCGGACACGCCGACGACGGGAGCAGATGCGCCTGTCGTGTCCGTCGACCCTGCCGTCCCGGTGCGCGAGACGCGGCACGCCTGGTGCCAGATGTGCGGGCCGGCCAAGACGGCGTGCTCGACGCTCTGCACGTTGGAGAACGGGCGCTGGACGCATGTTGAGGGCAACCCGAACGCGCTCAACAACGGGCGGCGCGGCGGGCGGACGCTCTGCGCCAAGGGCAACGCGGCGCCGCAGATCCTCTACGACCCGTACCGCATCCTCTATCCGATGCGCCGCGTGGGCGCGAAGGGGGAGGGCCGGTTTGTGCGCTGTACGTGGGACGAGGCGCTCAGCGCCATCGCCGCGCAGCTCACGGCTCTGAGCGATGCGTACGGGCCGGCGTGCTACGGCGTGCTCTCGCCCCAGGCCTACCCGGTGCTGCGTACCGTCGGGCGGCGCTTCCTCAACGTGTTCGGCAGCCCCAACTACCTGCACAGCGGCATCTGCGCGCTCCAGCGCCGCGCGAGCAAGACGGTGACCATCGGCGCTGCCGTGTGCCCGCCGGCGCAGCTGGACAAGACGCGGCTTCTGGTGGTGTGGGGCGCCAACCCTGAGAACTCGGCGGTCAACCAGGGGGCGGTGACGGCGCGGCTCGACGCGCTGGCGGCGGGCGCCACGGTGGTCGACATCCGACCGCTCCTCGACCCGCTCGCGTCGAAGGCTGACGTGTGGCTGCCGGTGCGCCCGGGCTCCGACGGCGCGCTCGCCCTGGCGTTTCTGCACGTCATCATAGGGGAGGAGCTTTACGACCGTGCCTTCGTGGACGAGTGGTGCCACGGCTTCGACGAGCTGGCGGCGCATGTGCGCGCCTTCCCGCCCGAGTGGGCCGCGCCGCTCACGGGCATCGCGGCCGTCGACATCCGCCGGGTGGCGCGGATGATGGGCACGACGCGGCCCATGGGCATCCTCTACGGCAACGGCATCGGCGACCAGCAGGTCGACGGCCACTGGACGTGCGCGGCCATCTGCCTCATCGAGGCCATCACCGGCAACCTCGACGTTCCCGGCGGGGGAGGCGCGCCCCTGCCGCCGGGCAAGCCGCTGGTGAAGGTGGCGCCCATCGACGTGCTCACCGAACGGCTGCCCTTCTCGGAGGAGGATCGCGCCAACGGCTGGTGCGCCGGCGCGTCCAAGCTGGTGGCGCCCGAGACGCCGCGGTGGTACCAGACGCCCGCCACCTGGGAGTCCGGCCCCAACTCCGCGTACTTCCGCGCGCTCATGGGCGTGGCCCGCGACGAGCCGGGGCACCTGCGGGCGGTGCTCGGCCAGGCGTCGAACCCCTTCGGCGCCACGCGCCAGCCGGCGCGCGTGGCCGAGGCGCTGCGCAAGCTCGACCTGTACGTGGTGCACGACACGCGGTGGCATCCCGCCTGCGACTTCGCCGACTTCGTGCTGCCGGCGTGCACCCACTACGAGTGCTCGCAGCAGGTCGGCGTGAAGAACGGCCGTGAGGGTACTTTCGTTGCGGTGACCCAGCCGCTTGCGCGCCCGATGGGCGAGTCGCGGTCGGACTGGGACTTGTACCTGGGTCTGGCCGGCGCGCTCGGCCTGGGCGCCGACTTCTGGGACGGCGACATGGACGCGTGCCTGCGCGAGCAGCTGGCTGATTCGGGCCTCACGCTGGAGGAGCTGCGTGCCGCGCCCGCCGGCGTGTTCGTGGGGCGCTCGGCCGACGCGCGTCCGCCCGAGCCGCCGCGCCGCGACTACGCTCGCCTGTTCGCCCAGCTTCCCCATGGTAAGGTGCAGTGCGCCAACGACTGGCTGGGCGGTCGTCCTGACAACCGCGACGAGGGCACGCTCGGATGGCTGCCGGAGTTCACCGGCCCGCCGGAGGGCCCGGCCGAGACGCCGGAGCTGGCGCGCGAGTACCCGCTCGTGCTCTCCGATGTGCACGCCTATCGCCTGTGCGTCCACAGCTACTACACCGACACGCCCTGGCTCCACGAGCTGCAGCCGACGCCGTGGGTGAAGATCAACCCGGCTACGGCGGCGCGCTACGGCATCGCCGACGGGTCGTGGGTGCGCGTCGAGTCGCCTCACGGGCGGGTGCGCTTGGTGGCGGAGTACTTCGAGGGCGTCGCGCCGGGCGTGCTCATGACGCGTCGCGGCTGGTGGCGCGCCACCACGCCCGATGCCCCGGCTGAGCGCGTCCGCTTCGCCTGGCAGAGCGACTCCTCGGTGCTCTACGACACCGATGAGGTCCGCTTCGACCCGTTCCACTCCGCCATGGCCAAGCAGACCCTCGTGCGCATAGCCCCGTGGGAGGAAGGGAGCGGAGATGAGTAGGGATGCGAAGAGGAGCGCGGAGGGCGTGATGGAGCCGAGGGCGGAGGCCTCGAAGAGCGCAGGCGCGCGGAGCGCAGAGGCGGAGGCCGCGCAAGGCGCGCCGAATGCGGTGGATGCCCAGGATGCGGCCATGCCGAATGCGGTGGATTCGGGGGCTGCAGGCGCGCGGGGTGCGGGGGCTGCCGCAGGCGCGCGCGGGGCGGGAATCGCGGCTCCTGCGCAGGATGCGGGCGCACGGCGCTTCGCCATCAGCTTTGACAGCACGCGGTGCGTGAAGTGCTGGGCGTGCGAGGTAGCCTGTCGCCAGTGGAGCGGCCTTGCCGCCGACGCTCCGGCTCGACGCTGGGTGCGCGAGGAGGTGCGCGGCACGTTTCCACGGGTGGAGCGCGTGTTCGTGTCGGAAGGCTGCCGGCACTGCGCCGACGCGCCCTGCGTGGCAGCCTGCGCGTTCGGCGCCCTGGGGCAGCGGGCCGACGGGCGCGTGACGGTGGACGCGGCCCGTTGCGCGGGCTGCGGGCGCTGCGCGGCGGCGTGCCCCCACGCTGTGCCGCGCTTCACGGCGTCGGGCGTCATGGACAAGTGCGACGGCTGCTTCGCGGCGGGCGTGCCCGACGGCGCCGCGCCGCACTGCGTGACCACCTGCCCGACGGGGGCGCACACGTTTTTCGGCCTCGCGGACGAGTCGGGAGGGCTTGAAGGCACGGCGGCCGACGGGCCGTCCTGCGCGTCTGCTGCTGCGCCCGGCGAAAGCGAGTGCGCGCCACGCGGAGCGGCGGACGCACCTGCGGGATGCGAGGGCGCGCGTCGGGCGGAAGGCATGCTGCCAGGTGAGGGGGAGGGGAGCGCGTCCTCCTCTCCGCTTTGCAACGCGGCCGGGGGCCTTCGGGCGGCGGCTCCGCCTGCGTGGGGTGACGAGCGCGCGGACGGGGCCGCGCGCCCTGCGGAGCGCACGGCCCCCGGGGTTTCCGCCGATGAGCTGGCGGGCGCCTACGGGCTCCTGGCGGCGCTCGTCATGCGCGAGGTGCCGGCAGCCTTTCTGGCGGCGCTGCGCGACAATCTCCCGGCCGCGCCGGAGCCGCTCGCAGCGTACGTGCGCTCGCTTCAGGGGGCCGATCTCGACCGGGAGGCCGAGGAGCTGGCGGTTGACTTCGCCACGGTGCTCCTGGGGATGTCGCCGCATCCGGTGTTCCCCTATGAGTCGGCCTACGCCGACGGCGACCGCCTGCTCATGCGGCCGGTGCGCGACGACGTGGTGCGTGCCTACGCGGCCGCGGGCTTCGCGGTCGACCCGGCGCTCTGCCTGTCGGAGGACCACCTCGCCTTCGAGCTTGCCTTCGTGTCGCACCTCGCCCGGTGCGAGGCTGACGCCTGGGCAGCCGGTGACGAGGCGACGGCCGCCGAGGCCGCCGCGCGCCGTGCCGCCTTCGAGCGCGACCACCTGGGCTCGTGGGTCCCGCGCTTCGCTGCCGACTGGGCGCGCGCGAGCGCGTCCCCCTTCTATCAGGCCCTCGCTCGGCTTCTGGTCGACCTCACCGCTCCCGCCTAGGTCGCCGCGCCTCGGCGCTACCGTACCAAACTGACAATCTCTGCCAAGCCTCTGACCTGGTATAACGTCACGTTATACCAGGTCAGCGAGCATTTTTTGAGATGGCAGAGATTGTCAGTTCGGTACGCTTTGCCGCTCCCGCCTAGGCCCTTTCGGCGTCTTGGCGGGCGCGGTGGCGGAGCGCGGCGGCGAAGGCGGCAGCCGAAGCGACCAGCCAGAGGGCGAAGACGGCGCCAGTCGCGAGCCAGCCCTCGGGCGGCGTCGCGCCGATGGCCAGCCAGGAAACCGCGGAGGCGCCGGCCTGAAGGGGCGAAAGGGCCGCCAGGGGCAGGATGGCCGAGTCGATGGTGGCCAGCAAGGTGGGCATGGCCAGGGCTACGAGCGCGAGATACCAGCCGTTCGTCTGGCCCTGAGCGCGCGTGATGAGCCCCATGGCGGTCGAGGCCAGCATGAACGGCACGCTCGCGAGGACTGTGGCCAGCGTCGCAGGTGCCAGCGCGTCGACGGGGACGCCTGCAATCGTGAGGCACGCCAGCGCGAGCAGCGCTATGAGGATGAGCGCGGCGAGCGCCTTTGACGCGGCGATGGCGCTCATCGATGCGCCAGTCCGGGAGAGCAGGGCGGTCGTCCCGTGCTCGCGCTCCTCCGCCATGAGCGAGAGGGGGATGACGCTGCCGCCGGTGAGCGCCGGCATGACGGCGCTGGCGGCCAGGACGAAGCGGGAGATATCGCCGCGGGCCTGGGGGATGTCGGAGAACCCGAGGGACCATTGGGCGACGCCCCAGCACAGCAGGACGCCGAAGGCCGCCATGAAGAGGACGGTGGGCGTGCGCAGCGTGCAGCCGAGGTCGCGCAGCACCAGAGCGCCCACGGTGCGCATCGGGCTGATCTCTGGCATTCGCGTGCTCCTCTCATCGTTCGAAAGTCCCCCTATTATAATAGTGCGCGGTCGGAGACGCCGACCGGCGGCGGAGGTTCCGCGGCCCGGCGGCGTGAGAGGGCAAGCCCGGCCGGAAAGGCAGAGACATGCAGGCACGGGAAGATTCCAGGGCAGGCGACGCCGCCGCGAGGGATGCGAGCGCGGTCGGCCCCGCGTCCGCGACGTCCGCCGCGGCGAGCGCGCTGCCCGTCGAGTACGCCTCGGCGGCCGACCTCGTGCGCGGCGAGGTGGGCGCAGGTCGCAGCGTGCACCTCGAGTGCTCGCGTGACGCCATGCGCGCCGCTCGCGAGGCCGTCCAAGAGCTGGCCGGCCCGCGACGCACTGCCTTCTACCTGGAGGACGACGGCGGCTTCGACCGCGATACCGTCCGCTCCTACCTGCGCTTCTTCGCGCGCCTGGCTGGCGACGCCTCCGCGGCGTCCGATGCGATCGCCCACTTCGGGCTGCGCGAGCGCGCCAGCGTCCTCGTGCCCAAGCTGACGCCGGAGGAGCGCGCGCTGCTCGGCTTCGCGCGGGTGAGCCTGCTCGACCCGGAGCTGTGCTTCTGCGAGCGCCCGCTGCTGGAACTGGGTCCTGACGCGCGCCGGACGGTGCTCGCCTGGATCGGCGCGCAGAGCGAGGCCGGCACCCTCTTCGTCACCTGCGGCCAACCCCTGCGCGAGGCTCTGCTCATGCCCGGGCGCGCCTTCTGGGAGGAGGACGGTCGCTTCCTCGCCGCCGAGGTGGACGACGATGTCGCCGACGATGAGGACGAGCCCGCCTTCGAGGGCGACGAGGTGCGCGTCTGCAAGATCGCCGCCAAGGCCGGCGACGTGACGCTGCTGCTCGACCCGCGCGAGATCGACTTCATCGAGAGCGCCAACCGCGTCAACTACGCGAGCGTCCGCGGCGAGCTGCACCCCACCGCGCTCACCATGGACGAGCTGGAGGTTGAGCTCGAGCGCTTCGGGTTCTTCCGCTGCCATCGCTCCTACATCGTGAACGTGCAGAAGGTGGCGAAGGTGGAGCGCTACACGCGCAACACCTACAACCTCGTGCTCTCCGACGCGCACCACTCGTCGCTGCCGCTGTCGAAGGGCCGGGCGGAGGAGATGCGCGAGCGCTTCCGCTGGAGGTAGCGTTTCTCGGAGGGCCGCGCCGGGCGTGCTCCCCTCGTGCCCTTCGTGCTCCACTCGTGTGCCGCTGTGCTCCTCTCGTGCGGGGAGTGCTCCTGTCATTCAGGAGTTATTGCAGGTCAGGGGCCTGCTGGGCATCATGGGCCGTGTTGAGTCAACCGGCGCCGCCCAAAGCGCCCCGCACGAGAAAGAGCATCACCATGATCACCACCCACGCCTTGAGCATCCTCGTCCTCGCCCTTGCGATCGCCTTCCTCATTCTGCTCGCATCCCATGTGAGCCACGACTTCGCCCTCCGCCGCGCCAACGCGCGGATCGACGCCCTGGAGGCCGCCTGCGCGGCTGTCCCGGCCGCGGCGGCCGAGTAGGAGGGGCGCCATGGCTGCGAGCATTCTCTCCATGGAGGCGGTGAGCCTCTCGTTCAAGGACAAGCGCGTCCTCGACAACCTCACCTTCGCCATTCCGCGCGGGCAGACCTTCGGCTTCCTCGGGCCGTCGGGCGCGGGCAAGACCACCACCATCAAGCTGCTCACCCGCCAGCTCGTGAAGGACGCCGGGCGCATCAGCCTGCTGGGTCGTCCCATCGAGAAGGCGAGCCCCGCCGACTATGAGCGCATCGGCATCCTCTCGGACACGAGCGCGCTGTACGAGCGCATGAGCATCGCCGACAACCTGCGGTTCTACGCCCGGACGCGCGGCGTGAGCCACGGTCGCGTGCCGTACCTGCTCGAGCGCATGGGGCTGGCCGAATCGGGCAAGACGCTCATCAAGAACTGCTCGAAGGGCATGCGCCAGCGGGCGGCCTTGGCCGCGGCGCTCGTGCATCAGCCGGAGCTGCTGTTCCTGGATGAGCCCACGAGCGGTCTTGACCCGGCGGCTCGCGCCGAGGTTCACAAGATGCTCGGCGAGCTGAAGGAGCGCGGTACCACCGTGTTCATCACCACGCACGATATGGCCGAGGCCGAGACGGTGTGCGACCGGGTGGCCATCTTGAACGACGGGGCTATCGCGGCCTGCGATGCGCCTGATGACCTGAAGTTGCGCTATGCTCGCAACCGCGTCGTCATCCGCACGCGCACCCGCGGCGCCTTCGAGGCGGCTAAGGATGCCGCCGGAGCCGCCCTCATCGACGAGCTGATACGCGCCGGCGAGCTGGTGTCCATTCATTCTGACGAGCCTAACCTCGAGGAAGTGTTCCTCGAGGTGACCGGAAGGGAGTTCTAACGTGGAAGCCTCGATGCGCAAGCTTGGCGCGCTGCTTGACAAGGACGCGCGCGACCTGCTCAAGAACCCCACCATGGTGGTGGCCGTCATCATGCCGGTGGCCCTCACCCTGTTCTACCGCTTCTCGTTTCGCGACGCCTTGGCCGCCGGCGAGTCCGACCCGGCGATGCGCCTGATCGTCGACGGCATCTTCCTCGTCATCGCGCTCTGCATGAGCGTGGGCGTGGTGGGCGCCACCGTGCTCGTCTACGGCATCGCCGAGGAGAAGGAGAAGCATACGCTGCGCACCCTCATGCTGGCCAACGTGAGCGCGGGCCAGGTGGCGCTGGCCAAGGGGCTCGTCAGCCTGGCGGCCATCCTGGTGGTGGCGGTGGCGTGCTTTGCCCTCACGGGTGTGAGCTGGCAGTTCTTCGGCGGGTTCATCGCGTTTGCGGCCGTGGGGTCGGTGCCCATCATCCTGCTGGGCCTGGTGCTCGGGCTGGCTGCGCGCGACCAGATGACCGCCGGCCTGTACAGCATGCCCATTCTGGTGATCAGCCTGGTGCCGCTGTTCACGACGTTCGCCCCGGAGGCTGAGTTCGTGGCCGGCCTCACCCCGCTCGGCGGCGTCTGCGATCTGCTGCTGCTCATGATAGAGGGTAACCTGATGTCGACCGACGCCCTGGTCCCCGTGGCCGTCACCCTCGCCTGGACGGTGGCGGGCGCGCTGGCCTTCAAGCTGCTCTACCGCAAGCTCGCCCAGGACAACTAGGGAAGAGGCGCCGCGTGTCGGAGGGTATCCGACGTGCGGCGCCTCTGCGTGCGGGAAGGCGACGCGCGCGCAGCCCGATCTTCCCGCCGAGGCGAACCGGAGGGGAGGCGCGGGACGGCGAGCGGTGCGTTCCCCCCGGCCCCGCCTCCCTCGGGCCGGCGTGCCTTGCGCGGCGGGGGTGGTTCGCGGTACGATGACGGGGTTATCGTAGTTTCGGCCCATGCGGCGCGCCAGGCGCGCGTCCCGTAGACAAGGGGTACCCTCCATGGACTTGTTCGGCTTCCACGTTCCCATGCAGGCGATCTGGATCATCGTCGCCATCGTCGTGCTCGTTATCGTGGCGTTCATCGCCAAGGGCTTCATCGACGAGATGAAGAAGTAGCGGGGTCGGCGTCGGACGCCCCGGGCTCGGTCGCGTCGCGGCGCGCGGCGCTGACGGCCGCCGGTGGTGAAAATTGCGTAGACGACGCAGTTCACGCCCCCATTATTGGGGGCGTTCCCTATTATGGTGGGGTTGAAGGCACGAGGCCGCCGCAGGGGCGGCCGCGGCCCAAGGGGAAGGGCCGCAGAGGGAAAGGACGGTGCCGTGGCACGAGGTCACCGCAACGACGCATCGATGGACGTATCTCGCGAGGCCACCAAGGAGCGCGCCCGCAAGAAGCGCCGGGGCCCCTGGCGCGTGGTGTTCTGGCTGGCGCTGGTGGTGCTCATCGGCTCCCTGAGCGTGCTGGGCTACCTCATCTACACCTACTGGAACGGGCAGAAGGCCTACGACGACATCGTGGACGTGGCCTTCGAGGAGCCGGCTGACCCGCGGGCGGCCACCCTGGCCGACTTCCGCGTGGACTGGGACGCCCTGCGCGCCATCAACCCGGAGGTCGTGGCCTGGGTCTACATCCCCGGCACCCCCATCAACTACCCCGTGGCCCACAAGGCCGGCGACAGCGAGTACTACCTGCACCACAACTTCGCCAACTCCACCACCGGCGAGTTCGGCGCCGAGTACGGCTGCGTCATGCTCTCGGGCGAGAACAACCCCGACTTCACCGACTCGGTGAACATCATCTACGGCCACAACATGCGCAATGGCTCGATGTTCGCCTTCTTCAACCAGATGAAGGACAACGCGGTGTTCAACGAGCACCGCACCGTGTACCTGCTGACGCCGGAGGGCAACTACCTGCTCAAGTCCTTCGCCCTCGACCACGTGCCGGGGACGAGCACCGACATCGTGATCCCCAACTTCGATACGCCTGAGGAGCTGACCGCCTACGTGCAGGATCGCATCGCGCAGTCCATCGTGACGCCCGATCCGGCGGCGCCGGCGGCGGCCGACATCACCAAGGTGTTCGCGTTCTCCACCTGCGACGGAGCTAACAACAAGAACCGCTACATCACCTTCTGCTACGTGGACGAGTTCCTGCCGCTGTCTGTGGCCTCGGCGGCTCCGTCCCTGGCGCCCGAGGTGGACGGCGATGACGTGGCCGCCACCAACGACGCCGCCGCGGAGCGCGTCTCGTAAGCGCAGGCGGCTCGGCGTGCCCTGCGGCCCTTCGAGCCGCGGCGGCGTGAAGGGCCCCTGCCGGGGCCGAGGCATTTCGGCGCCGCCATCGCGCGGCGCGGATCAATCGAGAGAACGGGGAAGGACGGACAAGATGGCTGAGGAGCAGGTAACCTACGCCCAGGCCGGCGTGGACATCGAGGAAGGCGCCCGCGCGGTGGACGCCATCAAGGGCGTCGTGCACTCCACCTACCGCCCGGAGGTCGTGGGCGATATCGGCGGCTTCGGGGGGCTGTTCTCCCTGGCTGCGGCCAAGGCCATGGACGACCCGCTGCTGGTGAGCGGCACCGACGGCGTGGGCACCAAGCTCAAGCTGGCGCAGCTGGTGGGCAAGCACGACACCGTGGGCATCGACCTGGTGGCCATGTGCGCCAACGACATCTTGGCCACGGGCGCCGAGCCGCTGTTCTTCCTGGACTACGTTGCCGTGGGCAAGCTGGACGCCGACGCCATGGCGAAGATCGTGGGCGGCATCGGCGAGGGTTGCCGCCAGGCCGGCTGCGCGCTCATCGGCGGCGAGATGGCCGAGCACCCCGGCGTGA
>ERZ777306.5263-NODE-5263-length-10588-cov-5.249407_pt1 | contig 10588 bp, 4 predicted proteins | sample MGYA00374966_ERZ777306 | MGnify/ENA primary metagenome ERZ777306 (study PRJEB29329, sample SAMN06343882) | mouse gut metagenome | isolation source: Mouse cecum | place: Austria: Vienna | collected 2014-11-15 ... | reverse complement strand
GGGCTCCACCGTCACTGTGCTGGACAAGGAAGTCAATGAGGAGGAGGTCTACAAAATTGTGGGCTCCCAGGAGGCCGACCCCATGAACGGCTCCATTTCTGAGGACTCCCCCTTCGGCAAGGCTCTGTTGGGAAAAAATGAGGGGGACGACGTAACCGTGGACGCTCCCGCCGGCCCGGTATATTATAAGGTTATAAAAGTAGAACGAATTTAAGATAGGAGTGGGCCTCATGTCCGAACAAAAGAATTCCCAGCAGACCCCCGAAAACGCCCAGGAGAATCTGTCTCAGCTGCTGCAAATCCGCCGGGACAAGCTCAAGGAGCTCCAGGAGAGCGGGAACGATCCCTTCCAGATTACCAAATACGTGTCCGACAGCGACAGCGCCCAGATCAAGGCCAACTTCGACGCCATGGAAGAACAGCCCGTCTCCCTGGCCGGACGGCTCATGTCCAAGCGGGGCATGGGAAAGGTCTCCTTCTGCGATTTGCAGGACAAGAGCGGCCGCATCCAGCTCTACGCCCGGAAGGACGAGATGGGCGAGGAGGAGTACAACCGCTTCAAAAAGCTGGACATCGGCGACATTGTGGGCGTAAAGGGCGTGGTATTCCGCACCCAGCGGGGGGAAATGTCCGTGCGCTGCCAGCAGGTCACCCTGCTCAGCAAGTCCCTGCTCCCCCTGCCGGAGAAATTCCACGGCCTGACCAACACCGAGCTGCGCTACCGCCAGCGCTACGTGGACCTGATCGTCAACCCCGACGTGAAGCGCAATTTTGTGATCCGCTCCCAGTTTATCAAGCACGTCCGGGACTTTATGGACGGCCGGGGCTTCATGGAGGTGGAGACCCCCGTATTGAACACCATCTCCGGCGGCGCCACCGCCCGCCCCTTCATCACCCACCACAATACCCTGGACATTGATATGTTCATGCGCATTGCCACCGAGCTGCCCCTGAAGCGGCTGATCGTAGGCGGGATGGACCGGGTGTATGAGATTGGGCGCATCTTCCGCAATGAGGGCATGGACCCCAAGCACAACCCGGAGTTTACCACCATCGAGCTCTACCAGGCATACGCCGACTTCAACGACATGATGGACCTGTTTGAGGATCTGCTCTCCTCCGCCGCCCAGAAGCTTCTGGGAACCTATCAGCTGCAATGGCAGGGGGAGGATATCGACCTGACCCCCGGCTGGCCCCGGATGCCCATGCACGAGGCGGTCAAGCAGTACTGTGGGATAGACTTTATGGCCATCTCCTCCGACGAAGAGGCGGTCGCCGCCGCCAAGGCCATTGGGGTGGAGCTGCCAGAGACGGCGGACAAGACCTGGGGCAACGCTTTGTACGAGTGCTTTGACCAGAGAGTGGAGGATCAGCTCATTCAGCCCACCTTCATCACCATGCACCCGGTGGACGTGTCCCCCCTGGCCAAGCGCTCTCCGAAGGACCCCCGGCTCACCGAGCGGTTCGAGCTGTTCATCTGCCGCAGTGAGATGGGCAACGCCTTCTCCGAGCTCAACGATCCCATCGACCAGCGCCAGCGCTTTCAGAAGCAGGTGGAACTGCGGGACAAGGGCGACGACGAAGCCAGCATGATGGACGACGACTTTATCACCGCTTTGGAGTACGGCCTGCCGCCTACGGGCGGCCTGGGCATCGGCATTGACCGCTGCGTGATGATGCTGACCAACTCCGACTCCATTCGGGAGGTTATTCTCTTCCCCACGATGAAGCCGCTGGAAAACTGAACAAGCAAAAACCCCTGTTCCACTTGAATTGGGACAGGGGTTTATAGTGCACCTTGTACTTGCGGAACACGGAGCCGGCCAGTTCGCCGTACTCCTTGTCCTCAAACCAGGCAGGTGCGCTCCAGCCTGCGCCATATACTTTTCTTTCTTGTTATTTTTGAGAATTGCTCTAATGACAAACCGCCGGTTTTGTGGTAGAATTCAAAGGAAAGAAAAAGGGGGGGCTGCCGCTGTGCGCAACCAGGAACCTTATTCCATTGAGAAAATTCTGCAAATACTGTGCCAGTCCCCGGGGGCGGGGCGGGAGACAGGGGCCGGAGACCCCTTCCTCCAGTTCATGGACGAGATGCCCGGCGGCTTCCTGATCTACCGTGCGGACCAGAGCGAGGAACTGCTTTACGCCAACCAGGGGCTGCTGCGGATGTTCCAGTGCGGGAGCATGGAGGAACTCCGGGCGATGACAGACAACTCCTTCCGGGGGCTGGTCCATCCCGACGACCGTGCGGCCGTGCAGGAGAGCATCCAGCGGCAGATTGCCGCCAGCAAATATGACCTGGATTACGTGGAGTACCGGGCCTGCCGCCGGGACGGCTGTGTGCGCTGGATTGAGGATTACGGCCACTTTGTCCACAGCGAGGCCATCGGCGATATTTTCTATGTGTTCCTGGGGGACGCCACCGACAAAAAGGAACGGCTGGACAAAAAGGCCAGACGGCAGATGGAGGTCATTGAGGGCCTCAGCGTCAACTATGAATCCATCTGCTACGTGGACCTGGACCATGATATCGTGACGCCCTACCGCCTCAGCGGCCGGAACGCGGCCCTGTTTGACGGGCGGCTCCAGGACCGGCCCTACTCCTGGTATACCCAGCAGTATATCGCAGCCAGGGTCCACCCGGAGGACCGGACCCTGGTGGAGCGGGGCACCGCGCCCAATTACATCCGGGAAAAGCTGGCGGAGCACCGTACCTACTACTTCAACTACCGGGTCCTGGCCGGGGATGAGCTGCAATATATCCAGCTTCGGGTGGTCAACGCAGACCCCCAGCAGGATGTGAAGCACGTGGTACTGGGCTACCGCCGGGTGGACGAGGAAATGCTGAGCCAGATGAAGCAGCAGGCCCTGCTGGCGGAGGCCCTGGCAAAGGCCAATCTGGCCGTGAACAGCCAGAACACTTTTTTGTCCAATATGTCCCACGATATGCGTACCCCCCTCCACGCCATATTCGGCTTCACCTCCCTGGCCAAGCTGAACCTGAACAAGCCCCAGGAGGTAACAGGCTATCTGGACCGGCTGGAGACCGCCGGGCGGCAGCTTCTGGATATGATCGAAAATCTGCTGCGGGTGTCCTGCCTGTCTGAGACCGGGGGCGTGACGGAGACGGAATGCAACCTGCGCCATGCTGTGCAGGAGATTTATGACTTTCTGCACCCCCAGGCCCAGGAAAAAAATCTCTCCTTCCATCTGGACTGCACCGGCCTGACCCACCCTCACGTCTACGCCGACGGGGAAAAGCTGCGCCAGATGCTGACCTATCTGGTCAACAACGCCGTCACCTACACCCACCCTGGCGGAAGCGTCACCATCACCGTCTCCCAGGAGGAAACCTCCAGCAGCTCCGGGGTGTACCACCTGACGGTGGAAGATACAGGCGTAGGCATCAGTCCGGAATTTCTGGACCGCATCTTCGAGCCCTTTACCCGGGAGAGAAATTCCACCCTCAGCGGCATCCACGGCATCGGCCTGGGCCTGACCATTGCCAAGAGCATTGTCGATATGATGGGCGGCACGATCCAAATCCAAAGCGCCGTGGGCAAAGGCACCGTGTTTACCACCACCTTCCATTTCCGGCTTCAGCCCCGGCCTGCCGCCATCCAGAAATCCCTCCCCATCAAGGAGACGGCCCAGCGCATCCTGCTGGCGGAGGACAACGAAATCAACCGAGAAATCGAGATTGAGCTGCTGGAGCAGCTTGGGTTTATAATCGACCGCGCCGAGGACGGGCAGATTGCCCTGGACAAGGTGAAGGCATCCCCGCCGGGCCATTACGACCTGGTGCTGATGGACCTGCAAATGCCGGTCATGGACGGCTGGCAGGCTTCCGAGGCAATTCGCGCTCTGCCGGACCCGATTTTGTCTCAAATCCCCATAATTGCGCTGTCGGCCAACGTGCTGCCCAGCGACCAGAAGCGCTCCAAGGAGTGCGGCATTGACGCGCATCTGAACAAGCCCATGGACCTGCCCCTTCTGTTGGCGACCATTGAAAAGATCACCGGACTGCCCCGCCCCTCCTGAAGCCGGTGATATGCAAAAAATTCCGCCGGATGGAACTGAAATCCCATCCGGCGGAATTTTTTACGCTGTTTTGGTTCGTTTTTTCCGCCGGCGAAGCAGCAATGTGCCACCTCCCGCCGCCGCGCCCGCCAGCACCAATCCGGGCAGGGGATTCAAGGGCTGTTCCTCCACCCGGACCTGGGCCGTTTGACCGGCCAGCTCCACCCGCAGGTAGGAGCCGTCCCGGACCCAGGCAGTCTTCTGCCAGCTCTCCCCGTCCAAGGAGGTCCACACCGCCGGACGGCTGTTCCCCTCTGGTACGGGCAGCCGCAGCGCCGTAAAGCTTCCTTCGGACAGGCTGATTTGCCAGCGCCCCTCCCCCACGGCTTGGGCGGACAGGACCGTCTCCGGTCCGAACCGGCCCTCCGCCAGAACGGACCCGTCCGGGCTGGCAATGGCGGTCAGCCAGGGGGTGTACTGGGCCTCAATCACCGTGTCGAAAAGCAGAACATCTTCCTCCGGAAGCGCCCAGCTCCCATAGAACCCGTCCCGCTCCGGCACCGGGGGGAGCCGTCCAAGATCGAGCCGGTCTCCATAGGGGAAGCTGCGCTGCTCCACGGTCTCCTCCCCTGCCCGGAAGGTCAGGGTGAAGGTCTGGAAGGGGGCGGGCAGCTTTTCCAGGGCAAGAAAGCCGTCGTAGTCCATCGGCTCCGCTTTTCCGGCGTAGCTCACGCCGTCCACGCCCCCCAGGGTCCGGCTTACAAACAGGTTTTGGGACAGCGTACCGTCCTCCTGAAGCGCCCCGGCTATGGCCCCCAGGCTGGACAGACCGTCCCGCAGCTCCACCAGAGTGCGGCATTGCACGATGTCCGTCCCCAGCCCGGCCACGCCGCCCACATAGCGCTCGCCCGTCAGGGTACACTTGGCCCAGCTCCCCTGGATGGCGGCATAGGAGCTTCCGGCCACGCCGCCCACATACTGTCCGCCGGTGCTCTCCACACCGCCGGTACTGCCGCAGCGCCGGACCAGCCCCAGGTCCATCACGCCCACAACGCCGCCCACGTTGTTTTTCCGGGCGGTGACCGGGCCATAGTTAACGCTCTCCAGTATCACCGCACTGGTCCGGTACTGGAACCGGGCGGAAGAGGCCCCCTGGCTGGTCACGTCGTCCTCCGGGTCAAAATCGTACTCCACCGCCATCGCCCCGGCGATGCCGCCCACGTTTACATCGCCTGCCACGCTGCCGAAGCTGCTGCATCCGGCCACCTGGCCCCAGGTGGTCTCCAGCTCGGCGGAGGTGTCCACAATGTAATCCTCCCGCTCCTCCGGCGCCCGCCAGGACTCTTGCAGCACATCGGCCACGGTCCGGAGCTGTCGGTTGACCTCCCGCAGGCTGCCGGTGATGCTGTCCCCGGACCGGCGCGCGGTGCGGTTCATGGCGTTCACCGCCTCGTTCAGGCCGCTGAGGGTACTGTTCAAACGGTCCTCCTGCTCATAAAAACCGCTGTCTAAATCGGGGAATATCAAGTCCGGCTCCTCCGCCAGATTTTCCAGAATATTTTTCAGGGTCCCAAAGGCGGAGGTCATAGCGTCCGTCCCTCCGGCCAGGGTGTCGAAGGCCTGACGCAGCTCCCCGGAGCTGTCCAGCACAGTGTCCCGGATCCGGTCCAGGGAGAGGACCCCGTCCTGAAGCCGCCGCAGAGCCGCCTGCATCTGCTCCCCGGAGGCGGACAGCTCACCCAGCGCGTCCTGCAGCAGCGTCAGCGTCTCTCCCAGCTCCCCGGAGTGGTTTCCGGCCAGTACTGTGAATACCTCCCCAAAGCGCTGGAACAGAATTTTGAGGTTTTGCACCTCCCGCTGGACGGCCTCCCCGTCCGGAAGGGCCGGCTCCAGCTCCTCCAGGCTCCGGGCCGCGGAGGCGTAGGCGATGCCCAGCTCCCGCCAGGCAATGCGGAGCTCTTCCATGGCCTCCTCCAGCTCCCGGTCGCTGCCCAGGGAATCGGGCAGAAGCCGCAAGGCCTGGGTGACCCGGCTCTGGGCGGTATGCAGGTTGTCCATGGCCTTTTCCAGCGCCCCCAGAGCGGACCGGATCTGAATGGACAGAATATCCCCCTCCTGGTCCGCCGCCTCAAGGACCTCCAAGGCCCGCTCCACCTGCCGGACGCCCTGGGACAGCCGGTCCATGGCCTCCTCCAGGTCCTCCGCCGCGGGAATGGACTGGTCCAGAGTCCGGGATATCCGGGCGCTTAAGCTGTTGGCTGTGTCCACTGTGCCGGTCCCCCAGTTTTCCAGGTGATCCGCCATGCCGGACACGTCGTTCCGGGCCAGGTCCGCCAGCTCGTTGATGCGGTCGATGTGGTCCGCCAGGGCGTTTCCGGAGGCCTGGGTGCTGTTCAGAGTCCGGTCCAGCAGAGTGCTGAGGGTGTCCAGCTCCTCTTCCAGCCTTTGCAGGGAGTCCTCTTCAAAGTGCAGCATGATATACGGCTCCATCTGCCCCGCTACGCCGCCTACGTCCTTACGGCCCTGGATGCTCCCCCGGTTGACGCAGCCGTCCACGATGCCCGACTGACGGCCCACGATGCCGCCCACATTATAACCGGTGTGGGGATAGCCCACCGTCCCCCGGTTGGTGCAGCCCTGAATCGTACCCTTGGAGTACCCGGCGATGCCGCCGGTGTCTGTACAGGCGGGGATGTTCTCCGCGCTGTTGAGCTGTTCCAGCTCCAGGGCATCCAGCTCCGGGGAGACCTCTGCCTCCTGGGTGTTGACGCGGGCCGCGTTGGTGCAGCGGACGATGCTGCCGTAATTCTCCCCGGAAATCCCGCCGGTGTAGTGCTCCCCGGAGACGGCCCCCGCGCTGGTGCAGTTGACCAGCTGTCCGGAGGCCTCGTTGATTCCCGTGATGCCGCCCGAGCCGTCGGTTCCGGCTACAGTTCCGTCGAAGCGGCACCGGGCGATGGTCCCCCGGTTGACTCCGGCAATGCCCCCTACGGCGCGGCTGGTCCCGGCGGGCGCCACGGTTCCTGTCACAGTCAGGTTGGCGATGCTGGCCCCCTCCTGGACGTACCGGAACAGCCCCTGATGGGAGCCCTCCCGGGTGAGGGACAGGCCGGTGATGGTGTGTCCGCCCCCCTCAAAGGTCCCGCCGAAGGTGGGGACGCTCTCCAGGCCGGAGATGTCCAAATCCCTCTCCAGAAGGACCGTTTTGCCCTGGGACCAGGCGTCCAGGCGGCAGCTTTGGGCAAATGCCGTCCAATCCTCCGGCGTACGGAGGAAAACGGTTTCGCTCTCCGCTCCGGCGCAGGGGAGCAGAGGGCCGCACAACAGCACAGCACTGAGCAGAACAGCCCATAGGGAACGCAGTATTTTTTTCATGGCTCCTCCTCCCCTGCCTCCAGCGCCTGCAGGGTCCCGTCGTCCATTTTGCCCAGCAGCGTCCCCCGGACGGTGCCGTAAATGTCCGCGTCCACCACGCCGTTGACGTAGCCCCGCACATGGCCGTTCACCTTGATATTGCCGCTGACCGGCCGGGCGGGCAGATTGTGCTTCAGCTCAAAGGATGTTTTTTCAATGATCGTGTCGCCTAAAATCAAAATCTGGGGCAGGACTCCCATGACCAGGAGCATGGAAATCAGCGTCCCCCGGCCCAGGCACTCGCCGATCCCGGCAATGGCCTCGTTGGAGGTCAAAAAGCTGATGAGCGTACCCGCCGCCGCCAGGATGCTGCCGGAAGTGACCACGGTGGGAAAGGCCAGGTTCAGGGACTCTACGATTGCGTCCTTGCAGGGCATCTGCTCCTTCAGCTCCACATAGCGGCTGGAGATAACAATGGCGTAGTCCACATTCGCGCCCATCTGGATGGAGCTGACAATCAAGTAGCTGAGGAAAAACAGATTTTTTTCCATCAGATACGGGAAGGAAAAGTTGATCCAGATACTGCCCTGGATAATCACAATCAGCAGCACCGGCAGGCCCGCCGACCGGAACGTAAACACCAGCACAATAATGACGAACAGGGCGGACAGGACGCTGATCAGGATATTGTCTCCCTCGAAGGAGGCGGAAAGATCGTAGTCGTTGGTGGAGTTGCCCACCAGGAACAAATCGTCGTAATACCGTCCGGCGACGGTGTGTAGGGTTTTTAAGTATTCAAAGGTTTCCTTGCTCTCCTCCGGCAAATCCAGCTCCACCAGCAGGCGGCTGTAGCTCTCCCCGCCTAATTGCTTACGCGCGTCCAGGAGCTGGCTGTAAATATCGTCCAGCGTCTCCTCCATATCCCCGTCCAGAGAGACATACCCGGCCTCTTTTTGGTCGTAGAGGAAAAATATCATGTCGATCAAAGGCACCCGGTAGTCGTTCAGGTGGTTGACGATCTGCCCATAGTCCTCCTGGCCGGCGGCATAGGCGGTGTAGAGCAGCTTGCTCAGCTCCAGGTCCACATCCATGGCCTCTGCAAGCTGGCGGGCGGTGAGCGCGTCGGTGAGCATATAGCCGTCCATGGCCTCGATGCTGGCCAGACCCAGGGCGTTGTCCACATACTCCATCCGGCTCAAATCCGCCAGCAGAGCTTTTTCTTTGTCGTAGTCCCCCTTGGGCACCAGCAGAGCCATCAGGTTTGTGCCCCCGAAGGTGCTGTCGATTTTCTCCCGCGCAATCTGTGCGTCGTTCTTTTTAAACGTCTCCAGCGTGGAGTAGCCGTAGACATAGGGACAGCGATTGGAGCACAGGAACGCCCCCGCTAAAATCAGGGCGAACACCGGGGGCACGATATAGCGGGTTTTGACTGTGAGCCGTCCCCAAGCGCTGATTTTGGGCACAAAGCTGCGGTGGTGGGTCTTGTCGATGCCCTTGGCAAAGAGCATCAGAAGCCCCGGCATGAGGGTGAACACACTGAGCAGGCTGAGGAAAATGGCCTTGATGAGGACCACACCCATATCCCGGCCGATCCGGAACTGCATGAAGGTCATAGCAATCAGGCCGGAAACGGTGGTCAGGCTGGAAGAGGAAATCTCCGGGATGGATTTCGCCAGAGCGGCGATGCAGGCTTCTCTGGCCTCGTGAAGCTCCCGCTCCTCGGTGAACCGGTGGCACAAAATAATGGCGTAGTCAATCGCCAGGGCCAGCTGGAGCACCACGGCGATGGAGTTGGTCACAAAGGAAATCTCCCCCATCAGGTAGTTGGTGCCCATATTCAGGAGCGCCGCCGCACCGAAGGTCAGAAGAAGCACGGGCACCTCCAAATAGGTTTTGGAGGTGAACAGCAGTACGCAGACGATAATGCCAACCGCAACCAGCATGACGATTTTCATTTCGTCAGCCAGCGTGTCCTGGAGGCCCGCTCCCACCTCGCTGTCTATGTAGAAGTCGCAGCCCTCCAGCAGGGTCCGGACCGCCTCCATCGCGTCCTTGCTGATCTGGTCCTCCACCTCCCCCTCCAGGGTGAGGGTGAACAGGGCGGAGGCATTGGCGTAGGTATCGGACAATACAGACGCCTCGTCCTCCGGATCGTAGAACTCCACAGCGGACACCCCCTCCACCGCTTCCAGCGCTTCCTTCAACTCCAGAGCGCGGTCCAGGGGGATGTTGGATACCATAACGCGGGCACTGGCATAGGTGATGAACTCGTCTTCCATAATGGTAAGGCCCTGGCGGGTCTCGGTGTCCGGGGGCAGGTAAGATGTTAAATCGTCGTTGGTCTGCACCCAGTTCCGGGACACCGCGCAGAACAGTCCCGCAACCACAAAGAACAGGAAAAAGATGTTGCGCTTGTCTACAATAAATGTGGAAATTTTTATCCAAAACGAATCCTTCGCTTCCATCCAAGACGCCTCCCATTTTGCTTGCATGATATTATACAGCGGGACCGCCCCAAGCACCATAGACATTTGGGGCGGTTTGTTTAAAACAGTCTTGACCGATGCCGGTGCCGCCGCTCGCTGGTGATATGGCTTGCTGGGGCGGCATAAAAAGAGGCAGTTGGTATAACCCAACTGCCTCCAGCAATTAAAATATTTGATTTAGCCACCATTTAGTATTCCACCTAGGATCTCTCTGTCTGCATCTGAATATGTGTTACCACCCCCAGATGTAACTAATCCTTGTGATTCTAGGTCTTTTAACTGTTGTTTAATGCTGGGCTTTCCAGTAGTAGATGGTTGTGTTTCGGACGATGTTTCGGTTTGCTGTGTTTGCTGCTGTTGGGTACTTTCACTTGGTTTTGATTGCTGTCCACTACATCTAAAACCTCCTTGAACTAGCCCAGAAAATTGTCTGATATAACAAGCAGAGCTGCTCAGCTATTCAGCCGAGGCGGCTTGCCAGTGCAGGGCCGCCGTAGTATAATATTCTATCATAACAGCAAGGGAGGTGGATTACCCCATGCTGCGTATTGCCATCTGCGATGATGACAGTGCCGCTGTCCAATCCAACAGGACCATCGCGGAGGACTGCCTGAAGCAATGTGGGTGCGCCGGCGAGATCGCCGCCTATACTCACAGCGGCAATCTCCTCTATGACATCACCGAGGACGGCTTTTTCTTTGACCTGATCCTGCTGGACATTGAAATGC
>ERZ777306.5262-NODE-5262-length-10590-cov-7.575036_pt1 | contig 10590 bp, 14 predicted proteins | sample MGYA00374966_ERZ777306 | MGnify/ENA primary metagenome ERZ777306 (study PRJEB29329, sample SAMN06343882) | mouse gut metagenome | isolation source: Mouse cecum | place: Austria: Vienna | collected 2014-11-15 ... | reverse complement strand
GGCCTTTCTTTATTTTGCTCTCATCGTCGATGCCCTTATGTGAACACGCCCTAATAACAGCGCAATCCAAACCACCAGGATATACAAAAACAGGCGGACTCCTAGCCCGCCTGCGGAAGATTGTTTCAGCTTTATCACCTCCATATTTTGTAGTTTATTTTATGTTCTTCATCTCGTTTTCGATTTCGCCCGATTTCTGACTTTACTTTTATCACGGGAGTGTAAATGTTGTTTTTCTGCTTTTGCACGATAATCTTGCAAACGTTTTTCAATAGATGGACGTTCATTCATCGTCATCGTAGCATCCGCCCTGTTCCTGGATTGAGAATTGGATTTGTTCCTGATATCTTGCCAGCCTTGTCTGGATTGAGAATCTTTTTTTTGAACATCCTCCTTTGGTTGTGACTCCGGCGGCTTTTCCATCTCTGGCGGTCTTTCTGGTTCCTGTTCAGGCACAATTATTTCTGACCTTTCAGGTGCATTAATTTCATCTTTTTCCGGCGTTTTTTCGTGTTTTTGAAACAAATTCTGCAATCTTTGCAGTGGATTTTCCCGTGAATTTACGGAAGTCATATTTTGCATCCGCTGAAAAACCATGTTTGCTCGTTCCAACTCTCCTGCTGGCAGAATAACATCAACAATTTGTCCTGTATTATCCCTATTTTTGATTGCGGAAAATAAGATTCTTTGCTTTTTTGCGAGTTTTACGAACTTTTTATAGTCCTCTGACGATAATGTAATCACTCGCAGATCCCGTGTTTCCTGCAGCATTTTACGCATATTCACTTTCCCGGAAAGTGTCCTGTGGTTTTTCATCAGCGCCATAGTCAGTGCCAGCATATTTTTCAGTGCCGAACCTGTCAGGCGGATGGCAACTTCCCCACCAAACAACATCATTTTTACCATTTGGTCAGCGGCTTCGCCGCCTCCTGTGTTCATCTTTGCTCACCTCCAAATTTTCAGTTTTTTGTATGTCACTTTTGATTTGTGGCACTTCCAACACAATCTTTTTGCACAACTTCAATTTGCCGCGAAGCTGTCGGATCTCTCGATTGATTTCTGCAATTTTGTTATAAACATCCACTTTTTCAGCAGTGATTTGTGTCATTGATATGCCACAACTATCTAACATTTTCACTGCATTTTCATATCTTGAAAATTCATCTTCCATGCCAGATAAACCTTTTTCGTGAAATTCTTTTACAGCACATAATGCTTCCACATCTGCCAGCGCATCATATAATTCCCTGCGTTTTTTCTTTCGCACATTCAAGATTGTTCGTTGTTTTATCAGCACATTTAATTCCTTTTCTGTGCTGTTTTGAAATGCTGCAATATCCTCTGAAGTCACAATATTATTCGCCCGCAGAAATTCAAACCTGACCTTATACTGCTCGAAATTCATTGCAGCTTTTCGCATTCGCGGTGTCAATTTGGGTGGATATTTATGCTCTTGAATCTTGCCTAAAATGTACAGATAATGCACATATAATGCCATAAATCCTTTGTGTTTTGGATGCTTCTGATATCGTTTATATGTTGCTCTTTTTCTGATTACAGGCTGCAGTCCAGCCTCAATTTGTTCCAAATTTCCGTGAATTGCAGCACATATACCTTCTTCTGTGAACATGGGATTTCGTCTGCCTGGGCGCATGAAATGTTGCTGTCCACGCAGCTTGAAACCGAGGATTTTACCATGGCTGATTTCATATCCTTTATGTTCCATCAACATGAAGAAATGCCCTAAATCATTGGCGCCTTGGATTGCAGTTTTCAAATCTTCTTCCAGCATGGCACGGAAAGTTTGTTGTCCTTTAGATTGCCGCAACCATTCCGCATAGTTTAGTTTGACTGAACATTTTGACTGTTCCAGAACAGAAAGTCCATATTCCCTGCACAGCTTATCTGATGCTGCACGGATTCCCTGATAATAACTTTTCGCATTGCTGTGAAACTTCTTTCCAGTTTCAAGATTCACTGCATTAAATACCAAATGCGAATGGATATGATCCCGGTCAATATGTGTCCCAATTACGACTTCAAACCCTGATAAATATTCCTCTGCAAACTTTTTTGCAACTTCTAAGGCAAGTTCCGGTGTAATTTCACCCGGCTTAAACGACTGGATAATATGGTAATACTGCACACCGTCAGATTTTTCAGGAAATCGTGCTTTGGTATCCAACATTTGCTGAATTTCATGCCCCGGCTCACAATTTAATGTCGCCGTAAGTGCCCTGTTATCTGTCTTTTTGTCATTGAGAATATATGCGACCGCAGCTTGTATGCTGCCCTTCCCTGCAATAATTTTTGTAATCGCCATTATTTTTTCGCAATCTGATACATGAGTTCATAAACCTGCGCTAAAAGTTGAATTACGTAATTTGCTTCCTTTTCCCTGGCAATCCCAGCATTCATTTTTCGAGCAATTTGATTGATGTTATTGCCGATTTTATGGACTTCTGTCCGCAAATCTTTCAGTTCTTTTGTTGGAAGTGCTTTGACTTCTTTGCCTGAAATCAAACGGCGTAAATATGCTGTTTTAGACAGTCCACATTGCTTTGCATCGCTGCATAATTTCTCTTTTTCAGCCTGTGAGAGCCGCAGGCAAATTTCATATCTTTCGGTTTGAATCACACTCCTTTCGGATTTCCCGCCATCGGCGGCATTGGGGACTGGGGCATCGCCCCTGCAAGCGCACAAAAGATATCTTTGTGCTATGCTTGCGGTCGTTTACCGCTGGCGGTGAACGGCTTTTTATCCTTTCAAAGTATTTCTTTTTGAATGTCTTCTTGATAAATTCACTTCCTTTCTACCTTTTTCGGTTCGAAAATGGGTATAAATGTTGGGCGCCTATGTAGGCGCCCAGTTTTCTGAAATATTCGCAAAATCGCTGGATTTTCGTAAATGTAGGCGCCTATATAGGCGCCCACTTTTTCAGGCTTTTTCTGCTAGTGTTTTCAAAATACGTTCTTTCGCCAGGGCTGCATAGGTATCTGTGACTTCAATTCCAGTCGCATGATAACCCTCCAAAATTGCCGCAAGTACAGTTGTGCCGGAACCTGCAAATGGATCGAGAATATGCCCGCCAGGTTCAGTGATTTTCACAATATCACGCATCAGCTGAAGCGGTTTTTCTGTTAGATGAATCCGGTTTTGTGGATTGCCATACTTAAACACACCAGGCAAACAAGGAACCGGACGTGAAATCGACATATTTCCATTTAATTCCCAGACAATATATTCTGCCTGCTGGCGGAAACGACCTTTTTGTGGACGGCTATTTCCTTTATCCCAGACTGCTGTGCCGCGCCAGATCCAACCTGCCCATTGCAGTGCATCGCTGGCTGCCGGAAGCTGCCGCCAATCAATAAACATACAAACTGGCGCGCCGGGTTTGCAGATCCGGCGGGCATCGCTGAGCCATTCTGCTGCCCAACGTGTCCAGGAACGCTGATCTTTCGCGTCACCTTCAAAAGGCGGCGGCGCATTTTCGCCCATACTGGAATATTTTTGAGCAGTCGATTTGTTCTTTTCTGCCTGCGTCCGACCGCCGGACGCATATGGTGGATCGGTGATAATCGCATCAAATGTGCCAGGTGAAAAACAACTCAGCAGCTTTAATGCGTCACCATGAATAATTTCCCATGTTGGATTATCGTTCATAGGCTTTTCTCCCTTCTTTTTATTATTCTGATTGATTGGTTTCTGTCATCCAACAGGCTTTCCACAACTGATTTGTATGTTTTGTCTACTCCCAGGGCATTTCATCATGCGTAAAATGCCCATAATTGCACGCGGCAGCGTAAATCGGATAGGATAGATTTAACATATTGATGATGCCTGCTGGTGTCAGATCAAAGACTTTTGGAATGATTTCTTCCAGGATTTCATCATCATATTTCCCAGTATTATGGGTATCAACAGTAACCGCAATTGGCTCTGCTTTTCCAATTGCATAGGCAAGACTGACTGTGCATTCCTCAGCAAGTCCAGCAGTCACAATGTTTTTTGCGATATACCGCGCCATATATGTGCCGCTGCGGTCAATCTTGGTTGCGTCCTTCCCAGACAGTGCGCCGCCGCCGTGTGGTGCAAGTCCACTATAGGTATCTACCATCAATTTTCTTCCTGTCAGCCCAATATCAGCTTCGAATCCACCTTGCACAAACCTGCCGGATGGATTGATGTAAATTTCGGTTTCACGGTCTGGCGGGAAAATTTGCAGGGCTGGACGAACCACAAGCTGCATCAATCTTGTTTTCAGTCTGTCCAAATTTGCGCTAGCTTCATGTTGAGCAGACAGCACAACTGCGGCAATCCGCTTCGGTGTGCCGTTTTCATATTCTACGGAAACCTGTGATTTTCCATCCGGCTTCAATTCTGGGATTGTTCCCATTCGCCGCGCATAAGTCAGCATACGGGTTAGACGATGTGCAAGAAGAACCGGTAACGGCAGATAAAGGTCTGTTTCATCGCAAGCATAACCATACACTATCCCCTGGTCCCCCGCGCCGAGTAGTGAATTTTTATTCACTGCATTCATAATATCCGGACTCTGTTCATGCGTCAGAATCTCAACTTCATAGTCAGAACCATACCCTGCTTTCCAAACAGTCCGACACACAATCGAGGGGATATCTGGCATTTTATTTACTGTAATTTCACCTGCAACTGTGATTTTTCCGGCAGTCGCCATCACTTCGCAGGCAACACGCGCATTCGGATCATTCCGCAGACAGGCATCCAAAACAGCATCTGCGATGCTGTCGCAAAGTTTGTCCGGATGCCCTTCTGTAACAGATTCCGCTGTCTTAATTGTTTTATTTTTCATCTGATTCCTCCAATTCTTTTGATTTATCGTTCAGGATTATTGCGTTTTTTCTTCTTTGACTTCTCCGTTTCAGGCAGTGATTTTCCTCTTTCTATGGCTTTCACTTCTTCCTGTGTGTGCTGCAAAGCACGTCTTAAAGCGGCAACAGGCAGTCCATTCTGCCGGAAACCTTCCTTGATTCCTTCATAATAATAGTATGATGGCATTGTCGGATTTTTGCTGTATTCTTCTGTCATCACATAAGCCATAACAGCCAACTTATTACCCTATTTATCCCACACAGACACTTGCTTCTTTGTATATAAACGCGGATATCCTTCATAAATATCCAAAGATGCTTCACATTTTTCTGTAATGTTCCACAGTAATCCATAAACTTTCGCACCGCGTTTTGGCGCGATTGTCGCGACACCTGCACCCCGTGAATTGCCACGAAATTGCAGTTCATAACCGTTTAACACAACTGCGCCCAGCGGTTCTGCATTTGGGCAATGCTGCGCCATCTGGTCAAGATTGATATTACTTCCATATGCAAAATACAGATTTTCTGGCATTTTTAATCCTCCAGCAGTTCCAGCGCGCCAACTTTCGCAAGCTGCATGATCATACATTTTGCACGCTGTTCGGTACTGCCTTGCGGCAGATCGCAAGGCAAATCGGTCATTCTCGTGAAATTTTCCTGCAAAAAGTGCAGATAATTCTCCACATTGGCAAATTCACTCGGGTCAAATGACCGCGCCCAAAACTGCTTCATAATTTCTGTTGCAGTCCCTTCATGCACCATTTCTTCTACTTTTATCTTCATTTCATCGCTCACTTTCTCTTGATTTTTTCTTCTTTTTGGCAGATGGATATTGATCTTTATCATAACGCCACGCCCTGTCACCTTCTAAATTCGCCAGTAAGTGGTTTCGTGTATTCTTAAATTCCGCACCATTTAACCCCATTCGCACCAGCCAAGTCCGGAACGTGAATAACTCATTTTCGCTTTGGGTTTTACGCATGACTGTGCTGCGTTGGGCAATCGCCTGAGCAGAAATCGCAAGGCACAGATTGACATACGCTGCAGCACGTCCAGCGTGCAAAGTCGAGTTAAAACACCGCCATTCCACTGTGCCACGATAAAATACAGAATGTAAATTTAAAGCATGATATCGCGTCCAGTTATAATGGTCAGCACTTCCATCTAACCCCTCATACCATACATTTTCAAGTTGGGTCAGGTTCTGTGTTTCATCATTAGAAAGTTTTCTTGCCTGCCGGAGCATGGGTTCACGAACTTTTTTACACCAGCGTTCCGCACGTCTTTCATCAACTTTTAACGCCTTAAACAGGATATCTTCTTTGGAAAACATGATTCCGAGAAGATTTTTCAGGCTTTGGCGGTTATGATTCGAAGCATCTACATGAACATGAAGCCCACAGGAATTGTTCACTTTCGCGCCAGCTTTCCGGACACGCCGCACACATTCCTGAAATTTTGGAAGTTCCTCATAGGTAAGTTTTGGTGTAACCATTTCTACACGATATAGCGGTGAATCTATGGGCATATCTCCCATATCTGTTCTGCGTTCGCCGCGAATGCTGCTGTCGCTCATCAGTTTCCAATCCTTACCCTCCGGATCGGCAACTTCCCAGGCATCGTAAATACCTCTTGTATGTTCTGGTTCTGTTTCAAAATATTCGGCAAGTGCCCGCGCCGCCTGCTCTCGTGTAATTCCAGTCATTTCAACTTCCACACCGAAGCATTGGTCTTTGATTCCAACCATCAACCACCGCCCCGTTTCAGTTCTTCATCCATTTCACGAATGCGATGCCCGATAGCTTCAATTACATTTACTGTAACACTATTACCTGCTTGCTTATAGGCTTGGCAATCCGAAGTAATCGCTAATAACCTGTCAATTTGTTGTTTATCAAAGCCCTGTAATCTTAAACATTCGCCTGGAGTTAAGCGCCGAACACGTCCTGTTCTGGTAACAACGCCCTGTAAACAGGATGTGTCCAGCGTGTGTGCGATATTATCTCCTACACGACCGCGTTTTGAATGATTTCCAGCGTAACTAAAATTGATAGAATCGCCCGGTTTTGCAACTTTATAGCCACATTTTGTTCCTTCTTTGACAAGCAGGACACCAGATATTTCACCTTTGCGGTTGGAAACCTGCGCTTTGCCATAATCCGCAGTGATACACCGTGCAATTTCAGTTTGTTTCGGATTTCCTTTGCACAAATCAATAAAGTAAAGCCCGGTTTTTCCACCCATTCCCCCTGCCTGAGACACTTGCGTACACGCTATTCCTTCCGGATCATAGATTCTGGAACCTTGTGATCCTTCGCTGATTTGAATAAGATCTTTTCCAGTTGTTTTTGCGAGAGGAAATATTTTTCCGGCACATTTTGAGTTAAGATATCCGATAATGAACACCCTTCGCCTGGACTGTGGGACTCCAAAATATTTGCTGTTAAGCACACACCACTCGACACCATACCCCGCGTCGCCGCAAAGTCCGCTTTGTTCCATTTCCGGCTGAAGCCGAAAATTCCACACGCTCCCTTGCGGCTCCTTCTCCCACAAAGCCAAGGCTTTGTGGGAACCCTGTGTGGCGAGGATGGTCGAAAATGTCCTGCCTTTGTCATGTGACAGCAATCCTGGGACGTTTTCAAGGAGAAAATATGCAGGTTTTCGCGCTTTAAGCACTCTAGCAGCTTCAAAGAACAAAGTGCCTCTTGCATCTTCAAAACCCTTTCGCTTTCCGGAAATTGAGAAAGCCTGGCATGGAAATCCGCCGCAAAGCAAGTCAAACTCCGGCAGTTCTTTTGTGTCGATTTTTCTGGCATCTGGATAGAAACACTCCCCTTTCTGAATGTCATGGATTGCACGGTAACTGGCTTCGGCAAACTTGTCAATTTCACAGTGTCCTACACATTGAAACCCACCTGCGCGGGTCAAACCTGCGCGAAATCCACCAATTCCCGCAAACATATCAAAGTATCGAATCAGATTTTATACGCCTCCCTTCTTTTCACAATGAAAGCAGAAAACTGAGGACATCGTTTCCAACATCCTCAGTCTGTTCTGTTTCACATTTTTCTGTCTGAATTGTTGCGCTTTTCAATTCATTTTGGATTGTTTTCTGTATTTTATCTAACATTTCCTGTTGATTTTTATATCCACAGATCATCTCGCATACTGCATCAGTCCGCTTTCTTTCTGGAAATTCACATATGATTCTCCATGCTTTTCGATGCTGTGGATTTAACAGTGAAAATGTTAAATTAAAACGCTGACGATTATTCATTTTTCGCGCTGTTTCGCAGCACTTGTGCTGCAAGATGTTCGTAGCCTTTTGCATTCAGGCACACATCATCAAGGATAAAAACATCAGTAAACGGGACGTGACGCTTGATCAGCGCCGCGCCCCCTCCCAGAAAAATTACAGGCATCGCCCGAATGTCCAAGCCACTTTCGGTCATAGCTGCAAGCAAATTTTGTATGTACAAATCCGCTTCCCTGCAAATAAGTTCCTTTGCCTGCTCTGCAATATTGCTCACACCACCGTGCAAAACATTCTCAATTTGCGCCGCAGTCATAGACAATCCCAGTGTCCGACGAAGTTGTTCGCTGATTTCATCCAGACAACGGATAATACCAAGTTCCAAACTTCGACAAGTTGCTGCATTCGGGATGCGGTTGTCCAAACGCATCAAATCTACCGTCCAGCCACCGATATCCGCAACAATTACGGATGGTTCATCCAGCACTCCGGCTTGTGTGAGCACTGCTGAATATCCTTGCGGAAACATCATAACATCAGCAATTGAAACACAATATTCTGCATTTTCAAAGCGGAAATTCACAGGTTTTCTGCCCCGAATCAGATATTCCTGAAACTTTTTCTTATCCCTGCCAAAGCTGGTCAGCGGAAGTCCGGCAGCAAGGCGAACAGTGATATTGTGTTCCATCTTGTGGAATTCAATTTCCTTTGCGATTGCTGCCAGCGTCAACAAAAAGTAATCATCGGTAGTAGTTTTGTCTTTTTGTAAAGGCTGCCGTCCAGTACCTGTCACATAATACTTCCCATCGTATTCAAGCACATTTTGTGTCGTATATGGCTCATATTCATACTGAACAAGCCCTGTTGGGAAGGAAAAGTGTGCAGTTTTCATTGCGGCATAACCATGGTCAACACCAATCAGGACAAGTTCACTCATGCTTTACGTCCTTTCTTTTTTGAAGAAAATCGCCTTAAAAACGCTTGCCTGCCTTGCACTTTCTGCGCAGATTCATCGAGCGAATCCATACTGCTTTTGAGTTTATGCTGGATAGCAGACAACTTTTTCTGGTCATTGCAGCAGTCGATAATGATATATTCATTCCCAACTGCTAACAGTTCACGCTGCCCTTTTTCGTCACGAATCCCGGCAATCAGACGCTGACCTAAGCGTTTACGGTAGCTGTCCTGCAAGGCATCCATATCCCCTGAAACATCATATTTCTTCAGAATTTCAGCAATTTCATCCGAAGTAATGCTCATTTGGGTCGAAAGGATATCCATAATTTCATCAACTGCATGATTAGGTATCACTCAAATTCCTCCAATCTCTAGGCAAAATCTTTTGCTCAATAATATCAGCAATGGTTGCAAATGTCCTGGAAAGATCGCGGCTTTCCTCAATGCAGTACGCCATTTCTTTCAGGGTCATGCGAGTGCAGGTTGTCCAAATCCGAACATTTTCTTCTGTTGGATCAAGCTGAACCGCAAATTCACACGCTTTGCAGAACAATTTCGCAATCTTGCTCCGACGGGTAATTTCGTCATTCTGCGCTTTTAACTCTTTTTGCGCTTTTGCGTACTCGACAGCATCAATTGCCGCCTGTTCCCGTTCTTCTTCAGGCAATTCCTGAATTTCTTTGGTGATTTTGTAGCCTTGGTTGATGGATAATTCTTTCTTGTCAAGCGCATCTTTAATGGCTTGGGGGGCGTGTTCACCGATTTGCATGATTTTCCCCATTGTGCGTTCACCAATACCAACCGAATCCGCTAGTTCTTTGCGGGTATCGACTGCAGTTTGCACTTCCGGCAATGTTGCCAAAGGTGCACTTTCATACTGATTGCCATGATATTCTTGTTGTTTTGCCTTGGCACGTGCTTCTACCTCGGGCTTGAGTTTCAATGCAATTTTACCCAGTTCCCACTTTTCCAGATTGCGGCGGCTTTTTTGCGTATCCAGCGCCCACTGTTTTGCTTCCAGCAAATCATCAAAGTGGAACACCATCATTTTGTACGGAATACCATGCTTTTCGCACATATTCTGACGGTTATGACCATCAATAATGACCATATCCTCATTTACAATGATAGGGGTATAGCACCCGTTTTGCTGAATATCTGCTTCCAAAATGGAAAGCTGCTCCTCACTCAAAGGCGGGAGCAGCTCTGCCATTTCCGGAAGAATTACAGGCTTGCGGTCTGCACTGCTGTATTCAATTCCGGTATTTTTCATGCGTTTTGTACCTCCATTTCTTCTGTTTTAGGATTGTTTTGTGTCTTTTCTTCGGATTTTTTCGGCGAAATAAACTCCACCTCACTTGCTTTCAACAGAAAGCCGGGCTGACGGTCGGAATCTTCTGCAAATGTGATGGTTTCAAAGTCGCCGACTGCTGCAATTTTGCAGCCCTTATAGCAGTACTGCTTGCAGATTTCTGCCAGCTTACCGCGTACTTTGACTGAAATAAAATCAGTCAATTTGTT
>ERZ777306.5260-NODE-5260-length-10595-cov-5.541176_pt1 | contig 10595 bp, 13 predicted proteins | sample MGYA00374966_ERZ777306 | MGnify/ENA primary metagenome ERZ777306 (study PRJEB29329, sample SAMN06343882) | mouse gut metagenome | isolation source: Mouse cecum | place: Austria: Vienna | collected 2014-11-15 ... | reverse complement strand
AGTGCATCCACGAGATGAAGCTCATCATCGACCTCATCAACAAGGGCGGCGTGGCTATGATGAACTACTCCATCTCCGACACCGCCGAGTACGGCGAGTATGTGTCCGGGCCCCGCATCCTGCCCTATGAGGAGACCAAGAAGAACATGAAGGCGGTTTTGACCGACATCCAGGACGGCGTGTTCGCCGGGAAGTGGATTGCCGAGAACAAGAATGGCCGCACCTTCTTCAACGCCAAGCGCTCCCAGCTGGCCAAGCACCAGATGGAGACCGTGGGCGCGGAGCTGCGTAAGAATATGCTCTGGGGCGACGACACCGACCCGGATACGGCGTCCAACTGAATTTTGATTGCAGAAAGCCCCCAGCTCAGTGAGCTGGGGGCTTTCTCAGGTTAGAATGTAGCAATAAACAATTCCAGAGGAAACAAGCGCAGTTGTGTAGGATATAAAAGTAAACCAATAATCGACTTTGGAGCTCATCTTCAGATTCTTATGGACGGGTATGGAAACAAAAACTTCAGATAACGTAAACAGACACATTCCAAAGAACTGAACGACATTGCAGTTGTCAAGCCACCAGATTACAACGAACCATATACAGAAACGGGTCCACGTCAAGCCCAGCCAGGTGCAAAAAAACCGAACCTTCGGCCTGTTAAAAAATGCAAATAAGTTCTTCATATGTACTGACAGAAAAAATATCCTCAAATAATATATTGATTTCCTTTTCAGAAAGACTCCTGATTTCATCTTCATTCCATTCAGCCAATTCGGGCGCATATCTGGCATAGATTTGTGAGGGATCCACGGTATTTCCCGTGCTTGCATATACTGTAGTGCATAAAGGTAGACTTAAGGCAATTACTAGCATGATGCTCAAAAGCTTTTTCATCTTACATTACTCCTTCTTTTTTAATAGTTCAAAAATCCGACCACACTTACTCTAATAGGAGATTTGTTTCTAATTCCCAGGGTATATGTGCCGCGTTCAGGAATAATGATGCTTTCGTTGATACTGCCGCCTGTAACGTTGATGTAATGGAATACGCTGTCAGAATCCACCAATCCAAAGTCAACGCTGGCAAATGCCGGATTATAGGAGCAGTTAATTGTTACCGTTTCACCGGCCTCCATATAAAGCGTCTCTAAGGAGCCCCGGCGCTCAAACCAGCGCCGGGGCTCCTTTGCGTTTCAGTTTTTTTTCAAATCCAGGAAGATGGCCCCCAAAAGGACTTCTTTTACCAGAGGCAGCGCAATCCACTGGGGGGTATGAAAATGCAAAAATAGAAGGACTGCGGCGAGGCTTTGAAGCAGAAACAGCTCATGCAGTTGGTAAAAAGCGGTACGGCGCAGATTGGCCCTGTCCGCCGCCGGCAGCTGCTCCTCAATTTTCCGGAATGTACTGATAAGGTTGACCCCGAACATTAGGAAGCCTGCCCCGATTGCCATAATGATAATAATACATTCAATCGGTATGGAATAGATCCGGTTTAGATATACACATATCACGGCGGTCTCCGCTAAACCAATCACACCGCTGAGATAATATCCAATTTGCTTTCTCATAGGCTGGCTGTTACACAGTAATCAGGGTAGCAGTGCAAACAGTCTGTGTTCCCCCTCTTCCATTTTAGTAGTTCAAAAATCCGACCACACTGACACTCACAGAAGATTTGTTTCTAATTCCCAGGGTATATGTGCCGCGTTCAGGAATACTGATGGTTTCGTTGATACTGCCGCCCGTAACGTTGATGTAATGAAATACACTGTCAGAATCCACCAATCCAAAATCAACGCTGGCATATGCCGGATTATAGGCGCAGTTAATTGTTACAGTTTCGCCCGCTCCCATAGAAATCTGATTGGATGCAAAGGCTATAGAATTGGCTGAAACAGTAACATCAATCGATCCAAGCGCATATGGAGCAATATTTGAAGATAATATATGTAGTTGTTCATGTTCCAAATTTAATAAATTTTGATCGCTCGGAACCTCGGCTGCCCTGGTTGTAGTGCTGAAACACCCAATGATTAAAGTATAGACCAATGCTAAAGAAATGATTTTCCTCAACTTCATCGAAATTCACCTCCCCTCAAGCATCAGGGTATAGAAAAGTAATCCCCCGATGACATATCTATAATCTCACTTTCTAATGAATCCCACGAGCGCGTATTCTCTTGTTCAGAACCATCAGAAAGCAAGCTCATACCAAGTACCGTAAAAAGAAGCAGCGCACACACCGCAATCACAATCAATTTCCAAATTGAACTGGCAACCGGGCGCTTTTTCTCCGCAACCGCCGGTTCCGCCGGCACCTCTGGCTCCTCTATGTTTATGTCCGGTTTCCCGTCCAAATCCAACTGCTCGTTTACAAGGACATCAACGGCAACCCCAAATAACCGGCCCAGGTGAATGAGGTTGTCCGTTGATGGAACCGCTGTGCCCACCTCCCATTTTGAGATGGCCTGGCGGGACACGTTCAAAGCATCCGCTAGTTTCTGCTGGGTCAAACCCTCTCTCTTCCGCAGGTGCGTGAGCTTTTCCTCCAACCTCATAATAGCAAATCTCCCCTCAAATGAAAACCGCCTGCACATGGCAAATGCGCAACTATCGGTAGCGCAATGAAATTTTTGGATGGAAAGAATTCCTGATATGTACCATTATGGGTGAAAAGTCGAAATTTGTCAACACCCGCGGGAAATTATGAACAGGACATAAAAAACGCAATGGAACGATGGACAATTCCGGCAAAAGAGGATATAATAGCTAGCGAAAGAAGGGAGGCGCGGTGCCTTTGAAGCAAACAATACTCGGCGTCCGCTTTGACAGCCTCACCCGGCAGCAGGCCGCCCAGGCCGGTGCGGCGTTGCTGGAGGCCCCGGGGTTTCACTATGCCGTGACACCCAACCCGGAGTTTCTGCTTGCGGCGGAGAAGGACGCGTCCTTCCGTAAGATTTTAAATGAGGCGGACCTGACCCTCCCCGACGGCATCGGCGTGATCTACGCGGCCCGGATTCTGGGGCGGCCGCTCCAGGGGCGGGTCACCGGCATCGACTTTGCCGGGGATCTGCTCGCCCGCCTGAACGAGACCGGAGGGCGGCTGTACCTGCTGGGCGCCAAGCCCGGCGTGGCCCAAAGGGCCGGGGAAAACATCCAGGCCCAGTACCCAAATCTGGTGCTGTGCGGGACCCACGACGGCTATTTTCAGGACGACGCCGCAGTAGCCGGAGAGATTGCCCAGGCCAAACCGGATCTGCTCTTTGTCTGTCTGGGGGCCCCCAAGCAGGAGAAGTGGATGGTCCAGTGGGGACCAGCCACCGGGGCCCGCCTGGCCATCGGCCTGGGGGGCGTGCTGGACGTGTACTCCGGCCAGGTGGAGCGGGCTCCGGAGATATTCCAGAAACTGGGCCTGGAGTGGGCCTACCGTCTGATGAAGGAGCCCAGCCGGGTTGGCCGTATGGCCAGGCTGCCGCTGGTTCTGGTCAAGGCCCTGAAGGGCCGCTTTACGAAAGGAGAATAAATTATGGTATACATTTTACTTGCCCCCGGCTTTGAGGAGATTGAGGCCCTGGCCCCTGCGGACCTGATGCGCCGGGCGGGGCTGGAGGTTGCCCTGGTCAGCGTAACCGGCGAAGCCCAGGTGCCCGGGAGCCACAACATTTCCGTCACCGCCGACTGCACCCTGGACCAGGTGGAGCCCGGCAAGTGCCGGCTGCTGATGCTTCCCGGCGGTATGGGAGGGGTGAACGGCATCAAGGCCAGCGCCGCCGCTCTGAAGCTGGTGGAGACCATCCACGGCCAGGGCAAGCCTGTGGCCGCCATCTGTGCCGCCCCCACCATTCTGGGCCAGCTGGGCCTGCTGGATGGAAAGCAGGCCGTGTGCTATCCGGGACTGGAGGACGGCCTCACCGGCGCCCAGGTCCCGGCGGGACAGCGGGTAGTGGTGGATGGCGAAATCATTACCGGACAGGCCGCCGGTTCTTCGCTGGACTTCGGCCTCACACTCATTGAAACGCTGCTGGGTTCCGAGAAGGCCGAAGAGGTCCGGAAGAGTGTCTATTACCGCTGAGAAAAGAGCCCTGCGCACCCAACTGCGGACCCGGTTGGAGGGGATGTCCCCAAAAGAACGGGAACAGAGCGACAACGCCCTGTTTGAGCGGTTTGCTACGCTTCCAGCCGTCCGAAACAGCGAAAGGCTGCTGCTCTTCTGGGGCATTCCAGGCCGGGAGCCGGATACAAGCCGGCTTCTGAGGACTCTGTGGAGCCTGGGCAAAGAGACCGCCCTGCCCCGGATGCTGCCGGACCACGGGATGGAGTTCCGTCTCTATGCTCCGGACCGGCCCCTGGTGCGGACCGGGCTGGGGATCTGGGAGCCGGGAGAGGACAGCCCCGCCGTCTCCAAAGACTGGGGGCAGGTAATCCTGGTCCCCGGGGCGGCCTTTGACCGGGCGGGGTTCCGGCTGGGCTTCGGCGGCGGGTACTATGACCGCTGGCTGCCGGGGAGCGCCGGCCTCCGGGTTGGCCTGTGCCGGGAGATTGTTTTCCAGGAGAGGCTTCCCCGGGAGCCCCACGACTGCCGGGTGGATGTGGTGCTGACAGAAAAGGGAGAAGCGGGATCTCTCCCGCTTCTCTCCTGAGTACCCGGCGCGATCAGCAGCCGCAGTCGCAGTCACAGCCGCAGTTATTGCCGCCGCAGTTGTTGTTCCCGCAGCCGCAGCCGTTGTTATTGCCGCAGCCACAGCCGCAGTTGTTCCCGCAGCCGCAGCTGTTGCCGCCATAGCTCCAGCCGCCGCAGCCCACCAGGATGATGAGGATCAGGATGATCCAGATAAAGCTGTTGTTGTTATACATTTGCATTTCACCTCGCTTCTGTCTTATACTATGGCAATACCCTGTCCCCTGTTCCAGGGGATGATTGAAAAAAGGAGTTCACTTTTATGGCACAGGAAAGAAGACCCTCCCGGGAGCAGACCCCGGCCCCCCGCCGCCGTAAGCGCCGCCGCCGCAGCGCGGGGGCCGCGCTTGGTTCCGCCCTGCTGTACGTGGTGGCGGTGATCGGCGTATCGGTGCTGCTGGCCTGTGTGGGCTGGATTGCCGCCAACGACGTATTGGCCTTGAATAAGGAGCCCGTGGAGGTTACGGTGACCATCGATAAGGATGACAAGCTGGGCGATGTAACCGATATTTTGAAGGAAAAGGGACTGATTGAATATAAGTTCCTCTTCAATCTCTTTGCCATGTTTACCCACGGCGAGGACAAAATCGCCCCGGGGACCTATACCCTCACCACCGATATGGACTACCGGGCCCTGATCGCCAACATGGGGACCAACTCGGCCACAAAGGCCGTGGTGACGGTGACTATTCCGGAGGGATATACCGTGCAGCAGATTTTCCAGCTGCTGGAGGAGAAGGGCGTATCCACCGTGGAGGAGCTCAACGAGACTGCCGCCACCCACGACTACAAGTTCTCCTTCCTCCAGGACATCCCCCTGGGGAAGCCGGAGCGTCTGGAGGGCTATCTGTACCCGGACACCTACGAGTTCACCACCCCCCACAACACCACTTGGGCCATCAACAAGATGCTGGTGCGCTTCGACGAGCAGTTTACCGACGAGATGCGCCAGCAGGTGGCCGACGAGGGCCGGACCATCTATGAAATTTTGACGGTGGCTTCCATGATCGAGCGGGAGACCGACGGCTCCGACCACGGAAAAATTGCCTCCGTCATCTACAACCGCCTCAACAACCCCAACACCTCCGGCACCAACGGCCTGCTGCAGATTGACGCCACCCTGGTATACCTCACCGGCAGGGAGCCCACGGAGGCGGACAAGTCCATCGACTCCCCCTACAACACCTATCTGTACAAGGGTCTGCCCGCCGGTCCCATCGCCAATCCGGGCATCGAGTCGATCCGGGCGGCTATGGAGCCGGAGAGCACCTCCTATTACTACTATGCCCTGGGCGACGACAACCAGCACCATTTTTTCAAGACCCTGAAGGAACACACCAGCTTCCTGGCCAGCCAGGAGCGCTATCAGACCACCGGATAACCGGAAAATTTTTGAGGAAGGGTGTATTGCTTTGAGTTCCTGTCAAAAACTGTTAGAGTCGCTGTCCGCCGGGGAGCATGACAGCCGCCTTGCCGGACTGTATGCCCTGGACGGCAGCCAGGAAAGTCTGGACCGGGCCCGAGAGCGGGCCTGCCGCGTGGTCCGGTCTTTTCTGGACCGGTTCCACCCGGGAGAGTCCGTCCAGGCCGCCTTGTTCAGCGGCCCCGGCCGCACGGAGATCGGGGGCAACCACACCGACCACCAGCTTGGCCGGGTGCTGTGCGGCAGCGTGGATATGGATATGCTGGCCTGCGCCGCCCCCAATCAGCAAAATGTGATCCGCATCCAGTCTGAGGGCTACCCCGCCCTGGAGATCGGGCTGGACGACCTGGCCGTCCGGGAGGAGGAAAAAAACACCTCCGCCGCCCTGGTACGGGGGGTGGCCGCCAGGGTGCGGGAGCTGGGCTATCCCCTGGCGGGCTTTGACGCTTACGTCACCTCCACGGTCCTGTCCGGCTCCGGCCTGTCCTCCTCCGCCGCCTATGAGGTATTGGTGGGCAACATTTTGAATCACTTCTGCTGCGGCGGGAAGCTGGACCCGGTCCAGATTGCCAAAAACGGCCAGTACGCGGAAAATGTCTATTTTGGAAAGCTCAGCGGCCTGATGGACCAGATGGGCTCCTCTGTGGGGGGCGCGGTAGCCATCGACTTCGGCGACCCAGCCGACCCGGTGGTGGAGGCGATTCACTACGATTTCGCCCAATCGGGCCACTCCCTTTGCATCGTGGACACCTGCTCCAGCCATGATGACCTGACGGAGAGCTACTCCGACGTGACCCGGGAGATGAACGCGGTGGCCGGCCACTTTGGCTGTCAGCACCTGCGCAGCGTCCCGGAAGAGGACTTCCGGGCGGCGATTCCCGCGCTGCGGGGGGAGTGCGGCGACCGGGCGGTGCTGCGGGCTCTGCACTTCTACGACGACGACCGCCGGGCTGCCCAGGAGGCCCAGGCCCTGAAGGACGGCGACTTTGATGCGTTCCTGGCCCTAGTCAACGCCTCCGGCCTGTCCTCCGCCCTCCATCTGCAAAACACCTGGTGCATTTCCAATCCGCGGCAGCAGGCCATCCCCGTGGTGCTGGCCCTGGGCAGGGAGCTTCTGGGGGACAGCGGCGCCATCCGGGTCCACGGCGGGGGCTTTGCCGGGACCGTCCAGGCCTTTGTACCCAACGAAAAGCTATATGCCTTCAAGGCGGGGATGGAAAAGCTGCTGGGAGCCGGAAAATGCCATGTGCTGCACATCCGTCCGGAGGGCGGCTGTGTGGTGATCGCCTGATTTTGGGAGGTACATAACATGATTGACAACGCGGTTTCCAAGCTGGCCGCTTACGCCCTGCAAACGGGGCTGATTGCAGAAAACGAGTACATCTGGGCGGTGAACACGATACTGGATGTATTAAAGCTGGACAGCTATACAGATCCCCAGGAAAATTGGGGGGAAATCCAGCTGGCTCCTGTGTTGGAGGAACTGCTGGACGACGCCCACGCCCGGGGCGTACTGGCGGAAAACTCCGTGGTCTACCGGGACCTGTTCGACACGGAGCTGATGGGGCGGCTCACCCCACGGCCCGGGGAGATCATCGGTAAATTCCGGGCTCTGTACGCCCAGAATCCGAAGCAGGCCACCGATTGGTACTATAAATTCAGCCAGGACACCAACTACATCCGCCGGGACCGGATTGCCAAGGATATCCAGTGGAAGGCCCCCACGGAGTACGGTGATTTGGATATCACCATCAATCTGTCCAAGCCGGAGAAGGACCCCAAGGCCATCGCCGCGGCCAAGAATCTGCCCGCCTCCGCCTACCCTCGGTGCCAACTGTGCGCCGAGAACGAGGGGTACGCCGGCCGGGTGAACCACCCCGCCCGGCAGAACCACCGGATTGTCCCGATCACCATCAACAGCTCCCTCTGGTTTTTGCAGTATTCCCCCTATGTATACTACAATGAGCACTGCATCTGTCTGAACAGCGAGCACACCCCCATGAAGATTGACCGGGCCTGCTTCGGCAAGCTGCTGGACTTTGTGGGGCAGTTCCCCCACTACTTTGTAGGCTCCAACGCGGACCTGCCCATCGTGGGCGGCTCCATCCTGGCCCACGACCACTTCCAGGGGGGGCGGTATGAGTTCGCGATGGCCAAGGCCCCGGTGGAGACGGCGTTCACCTTCCCGGGCTTTGAGGATGTGGAGTCGGGCATTGTCAAGTGGCCCATGTCCGTGATTCGGATCGCTTCGGGAAAGCCGGAGCGGCTGATCGAGCTGGCGGACAAGATTTTGACCCTCTGGCGGGGGTACACCGACGAAAACGCCGTGATTTTCGCAGAGACGGACGGGGAGCCCCACAACACCATCACCCCCATCGCCCGCCGCCGGGGAGAGAAATACGAGCTGGATCTGGTCCTGCGCAACAATTTGACCACGGAGGAGCACCCCCTGGGCCTGTACCACCCCCACGCGGAACTGCATCACATCAAAAAGGAGAACATCGGCCTGATTGAAGTGATGGGTCTTGCGGTGCTGCCCGCCCGGCTGAAGGAGGAGCTGGCCGCTGTGGCGGACTGTCTGGCTTCCGGCGGGGATTTACGCGCCGGCGAACTGACGGAAAAGCACGCCGGCTGGGCGGAGGAATTTGCAAAGAACTATACAATCACCAAGGAAAACGCCCTGGACATTGTGCAGAAGGAGACGGGCAAGGTCTTTGCCCAGGTGCTGGAGCACGCCGGCGTCTATAAGCGGGACGAGGCGGGCAAGGCGGCGTTTTTGCGGTTTTTGCACACGGTCCGCTGAGAAAAAGCATAAAAAGTGGTGTGGCTTGGAAACCATGCCACTTTTTTATCAGGATTTGATTCAAAAAGGAGCGCCGCTATGAATCCATACGCCATCATCGACCTGCACTGCGATACCCTCACCGGCTGCGGCTGCTACGCCCCCCAGCCGGGGACGGACTCGCTGAACGACCCGCGCAAAATGCTCTCCCTGGACGGCCTGCCCGAAAACGTCCATTGGGCGCAGTTTTTCGCCATCTTCATCCCTGACGAGCTCCGGGGACAGGAGGCAATCGGCTTTTTTGAGAAATTTCACAGGGAATTTCAGCAGCAGACCCGGAACTATTCGCACAAAATTCTCCCCTGCCGCACCTGGCGGGAGATTTCCGACGCCTGGGACCAGCATAAAACCGCCGGCATTCTGGCGGTGGAAAACGGCTCGGTGCTGGCCGGACGGCTGGAGCGGGTCCAGACGCTGGCGGACGCGGGGGTCCGAGCCCTGACGCTCACCTGGAACGGAGAAAATGAACTGGGCTCCGGCAATGCGACGGAGCACGGCCTCACCCCACTGGGGCGGGAGGCCATCCCGGAGCTGGAGCGGGCGGGGATTTTGGCGGACGTGTCCCACCTGAATGACGCGGGGCTGGAGGACGTGCTGAAGCTGGCCCGCAAGCCCTTTCTGGTCACCCATTCCAACGCCCGGGCGGTTTGTCCCCACAAGCGCAACCTGACCGACGAGCAGATTCGGGAGCTGGTCCGGCGGGGATGCCTGATCGGCCTGAATTACAGCGTCCACTTCCTCAAGGAGGGGGGACAGGGGGCCGGCCTGGACGACCTGATGCGCCATGTGGAGCACTTTTTCCGCCTGGGTGCGGAGGACTGTCTGGCCCTGGGGTCGGACTACGACGGCACCGACGTGCCCCCGGAGCTGGACCGGGCAGGCAGAGCCCCGGCGCTGCTGGACTATTTTCTGGCCCGGGGACTGAGCCAGCGCCAGGCGGAGGGCATTTTGTACCAAAATGCCCAGGCATTTTTCCAAAAGAATCTGGTTTGACGAGAGAGGAGCCGCAACTATGGCGCAGCTGGGAAAAAATACCGTCCACACCCTGCGTATTCAGGGCTACACCGCCGAAGGAATGGGGGTGGGCCGCCTGGAGGGACAGGTGGTCTTTGTCCCCGGGGTGGTCGATGGAGAGCTGTGGGAGGTCCTGCTGGTCAAGGTGACGAAAAACGTGCTGTGGGGCAAGGGCGTGAAGCTGCTGGAGCCCTCCCCGGAGCGGGTGACCCCGGACTGCCCCCATGCGGGGAAGTGTGGAGGGTGCCAGTACCGGCACATGACCTACCAGGAGGAGCTGCGGGCCAAACGGGTCCGGGTCCAGGACGCACTGACGCGCCTGGGGGGCGTAGACCTGCCGGTGCCCCCGGTGCTGGGGGCGGAGGAGCCCCTGCGCTACCGGAACAAGGTTCAGTTTCCGGCGGCGGAGGGGAAAATAGGCTTCTACCGTGCCCGGAGCCATCAGGTCATTGATGTGGAGGACTGCCTGCTCCAGCCCGCCCAGGTCTCCGGCATCCGGCGGACGGTGCTGGAATGGATGAAAAAATTTAACATATCCTGCTATGACGAGACCAGCGGACAGGGACTTCTGCGCCACCTGTATGTGCGCACGAACCACCGGGAGCAGGTTCTGTGCTGTCTGGAAACTGAACCTTGTTCCG
>ERZ777306.5259-NODE-5259-length-10597-cov-4.907797_pt1 | contig 10597 bp, 5 predicted proteins | sample MGYA00374966_ERZ777306 | MGnify/ENA primary metagenome ERZ777306 (study PRJEB29329, sample SAMN06343882) | mouse gut metagenome | isolation source: Mouse cecum | place: Austria: Vienna | collected 2014-11-15 ... | reverse complement strand
TCCCGCATCGGGAAAAAATCAGGGCGCATTCGGCAAAAATACGACAGCCGTTTATGTTACGGGCAGAATGACTAACGAGGCGGCGGATCTTCCCAATGCGCACGGAGAGGCGAGCGCAAAGATCCGCAATAAAGGCGCGCACGGCGAAACGACTTCCACAGATTATATGGCGCTTACGCCTACCGAGATCGCGCTTATCACGGCGTTAAAATCCAACTATTCCAAACTGATAGTCATTTTCAATCAAGCCAACGCGCCGCAGTCGGATATTCCCGAAGTGCTCAAAAGTACGGCAGACTGTTCGGTAGCCGGTATCTGGGCGGGATTTACGGGATCGGACGGAATAAAAGCCGTAGCGGATATACTCGTAGGTACGCTCAATCCGTCTGGAGGTCTGAGCGCGGGCTGGTACACGGCGCAGAAGAACAATCCGTCTATGCGCAATTATTCGATAGGCGGAAACGTGACCAACGTCGAGGGTATGTACGTAGGTTACCGATATGCCGAAACGCGATACGAGGATATTTTGAACGGCGCGGCGAAAGCCGGTTCGTACGACTACGACGCGCAGGTATCGTACCCGTTCGGTCACGGACTTTCGTACACGTCGTTCGATTATTCGGATGTGAGCGTAGCGCCCGATCCCGATCCCGAAAAGAACTATTATTCGGGCGGACTTATGGCTTCCAACAACGGCAAGTTCGATCTCAGCGGCGAAGGTTATAGCGGAAACCACGGCAAAGCCCGTCCCGACAGCGAAAAAAGAGCTACGGGCGATAACGTCGGAGATTGCGACGATATAATCATGAGCGTCACCGTCACGAATACCGGCGCGTTTTCGGGCAAAGAGATAGTGCAAGTCTATCTTCAGCAGCCTATAACCGATACGGACAGAGCGCACGGCGTGCAAAAGCCGTCCGTGCAGCTCGTCGGTTACGGCAAGACCGGTATACTCGCGCCTGCGGAATCTCAGACTTTGCAGATCAAGATCGACGCCAACAAATGGTTCGCGGCGTACGACGATAAGCTCGGCGACGGCGAGCAGTATACGGGCGGCGGTTACGTGTTGTCTGCGGGCGATTATAAGCTCGTTGCGGCGCGCAACGCGCACGAGGCTGTGAACAGCATATATCTCGCCAAAGGCGGAAAAGCTACCGATGCGAATTTCGACGACGGGTACGGCATAGGCAATGCGGGCAACGTAGCGACGGTTACGGTAAGCGAAAATCGAAGCGAGAACTATAAATATTGGACTCAGGGCACTACGGACGAAGTGCATAACTTGTTCGGCGACGTCAACCCGAATAAAGACGGCGACGCGAGCAACGACATAAAATTCTTTTCGCGTTACGACTGGGCAGCCACCGCCGCGATAGATAACGGTTATATCGGTATGAGCGGAACGGGCGCGAACAATGTCGACAACTCGTCCGGCACGTTCAACTCGAGAGATCAAATGACCGCCGCGCTTATCGATAATTACGAGAGATATTATAACGTCAAGTTCGATACTGCGCAATACGAATACGGTCAAAGCGATACGGAATACGATCTCGTCGATCTTATCGGCGTCGAGTACGACGTAGCGAACGGCGCGAGCGAAGCGGACGTCAAAAAATGGGCGGATATCGTCGGGCAATTGACGGATACCGACATAGAAGCGTTGTTCTCGTCTGGCAGACGTCAAACGCCCACGGTCACGAGCATCAATAAACCCGGTACGATCGATCAAAACGCATCGAACGGCTTTGAATGGAAGTTCGGCACGAATACCGGCGCGGGAATGTATCATAAGTTCGACAGCACGGCTAAGATCGCATACCCCACGGGATATCCGTGCGAGGGCATAATCGCCGCTACGTTCAATAACGATGTGGCTTTGCTCGTCGGCAAGGCGATAGGCGAAGATGCGTTGTGGACGGGCGCGTCCGGACTGTACGGATTCGGTCTCGGCTTGCAGAGAAATCCTTATCACGGCAGAGCGGGCGAGTTTTACAGCGACGATCCCTTCCTTACGGGTATGATCGGCGGCTACGAAACGCTCGGTGCGCAGAGCAAAGGCTTGTACGTGTACAATAAGCATTTCGTGCTCAACGATCAAGATCACAGCAGATCGTATTACAGCTCGTGGCTCGACGAACAAACGATGCGGCAAGTATACTTGCGTCCGTTTGAAATGGCGATAGAGATAGGCGACGCCATGAACGTCATGATAGCGTTCAATAAGATCGGCAAGTCTTGGGGCGGCAGCAATTACAACCTTATGACGCGCTGGTTGCGGGGCGAGGCGGGTATGCTCGGGTTCGCCATAAGCGACTGGTACGAAGCGCCGAATGAGAATCTCGGTTACGGAATGCTCGCGGGCACGGATATTTTGGACGGGCCTTCCGGCGGCTCGGGCTTTACTTCGTCGAATAATGCCGACGTGCGTTTCAAGAATTGCGTCGTGCAGTCCGCAACGCGCATACTGTATACCGTCGCCAACAGCAATGCCATGAACTTTATAGGCGCGGGTACGGAAATACTCCATTTCGAGGCGAAGTGGATATATTACCGCGACGTGTTGCTCAAACGTTTCGGCGCGTCGTTGTGGACGATTTTCGGATTGAGTATGGCGTTTGTAGTCGGCACTGCGGTATGGACGTATCTCGACGAAAGAAAGAGCTTGATGCGCTGACGATAATATACTGCGATAAAAAATCGAGGCGGTTTCGTTATTCGGAACCGCTTTGATTTTGGAAATCGAAAATAATACCCGTTTCGCTTGTTTTTGTCCTACGCAGCAGCCGCAGGCTATTCCGAGCATTTTTTGCGTGCCGAGGAATCTCAACTTTAACGCGGCGACAGCCGCTATCGACTTCTTCCGCCCTCGTTCATCGGATCTCTCCGTAGAAGATGACTTTTTCAATAAATCGCAAAGAAATCGAAAAAACGGGCTTTGGCTGTTGACAAGAAAACATATTTAGTGTAAAATGTAATCATGGATACGGAATTTCCACCCCCAAGACCGATAACGTTAGAAATTACGTCGGATATAGAACCCGTTAAGTGCAGCGGAACGTACCGCGGCACCGTCGGAGGTTTTATATTGGATTTTGATATGGGCGAGGATAAGTATACGGTCGACCATGCCGCCGAGCGCACCGTCTTTTGTTGTGCGGGAAAAAATCAGTCGTATACGCTTACGCTCGCGGATGAAGAAACGCGAATGCGTCTCGATACTGTATTCGGCGCGGTGGAATACGCCGTGCGAACTTGCGCGCGCGAAGCGGAATGTTCCGACGCGGGCTTGCGAATGAATCTGAACTACGCGTTGCTTTCGGGCGGGGAAGTCGCCGCCGAGCGCAGCATAATTTTACGCGGGATTTTTTGAGGGATAAAATATGAAGATCAAATGGTTGGGACACTCATCGTTTCTGCTTACGGAAAGCACGGGCATATCGGTATTGACCGATCCGTTCGATCCCGAGTTTGTCGGCTACGGTTACGACAAGCCGGCTGCGGACGTCGTTACAATATCGCACGGGCATGCCGATCATAATTATTTGAACGGCGTAAAGGAATATAAAGAAGTCTTGGATAAACCGGGGCAGCATGAGTATAACGGTATACATATACTCGGCGTTCCGTCGTTCCACGACGATAAGGACGGCGCGGAACGCGGCAAAAACGTCATATTCAAATTTCGTATGGACGGCGTAAATATATGTCACATGGGCGACATAGGCGAGCCTTGCAGTCCCGAGCTGATAGAGCGGTTGATGCCCGTAAACGTGCTCATGATCCCCGTCGGCGGAACGTATACGACGGATGCGGACGCCGCTAAGGAATACGTGGATAGGCTCATGCCCGATATAGTCATACCGATGCACTACAAGGTCAAGCGCTGCGAACTCGATATAGATAAAGTCGAGCCGTTCACTCGACTTTTCGAGAGCGAGGCGGTGGAAGAGGATGTTGACGAGCTCGAGCTTGACCGCAACGACTTCAACGAGAGCGGATCGTCTACGCGCGTTGTGGTGTTCGACAAAAAAGACCTGTAATATCCAAAATAATACATAACGATAAAGCGACGTCGGTCGCTTTTTTCGTGCGACGGCAAAAAATAAACAAACCGCGCCCAAACACTTGAAAACGAACGGTGTTTGTGTTATAATGGTTAGGCGTAGAAGTGTCACGTATTTTTTCTACTGCTTTTTTCGGAGGCTTGATTTTGGCGCGTAAGGTTCGACAAAAAAATAATTCACGCAAGAGCGGCAATCACGACGTGCTTGCTATAGTTCTTATCGTGGTATCGGCTTTTCTGTTGCTGTGCATAGTGATCCCGCCGATATTGAGCGTAGTCAGTCAAACAGTATTCAGCGTGCTTTTGGGTACGTTCGGAATAGTTATTTATCCCGTGCTGGTAGCGACGCTTTTGGGCGGGGTATTCTTGTTCAATCGCCGCACGCCGTATGTGAGCGTCAAAACGGGCGTATGCTCGGCGTTGCTCGCGTTTTTCGCGCTTGTGATTTTGCAGCTTGCTACGTCGCACGCGTTTCTCAAACAGCCGTTCGGCGAATATATTTCGTCGGTCTATAACGCAAAGTATACCGTAGGCGGCGTGATAATGGGCACGATCGCGTTCGGGCTTAAAACCGCAATAACCGAGATCGGCTGCTACGTCGTTTTTTCTGTAGGTATTCTCGCCACGGTCGCCGTTATGATAAATATTGTCGCGCTCATACGCAACAGACGCGCGCCCGTAAAAGAACCCGAAAAAAAGCCGCGCGGCGGATTTTTGTCCGATGCGGAATCCAAGCGCGTTACCGCGCTCGAAACACCGTCCAAACTGTACGTAGGACAGATCGCCCCGCGCTTGCCCGCCGATTACGGCATAGACGCGCTTTCGGGCACGGCGAGCGACTTGCCCGTGAACGAGCCGCGCCGCACGAGCGATTACGGCGCAATGCCTATTTATTCGTCGCCCGTTACGCCGCCGAGTTCGGGTATGGACAAGAATGTCGCGCGCGACACGCTGTACGGCGGTTCCGACACGCTCAATATGCGTATGCTCGACGATTTCAATAATCAGGGCATGCAGAGCCGAAAAACTCAAGACGTACAGAGCGAGCGCAATACCGAATACATGCGCGACGTGCAAAGCGCGCAAAGCGTGTACGAAAGTTATGCAGAGCCGTCGCAGCCGACTTATGCCGAGCCGCACGTAAAAGTGGACGAGGACGCGCGGGCGAATCGCCCCAAGCGCGTAGATCACGACGAACCGCAGCTCGAGGTGCAGTTCCCGTCGCAACGCAATTATTATTACAGCGACGAGGGCATCGAAACGGCGGAACTCGATATCAAAAAGCATTTGAGCGAGGATACCGAAAAGCGCAAGCAGTCGGAGATAGAGAGCGCGGCGCGCGACGAGCGTTATATCGCGCCCGCAACGCCGTCTTTTTCCTCGCGTGTGGATAACAGCCGCGTCGTGCGTCCCGACGGTATATTCAACGCACCCAAGGACGGCGGCAAATCGCAAAAGCCCGCGCCGACGGAAAAAATATCGCCGCTCGAAACCCCCGTGTCGGAATTTTCCGTTGCGGACAGTATAATCGTTTCGCCGGGTAAGAGCGACGACGAGCTTATAAAGTCGTTCGAGGAATTGCGCGGAGTGGGTAAAGCCGCGCCGTTGCCTGACGAAAACGAAATAATCGACGCTTCCGAACTCAACGGCAGATACGTCGAGGAACAAGAGACCGAGTCGGAACCGGTAGGCGAGATAATAGACGCCGCCGCGCCGTACGCGGAACCGAATACGGACAGAGAAGAAATTTTCGACGGCACCGATTCCATGACTGTGGCGGGCGGACTTGTGATCGCAGACGGTCCTGCGGTCGATATGTCGGAAACTCACGATATTACGAGCGATCTCATCGACGGCGAGGACAGGTCCGGCGCATACGTTGCCGCGGACGCCGAAACGGCAGAACCCGCGCCCGTGCAAAAATCCAAAGCCAAAAAGCTCGCGCCCATAGACAATCAAATATCTATGGATATGGTAATACGCGAAAAGGCGCAGTCTATAGTTGTGGACGATACCCGTCGTCGCAAGCGTTACGACAATTATACGCCGCCGCCGATCGATCTGTTAAAGCCGTCGGTGCGCGAGGACGTGCCCGCCGAACTGTTGCAAGAGACTGCGACCACGCTCGAGGCGGTCATGAGCGGGTTCTTGAAAGCGGATATAAAAGTAATTCGCATTGTTCCCGGTCCTACGGTTACGAGATACGAGTTGGAAGTGCCCTCCGGCGTTTCCGTCAAATCGATAGCAACGCGCTGTTCGGATATAGAATACGAGCTTGCCGCAGTCGGGCACGTGCGTGTTGAAGCGCCTATCCCCGGAAAACGCGCGGTCGGTATAGAAGTTCCTAACGCACAAAAGGGCATAGTCGCATTGCGCGAGGTCGTGGAGTCGTCCGAATATAAAAACTCAAAGTCCTCGATGACGTCGGCGCTCGGCGTAGACATAGGCGGTGCGGTCGTATGTTGCAATCTCGAAAAGATCCCGCATCTTTTGATAGGCGGGCAAACGGGCAGCGGTAAGAGCGCATGCCTTAACGGTTTGATAATCAGCTTGCTTTACAGCGCTTCGCCGGACGACGTGCGGTTTATACTCATAGACCCCAAACGCGTCGAGTTTGCCAAGTACAACCACATGCCTCACTTGCTGTTCGATTCGATCATAACCGAGCCGAACGACGCATTCAGCGCGCTCAAATGGGCGAGCAACGAGATGGAACGGCGGTACATGATGATGGCAAAGTACGGCTGCAGTAATCTCGGAATGTATAACGAACTGCCGGATGTAAAAACAGGCAAGTCGGACAAGATGCCGCACATAATCATTATAGTGGACGAGCTTGCCGACCTCATGCTGTCTACGGCAAAGCACGAGATAGAGGAACGCATAAAAGTGATCTCGGCAAAAGCACGCGCGGCGGGCATTCACTTGATACTCGCGACGCAAAGCCCGCGTTCCGACGTATTGACGGGAACGATAAAAGCGAACATGACGGCATTTATCGCGTTCAAGGTTTCAAACCAGCTCGAATCTCGTATTATTCTCGATACGATGGGTGCGGAAGCGCTCGTCGGTCAAGGCGATATGCTGTATTTCCCGTCGGGATATTTCGAGCCGCGCCGCTTGCAAGGCTCGTTCATTACCGACGAGGAAGTTATCTCGGTCATTACGTATATCAAGGAAAACTGCGAGAGCGACTTCGACGAGGACGCCGCGAGCAAGATATACAACAGCAATCCCAACAGCGGAATGGGCGGACTCGATTCCGCCAAGGAAGACCCGATGTTCCAAGATATTCTCGCGTTCTGCATAAAGAACAAGCAAGCGTCTTCGTCGGGTATACAGCGCAGATTCTCGATAGGCTATGCTCGCGCGTCGCGTATCGTCGAGTATATGGCGGAAGTCAATTATATAGGACCGAGCACAAACAATTCCAAACCTCGCGAAGTGTATATCACCGCCGAAAAGTTCAAAGAACTGTTCGGCAGAGAGATCGACGAATAACCGCGCGCGGCGGATGCCGAACACGGAAACAATAACACGAACGGACGATCAAGGAGCTTTTGAGTAAATGAAAAACGTAGCCGTCATATCCCTCGGGTGTGATAAGAATAGAGTGGATACCGAACACATGCTGTTCGGCGTTTCGCGCGGCGGTTACGGCATTTCGGACGTTCCCGATGCGGACGTTATCATAGTCAACACCTGCGCTTTTATCGAGAGCGCGAGACAAGAGAGCATAGACGCCATTTTGCAGTGCGCCGAGCTTAAAAAGACGGGCAAGTGCAAAAGACTGATAGTTACCGGCTGTTTGCCGCAAAAGTACCGCGCCGAGCTTGAGACGGAACTGCCCGAAGTGGATGCGTTTTTGGGCACGCGCGAGTACGACAAAATATTGGACGCTATCTCGCCGCGCGCCGAATATGCGGAAACCGCATGCGCGGGCGAGTACGACTTTTGCGCGGCGGAAAACTCGGGACGGCTGCTCACTACTTATCCGCACCTCGCTTACGTAAAGATTGCAGATGGATGCGACAATAAATGCACGTTTTGCGCCATACCGTCCATTCGCGGCGCGTACATGTCTCGTCCGGTGCACGATATAGTGCGCGAAGTGCGTTCGCTTGTCGGCGACGGAGTAAAAGAGATTATACTTGTTGCTCAAGACGTAACGCGCTACGGCGAGGATATAGGCGCAAGTCTCGTTTCGCTTTTGACCGAACTCGAAAAAACGGACGTCGAAAAGATACGCTTGCTCTATTGCTATCCCGAACGGGTCGGCGACGAGCTTGTATCGAAAATATCGGGTTCGGACAAGATCGCAAAATACATAGACATTCCCGCGCAGCACGGTTCGGACAAGATACTCAAGCTCATGAACCGCAAGACCACGCGAGCCCGTCTCGTCGAGCTTTTCAAAAAACTGCATGCGCACGGAATTGTTGTGCGCACCACGCTCATGGTCGGATTCCCCGGCGAGACCGAAACCGAGTTTGCCGAACTCGCGGAGTTCGTTCGCGAAGCGCGTCCCGAGTATGCAGGCATATTCGCATATTCCAAAGAGGACGGCACGGCAGCCGCGCGGCTGAAAGGACACGTAAGCAAGGCGGTCAAACGCGAGCGAGTAAACGCGCTCGGCGAAATTTGCACGGAGCTTACGCGCGGGTTTTGCCAAAGCCTTATCGGAAAGACAGTAACGGTGCTGTATGAAGATATAGATTTCGATAAAGATATGTTTGTCGGGCGCGCGGAATTTATGTCGCCCGAAGTTGACGGGCGCGTATATTTCACTGCGCGCGAGGCTAACGTAGGCGACAGCTACGAAGTGAAAATAACGGGTTGCGACGATTACGATCTGTACGGCGAAGTCGTCGAAGCAAATCAGGAGGACTGACGGCAAATGAACGTTGCGAATAAATTGACGATTGCGAGGATAGCGCTGATCCCGATATTCATAGTATTGGTGTTCGTCGAGTTCCCGTGGCACATGACCGCGGCAACTGCCGTGTTTTGCATTGCGTGCATTACGGACTTTTTCGACGGATACATCGCGCGAAAAACCAACACGGTTTCCGCACTCGGCAAATTCCTCGATCCCATCGCCGATAAAATGCTTTGCGCATGCGCATTGATAGCCGTTTCGGTGCTTGCAATAACGGAGCCTGTAGTAGAGCACAAGGCGTTTTACATTTGTATTGTCATTTATACCATGGTCATTCTTTGCCGCGAGATAATGATCAGCGGTTTCCGTATTATCGCCGCAGATAAAGGCGTTGTGCTCGCCGCGGATATTTACGGAAAGATCAAGACCGCGTCGCAAATGGTCGCCCTGATCTTGCTGTTGCCCGTGAGCGACGTTTTCGGCATAGGCGGTCAAGGCGCGGAGCTTGCGAGCGCGATCATATTTTATATCGGGTTCGGACTGTTGTCGTTCTCGATGATAATGACCGTTCTGTCGGGCGTGCGTTATATCGTTCTCAATAAAGCGGTGCTCAAGGGGGATAAATGAAAGTAGGGTTTTTGTCAATAGGCAGTTGTAAAACCGATATGCGCGCGGCGCAAATGGCGCTTTTCGATAGCGGACACAGCGCCGAAGCGTTTTTGACGGTTCAGCCCTCGTCTATAGAATGGGGCGTATCGCAACTTCGCGCCGTGTGCGACGCTATAGCGGTAGAAGGCGATACTGCTGCGTTCTACTCGGTGTATACCGATCTTACGGACAGCCCCGCTACGTTCGAGCGCGACGGAAAACTGTTCGGCATAGCGAAAGCCGTAACCGAAGATTGGCTGTACGACGTTTTCATTCCGCTCGTCAATTCCAAAAACAAACGCTCGCGTTTCGAGGTAATTATTTTCAAGACTTTCGGAAAGAGCGAAGACGAACTGAAAAATATACTCAAGGATTATACGAAACGCAGCAGCAAGGTCAAGATCGCGCTGTTTCCCGATTTTTTGGAGTGCGAAGTGCATGCGCGCTGTTCGGCGAGCATGCCTCGAACGGAGCTGACCGATATTTCGGGCAAGCTGAACGAGTTGCTTTATAAATTCACGTACGCATACGACCGCACGAGCGTGACAGAGTGCGTCGCGCAATTGCTTAAAGAGCAAAAACTCAAGATAAAGACCGCCGAATCGTTTACGGGCGGTTCTATCGCAAAAGAATTGACGTCCGTTTCGGGCGCGAGCGAATATTTTGCCGAAGGTCTCGTCACGTATTCCGTGGCGTCCAAGATAAGCCGCTTGAACATACCCGCGGAAACCATAGCGAGCAGCGGCGTAGTGAGCCGCGATACCGCATACAACATGGCGGTCGGTCTGATAGAAAGCCGCAATTGCGATATCGCCATAGCCACTACGGGAAACGCAGGACCGACGGTGGGCGGCAACGGTCAAACGGGCGAGTGTTATATTTCGATCGGAGACAGCGAGCTTGTCCACACCTATAAATACACGTTCGACGGTACGCGCGAAGAGAATATACGCAGCGGCGTTAAGAACGCAATGTTTTTGCTTTACGACTATCTCGAGCGGCGC
>ERZ777306.5258-NODE-5258-length-10597-cov-5.834756_pt1 | contig 10597 bp, 8 predicted proteins | sample MGYA00374966_ERZ777306 | MGnify/ENA primary metagenome ERZ777306 (study PRJEB29329, sample SAMN06343882) | mouse gut metagenome | isolation source: Mouse cecum | place: Austria: Vienna | collected 2014-11-15 ... | reverse complement strand
AATCCAGTGTTTTCAACGGTTTCCAGCCATGTTGTTCTTGTATGGTCGCCCCATCCGCTGCCAGGTCCTCCGTCAAGTCTGCAATCACGTCGCCGGTGGACTGGATGCTGCCTGCACTCCAGGGGAAACCGGACGCGGCGGTGGGGTACACACCGGTGGTGTGGTCCACAAAATAGGCGGCAAAGGGGGTGTTCTCAATCTGCTGGGTGGTCAGGTTCCGGGTCAGCTGATGGACCAGCGCTGCCACCATTTCCATGTGGCCCAGTTCTTCGGTACCTGCAGAGGGGTCGGAGTGTATCACTCGCACATTTTTCGGAGCCCCTCCTTCAAGGAAACACGCGCTTTCCAATTCGGCAAAGATGGGTAAAGACGAATCTTTTCCGGCATTTCCCGCTGTGAGGCCGGACGCTCCCCCCAGCCGGCGTTCAGAGCCAAGCGGTTGACTTGCAGCATTTTTTCCACCGTTTCCCGCAGCGTCAAGGGGCACTCCGGTACAATTTGAAATACGGCATCTTGATATTCACCCCGTAAAAGCTGCTCTCCCGCGATCCGAAACGCGGAAACCACATCGTCTATATACACCACATCATAATCCTGCGCCCCAGTGGAGAGGGCTATTTTTTCTCCCGTTTCCGCCGCGTTTCGGATCAGATTCAGAATTTTAGGCCGGTGGTCTCCGGGACCGTAGGTATCCGAGAGCACCAGCGTCACCGCCCGCAGCAGACCCGCATCTGTATAGTAGGCCAGCAGATCGGAAAACGCCTGTTTTGTCGCGGCGTAGAGATTCAAGGGACAGTATGGTTTCCCGCGATAATGCGCCATCACGGTGGAGGCCCACACCAGAGCGGGGATTTTATGCTCTGCCATAGCCTCCAGCAGATGGGCCCCCAACACGATATTGGCGTCGAGCAGGCTTGCGAGCTGTTCCGGACTGCGGCCGCCTGTGTAATAGGCCGCCAGGTGATACACCAGGTCCGGCTGGCAGGATTCTATGGCTGCCTCCATACACGTATAAGTACCGTCATAGCCCACAAACCGAATGCTTGAGTGAATGTCTCCCAAATACTCTAAATTCCGCGGCTCCCGGACCAAACCGCAGACCTCACAGTCCGGCAGCAGATTGCGCGCCAGGTGAGCGCCAATATATCCGGTAATCCCGGTAATTAAAACCCGGCGCATAGCTCCTCCAATGCTGGCAGCGCAGCATCCTTTTCCGACAAAATCACCCGTTCCACCCGGTCCAGCGGCCAGGCAACGGCCAGCTTCGGGTCGTCCCAGCGGATGCCGCCGTCCGACTCCGGGTCATATCTGTCCCCGCACAGATAGCTGAACAACGTATCCTCCTCCAGCGCCAAAAAACCGTGGGCAAAGCCCTTTGGTATATACAGCATTTGCCGGCTTTCCGCCGTGAGCTCGAAGCCCTCCCACTTGCCGAACGTCGGGGAGTTTTCACGCAGGTCCACTGCTACGTCGTATACCGCTCCGCGCAGCACCTGCACCAGCTTGTCCTGGCTGTGCCGGCGCTGGAAATGTAAGCCGCGCAGAACGCCTTTATGAGAGTAAGAGCGTAACTCCTCCCAGGGGGAGAGGAAAATCCCATGTTCTTCAAAAATGGATTTTTCGAAGGGTTTGGAGAGATAACCGCGGTCGTCCGGGGCGCAAAAGGGTTGGATCAAGGTGAGCCCGAATATCCCTGTAGACGTAAATGTAAAAAATGACATATCGTGAGGCCTCTTTCATTGCCAGTATAGCTTCCAGATCAATAGTTCCTTAAATATAGCAATATAAAACCGTATCTACATTTGAGTGGTGGCGGACTTGGAATTTATATTCCGGCACCAGTTCTTTCAGATAAAGCGGTATTCTGAAAAAGTCCAGAATCGTATGATAAATACAAATGGCCAACTTGGGTTTGTTCTTTTTTATTGTCTCCTCCGCTCCGTGGAGCATATTCCATTCCGAGCCTTCAATGTCGGCCTTGATGAACGAAATATACTCCCCCTGCCGCTGCGCAAAATATTCGTCCAGGCTGACAACTGGCACCTGTCCTTCGCCGCCTACTGTTGTAAGGGAAGCCGCCTGCAAGTTGCCAAAAACATCCCGGAACGATGCCGTCCCCTCTTTTTTGCCCACACCCATCTGTTCGCACACAATTCGTTCCGGTTCCAGCGCCCAGATATCGCACAAAAAAGATACGCGCTTCTGCAACGCCCGAAAGGTCCGCTCCATAGGCTCGAAAGCATATATTCTGGAGACGCTTCCCAAAGAATTTTTAATCATTTCCTCCAATGTATCCCCGACAAAGGCTCCGCAATCGACGAACGCCCCCTTTTCTATGTCAAGATAGTGAAACTCCGGCAGGCAAAAATACTGATTGTCGCAGCTGTATTTCACAGCCTCTGACAGATCACTCGTAATCCGGCTAAACAGAAGTCCTGTGTAAACATTCTTAGATGTGTCATCTAAAAATTGAAGCACGGTTTCAATCTTGTCAAAATTCCGCTGCACAAGATATGCGTCCAAATCACAATGCCGGACTTTCATGGTATCCAGCTGCTGATGTATGCTGTTATAATGTCTAAAAGTACATACCAAGACAAACGCATTTGGGTATTGCGTCAACTCTTTAGGGGCAATGACCGGGAGTCCCTCCACCACTCTCCCCTGCTTTTTTTCGTCATTGTCGCAAATCGCTGTAAATTGCAGCTCGTTCTTCAGCTCCGATGCCGCCGTTGCTCCAAACCAATCAGCACCAAACAGAAAAACATTGTCATTTTTCTGGGGCAAATCTATATTTCTTGTTACATTTTGAATTTTTTCTAAATTTTCGATATAGCTCATGTATGTTCCCTCCCAAAATTAAATCCAGCAATATAGAACGGTTTCTTGATCTGTATTCGAGTGGTGCCGGACTGCAAACTGATACTCCGGCACCAGTTCTTTCAAGTAGAGTGGTATCCTGAAAAAGTCCGTAATATCATGGTAAATACAAATTGCCAGCTTCGGTTTGCTGTGCTGAATTGTTTTCGCAGCTCCGCGGAGCATATCCAACTCCGCCCCTTCAATGTCAGCTTTGATGAACGAAATATGATCCTCCTGCTTTTGCGCAAGGTACTCATCCAGACCAATCACTTCCACACTGCTTTCTCCGGTCTCGTGGGTGAGCGACATACCGGACAGTCCTGCGGAATCACTGCGGAAGAACAATACATCCTCCTTTGCACCTACACCCTTTTGTTCGCAGATAATCTGCTCCGGATCAACCGCCCAAATATCACATAAAAAGGACACGCGTTTCCGCAGCGCTTCAAACGCCCTCTTGCCTGGCTCAAAGGCATAAATTTTTGAGAAAAGCCCAAAAGAGTTTTTTATCATATTCTCCACGGTATCGCCTACATAAGCGCCGCAATCCAGATATACGCCTTTATCATGTTCTAAAAATCGAAATTCCGGAAGCGCGAAATACTGGGGAACGCAGCAGTATTGTTTTGCGCCGGTCAGGTCCCCGGCAGCCCTGCAAAGCAGCAGTCCCGAATAGGTTTCCTTGGATTGGTCATCCAAGGATTGAAACACGGTTTCAATTTCTTCAAAATGCCGCCGCACCACATAGCCGTCTAAGCCGCAGTGCCGTATACCCATCTCTTCCAGCTGCTGGTGTATACTTTTGTAATAAGGGGCTGTATCAATCAAAACATAAGGTCTTTTATATTGCAGAAGCTCCTGGGGAGAAATACAGGGGAGATCTTCGATTGTCGTTCCCCATTTTTTTGTATCGTTATCACAGATCGCCTGAAGCTGTAATTCATTTTTTAACCTGGATGCTGCAAACGCCCCCCGCAGACCGCCTCCAAATAAAAAAATCTCATCACCATCTTCCGGCATTGCCAGATGTTCCAATAGTTCGCAGAGTTGTTTCCAGTTCTCCGTATAACTCATGTATATTGCCTCCTTATTTGCTCAACTGCTCCGCCCACCGGGCCAGCCGTTCATCCTCCGGGAAATAGCTGTGGTAGTGCATGGGGGATCCCTTTGTTCTCTCCCGGAAAATCCGTCCCGCGTCCTGGGGGCGGTCCTCCTCAAAACACACGCGGTCCGCATCCACACCAGACAAAAACCAGTCTGCCGGCTGGCCGGAGAAGCAGCCGGTAAAGCTGTGCTCCCGCTTCGGCAGCGCCATTGTCTGTTCACAGGCAGCTGAAAACCGTTTCCGGTTTTTCTCAATGGAGAATCGTGCCCCCACATCCTCCCGGGCCTGCGCCCCCAGCCTGGCGGCAATTTCCGGATGCTCGTACAGATACCGCACCGCGTTTCCATACTCCTCCGGCGAGTGGACCAGCAGCCCCGTCTCGCCGTCCCGTATGATCGTACGTTCCACACACTGGTCCAGGGCAATCACCGGCAAACCGGCGGCCATCGCCTCCAGCAGCGCATTTTCCGTCGCCCCGAAATGCTGGGGGTTCAGCAGATAGCCGAACACATCCATCTCCTCCAGGACAGGCGCCACGTCCTTCCGCTGGCCGTAAAAATGAAACCTCTCCGAAATGCCTTTCTTTTCCGCCGAAGCCAGAATCCAGTCTTTGGTTGACGGCTGGCCCACCAGTGCAAACTGTACATCCGGAACCGGAATCGCCGCGCAGAACTCCACAAAATCCGGGTGCAGCTTGCAGAAGCCCAGCGTCCCCACATAGCCCACTGTGAACCGGTCGTGGGGCCTGCGTTTCAGAACCGTAAACCGGCTTAAATCATTCAAGCCGTATACCACGCCGCACCGGTCCCCCAGAGCCCTGAGCTGCGGCAGCTCCAGGCTGTAGGGCGCGGCAAAAATTGCGTGGTCAAATGCCTGGACAAGCCCGGCTGAAATGTGAGGAAAATAGTTTCCCGAAATATGACACCAGAGAATGCTTCGTACCGGAATCTCCGGAAATTCACACAGGAATTTCGTGAGCGCCGGGTGATGCGTCCAGTTGAACAGGACGATGCCGGCAGACAGCAGCTCCCGGCGGAGTGTGCTCTCGTCCGGCGTGACCAGAATCCGGAATCCAGCCGTTCGCACCTTCTCCAGCGAAGCCAGATCAATCGGTTTCTCCAGCAGAAGAACGGTCTGATCCAGCCCGCAGGTTCCCAGCCCCACGTAGGCGGAGCCAATGCCCCCGCCCATGTGGGCGGCAATGTGTAATAGTTTCATGTTCCTTTTTCCACAACAAACAAATATTCCTTGCAGCTCAGGCGGTTCACCGCCTCCTGCTTGTTCCCCAATTCATCGGGCAGAAGCGCCTTCAGCGCCTCCTGCTGATCGGGCGCAAGGCCAAAGGGAATGGCTGCAATCCGTTTCACCTTTCCCAACCGTTCCAGCGAAGCCTGGAATACATCCACCGGGATGTGATACGAAAATTCCGGATCATAGACATTTTTCTGCCCCAGCTGATGCAAATAGCTCTGAAAGGAGAAGGTGTTTTTTAACTTGCAGATCACCACCCCGCCCCTCCTGCACAGGGAAAACAGATCGTTCAGTATCTTTTGGGGCTCGTGATACCGGTTTACCGGCCGGTCTGCCACCACATAATCGAAGCTCTCCGGCAAAAAGGAATCCGGCAAAAATTCCTCCCGGTCGCAGACCACAGGCCCTGTGCAGATTGTTTTCAGGTCCATCCAATATTTGGGGTCCTGGGTGAAGGCGGACAGCTCCCCGTCAAAAAGCCCCGCCTTGCGCAGCCAGTTTTTCAGATCCAGGATGGGCGTACCGCATTTCACATCGATCCCTAAAATACGCATTCCGCCCTTTCTGCATGGAGCAGGAAGATAGGGAAGATAGGGAATGTAATAATTGTTTACGTCATCCCAGGCGTCCACACCAAAATATTTCTCCTGAAAGTTTTTTCTTCCAATATGCAGGGATTTTTGAAATTCCTCCGGGTCTTTTCCTTCGCCGGCATTCACTCTATGGTCATGGCAGACCCAGGTGTCTCCTGCCAGCACCGCCCGGTAGCCCATGCGCCGGATTCGAAACGTATTGTCGTCGTCCCCAAAATCATGAAAAAAGCCTACGTCTCCTACCGGCCACCCAATCGCAAGCAGGGCCTCTTTCCGATAAAGAGTCCCCAGCGTAATCAGGCGCTGCCGGTCCTCCCATTTGCGCGGGTCCGAGCGGTTGAACTGCCGGGCTTTTTCCTGCATCTCTGCGTCATTTTTATAAGTGAATTCCACGCATTGCAGATTGGAGGTATTGGAGCAGACCGGATTGACCATTCCGATTCTGTCGTCCGATTTTATACAAATCAAAAGGTTTTCCAGCCAATGGGCCGTTACAATCAAATCGTTGGGAATAAAACAAACAAACCGCCCCAGTTGATTCAGGCACATCGTTAAAATAGGATACGCAACACCGATATTGCGGGTCACATGAATCACTGTTTTCTTCTCATAGGGCACGGACTGAAAGTAATCCAATGTTCCGTCTTCTGAGCCGTTGTCCAGTAAAATCAGCTCATAATCTACATTTTTCGTGTATTTCAGTACACTCTCCACGCAGCGCTTTGTTTTCTCCAGACGGTTGTACGCCTGGACAACAATGGAAACCTCGGCGCAGCCGGCAGTCTGCTGCATCCCCACAATGGCGGCGCGGTTCTGGAACAGGTCGTCCCCCACTCCGGGCGGCTTCATCTGGCCTGTGTTGATTTCAATGAATGGTTCCATACTGTTCTCCTAAAAATCGTTCAATCTGTTTTTCCATAAAAACCGTCAGATCTGCTCCGTCCATCCATGCTTTTGTCCAGTTTACAGTCTCCTCTATCGCTCTGGCCGCAGTCCACCTGGGGCGCCATCCCAGAACAGCGGTGATTTTAGAGCAGTCCAGCTTCAGCAGGGCATCCTCATGGGGGCCGGTCTCTCCGGCCCGTTCCCAACAAGCCCCATCCCCCCAGACCTGGCAGAACAAACTGGCAAGGGCTCCGGTGGTCAGGCAACCGCAGCTCTCCGGCCCCACGTTGTAGCAGCCGGCCAACGTGTGATCCTCATACTGCCGCTGGGCAATCAACAGGTAAGCGGACAGGGGCTCCAGTACGTGCTGGTAAGGGCGTACCGAGTCTGGATTGCGGATCGGAATTGGCTTGTGTGCCTGCGCGTAACAAATGCAGTCCGGAATGATGCGATCTGCCGCAAAATCCCCGCCGCCAATGACATTCCCCGCTCGGGCTGTACTGATCGCAGTATCCTGGCCGGAAAAGAAGCTGTTTCGATAGCTGTCTGTCACCAGCTCGGAGCAGGATTTTGAATTGGAGTAGGGATCAAAGCCGTTCAGTCTGTCCTTTTCCCGATAACCCCAGGGCCAGTTTCGATTTTCATACACCTTGTCCGTCGTTACGTTCAGGAGGCTTTTCACGCAGCCGGACCTGCGGACGCACTCCAAAATATGTACCGTTCCCATGACATTTGTCTGGTAGGTGCCAACCGGGTCACGATAGCTCTCCCGCACGATGGGCTGGGCCGCCATATGGAAAACGATTTCCGGTTTCGCCTTCTGAAAGGCTGTCCACAGTGGATCAAAATCCCGGATGTCTCCATAGAAATGGGAAATTTTTTCTTCCAATCCCGCGGCTTCATGGAGACTGGGGTGTTCCGGCGGCAAAGCAAAGCCTGTTACCTGTGCGCCAGCCATGGACAGCATAGCGCACAGCCAGCTGCCCTTAAAGCCTGTGTGGCCGGTTATAAAGACTCGTTTTCCCTTGTAAAAATCAAGCATACTCTTCACCATATCTGCCACGGCGCGTTTCCGCTCTGCCACAGCCCCTCCAGCTTAAATCTGTCCCGCTGGGTGTCCATGCACTGCCAGAAGCCGGGATGCTTGTAAATGCCCAGACTGCCCTCCTGTGCCAGTGTTTCCAGCGGCTTTCGCTCCAGAATACAGCTTTCTTCCACGCTGAGATAGTCAAAAACCTCCGGATTCATCACCATAAAGCCCCCGTTGATCCAGCCGCCGTCCTCCTTGGCCTTCTCCCGGAAGCCGGTGACCGTCTGGCCCTCCAGGTCCAGAACGCCGAACCGCCCGCCGGGCTGGATGCCGGTTAGCGTTACAATTTTGCCGGAGGATTTGTGCTGATTCAAAAGAGCATTTAAATCAACGTCGCTCACTCCGTCGCCGTAAGTCAGCATAAACGGCTCGTTTCCGATATATTTCCGGACCCGCTTTACCCGGCCGCCGGTCTGTGTATTTAACCCTGTGTCCACCACTGTCACCCGCCAGGGCTCGGCCACATTCTGGTGGACCGTCATGCGGTTTTCCGCGGAAAAATCGAAGGTCACATCGGAGCGGTGCAGGTAATAATCCGCGAAATATTCTTTGATAATGTGGCCCTTGTACCCGCAGCAGATTACAAAATCATGAAAACCAAAGCTGGAGTAGTATTTCATGATATGCCACAAAATGGGCTGTTCCCCGATGGTAATCATGGGTTTCGGCTTCAAATAGCTCTCCTCGCTAATGCGGGTCCCCAGGCCGCCGGCTAAAATTACAACCTTCATTGCAGCAGTCCTCCCGCCACCGGCACCTCCGACCCCTCAATCAGATGGGCCACCTTCTGATAGGCCGGGCTCTGCTTCAAGGCGGCCACTGCCGGATCGGCGGGGTCGCAGGCCGAAAGCAAAGTCCGGACTTTTTCCGCCAGCTCCAGCAGCTCCTGGGAGGGCTGCTGAAGCTCCGGAGTATGGTCCGTCAGAAATTCCACCACCGGCTTCATGCTCTCGCAGGACGCTAACCCGGCCCGCAAAGCACGGACATAGCCGGCAGGGTCGCCGCCGTCCAGCGCTTCAAACGCCCGGGCGCAGTACCAGCCGAAGCGGTGCAGGGGCGGGAGCAGGAACAGGCCCTCTTCCGACAGTGCGGCGGGCGCGTAATACCGGGGGAGACATCTGCGTTCGAGCGCGGCAAAGCCCTGGACAAGCTCCATTTTCTGGTCGACGTCCTCCCATTCGGCCCAGGCCGTTCCGAATAGCGCCTGCACCCAGAGAAATTCCGGCAAGGCTTCTGCATAGGCCGCGCATTTCAAAACCACCGGCACAAAATCCTCGTCCACCCGGGTCATTCTGCCCGCCAGACGGCACAGAGCCTCCGGCTGCATCGGACTCTCCGGCAAGGGGAAACGCGCCCCGGACAACAGCGCATATGCCAGCGCGTGGATGGGGAACAAGTCCCACTCCTGCACGCCGGCCAGCTTTTCCTCCAGCAGTTTTACGTCCCTTGTCTCCAGAATCGCCGCGGCGCGGCCTGTCTCGCATTTCCCCTCCAAGGGGAGGAACATGGAATAGCCGTGGCGCTGGCCCGCCGCTTCCTCCAGCTCCCGCTGCTGCCTGGTGAACGCCTGTCCGGCGGCTCCGGCAACCTCTTTTTTCCGCGCCTCGGCCCGCTCTGCCGACGGCTTCGGAGTGCTGATCTGCACCCAAAACGCCGCCATTTTTTCCGACAGATCTGCGGGGCCCTGGATGTGTATGTTCAGCAGCACCTTGACATAATCCCGGGTACACTCTGCGTTCAGCTCCGCCCCGTCCAGCTCTGACAGCATCTCCAGCGCTTTTTTATAGTCCCCTTCGTGAAAATAAGCGTCCGCCAGATAGATCCGGACCTGCTGCTCCTGCACCACGGAGGCTGTGAGCAGGACGCTGAACAGCGTGGCGGTGGCGGCCTTCCCCCCTTTTCGGTATTCCTTCAGAGCCCGCAGATACTCCTGGCCGGGGGCAATGGCTTTGTAATATTCCCCCTTCAGGATGTAGTGCTGGAGCATCAGGCAGGAAACGTCAATGGTCGTAAACGGCGAATCCGGAAATATCCTTCGGGCAAGGTCGGCGCGCTCCTCCAGCTCGGGCAGGTGCAGCCGCAGCGCGGAGCGCACAAACAGCCGCAGAAGAGAAGGGCCGAACAGCTCCCAGGTGTCCCACCTTTCCTCTACCCCGACCACGGCCCTTTGCAGATACTCCTCCCGCAGCGAATCTTCCCCGCAGCTTTCCACGCACTCCAGAAGGGTGCGCAGGTTGTTGGGATCCCGTTCCAGGTCCTGCTGGAGCAGAGCCATATTGCGCTCCCGTTTGGCCCGGCCCTTTTCCTCATCCATACCCACGTAGCCGTCGTGATGCAGGACCATCTGGTTCAACGTACACAGGCGGGAGCGCCGGCCGTTTTTCAGGGTCTCGTGAATCTCGCCCACGTACCGGAACCCCTCCGACAGGCGGGCCAGCCGGATGCCCAGCATATCGTTATAAAAGCTTTCCAGATCCTCTGTGGTATAATTGCGCACGGTGATGGCGGCCAGCCCATAGTTCTTCTGGAACTTACCGTCCGTCAAAAACTTGATCAGCGGGGAAATATCCCCGTCTAACCACTCGTCCGCGTCGATGGAAAAATACCACTGGCCGGAGCAGCGGTCCATGACGGCATTCCGGGCGGCGGCAAAGTCGTTGATCCAGGGGAAATCAAACAAAATATCCGCGTATTTTGCCGCGATTTCCCGGCTCCCGTCGCTGGAACCGGTATCCGCCATGACCAGCTGGCAGGGGATCGCGTCCCGCAGGGGCTGAAGGGCCTTCATACAGCGCTCCAGACAGCGGATTT
>ERZ777306.5255-NODE-5255-length-10600-cov-5.955145_pt1 | contig 10600 bp, 9 predicted proteins | sample MGYA00374966_ERZ777306 | MGnify/ENA primary metagenome ERZ777306 (study PRJEB29329, sample SAMN06343882) | mouse gut metagenome | isolation source: Mouse cecum | place: Austria: Vienna | collected 2014-11-15 ... | reverse complement strand
ACTCAGCCTTTGGAAACAGCGCAGATAATGCTTGAAACTAAACGGCTTCTATACGACCAACTCGGCTCGAAGCTGGAGCATATAATCATTACATTTCAGAAAAATCAAAAAAATTCGTTATAATATGCATTGATTAGCATAGTTCCATTATAACATGGAACAGAGAAAAGATAGTTGTTGTCAGCCATCTTTTCTCTGTTTTGGACCGGCCATTTCCCGTCAACCTCATTTTTATAATCTGTCATGTCCAACAGAACATCTATCTGTCCCAGTACTCCCTTTTTTGCCGTTCATTGAGCCCTTTTACGAACCTCTGTTTAAATACAAGGAATTCCTCAAGATCCATCAAGACGTGATATAATACAGCTCTGCTTTCGAATTCTTCCCTGTTCACAGGCAGACCTTCCTTCTTCATCTGCCGGAATATCTCCTCGAGTTTTTCCATCTGCGTCGTTGTTGTCAATCGGCGTAGCGCCCACTACGCCTCATTCCTCCGCCTTGCATATGAAAAATCATTCTGCGTTATATGGCTAGGAACTTATTTTTTGGTGTACTAGAGTTGGCTCTCCATATAGCGCATATTGGCAATGATTGATTTCTTACTGCCGTTGTAATCATAGAACAGATTCAAAAGTAACGCTGCCGTAATCCCGATCAACACCAGAATCACCCCATTACAGACAGACTGAAAACTAAAATCTCTGCTGACCAAAAGATGCACCCCGACCACGGAATTTACGGATATGGTCGCCCTCCAACCTGCCAGTTCCGAGAAAAAAACGATGATAAATATGAACAAGCCATAAGCAATCCAAATCTTCTCAATATGCAAGAAGATGACCCAGGATACAGCAATCGAAACCAGAAACGTAAGAAGACGGAATATGGATACCTTCACAGTTTCCCACTTCGTCATCAAGAGTGTAAGAAGCGCGATCGTACCCGCCGAAACTGCATATTCAAGTTTCAGGCATTTGGCAATATAGATTGCTGAACTGCTTCCCACAGCAATCTTCACTGCCAAAAACAGAAGGTTTTTCAGTCGTTTCGTTTTATCCATCCAAATCTCCACTCACACATCCTTATAGATAGTTTTCGCCAAGATACCATGTTCCCATCCTAAGTTTCGGCACAGACATTCTGTTTCTTAATGTAATAAATTCCTGCATAGTAACGTCAAAATCCATTTAAAATAGCCCTAAATACCTGCTCCACAGACAATATCATGTTTTCTTTCGCATTTTCCGGAATCATTGCCTCATCCAGCGTCGTAACTCCCCGCACGATCGGAAAGAATGCATCAATCCCCGCCGCATTACACTCTCCGGCGTCCTTCGTAACGCCCCCGGCAAATGCAAGCACTTTCGCTCCGTATCTCTTCGCAAGGCGCGCCACGCCCACAGGAACCTTGCCCATTGCCGTCTGAGAATCCAGCCGCCCCTCGCCGGTAATGACGATGTCCGCATCCTTTACTTCTTCCTCAAGTCCGACCGCAGCCAGTACAATGTCGATTCCCGGCTTAAGCTCTGCATTCGGAAAATAACTTAAGAAGGCGAACCCCAGTCCTCCTGCGGCGCCTGTGCCTTCCGCCCATCTGTAATCCTCATCCGGCATTGAAGCCCCGCCTGCTTTGACCAAACAGGCGGCACAGGACGTTCCCTGGAGATACTCTCTCGTCTTATCCGCAAAATGTTCCATCTTCCTGTCAAAAATTAGTTTTTCTTCCTCCCTGACACCCTTCTGAGTTCCATACACATAGACTGCCCCATTCTCACCGCAGAGCGGATTCTTCACGTCACAGGCAATGCTGAAACGGCACTCCTTAAGCTCTTTTGGAACATGCGCTCCGGAGATGGACGCAATACGCCCCAGATCCTGAAGCCCCGGTCCGACAGGATGCCCATCCGCGTCATTCATCTCATACCCCAGCGCCTGAAGCATACCGACTCCGCCTTCGCTTGTGGCGCTTCCGCCGATGCCGATAATGAATTCCCTGCAGCCTCGGTTCACGGCGTCCAGGATCATCTCGCCCACACCGTAGGTCGTTGCCCTTGACGGATCCAGTTCTTCCCGCTTCACTAGGATAATCCCTGCCGCCTCCGCCATCTCCATCACAGCTGTCCTTCCGTCACCAAGGATCCCATATCTCGCAGTAGTCTTTGCTCCCAACGGCCCAGTGACACTGACAGAAACATATTTACCGCCCAGCCCTTCCACCAGAGCCTCCGTGGTCCCTTCTCCGCCGTCCGCCAGAGGCTTAACGGTTATCTCTGCATCGCAAGCCTTAAGTATCCCGGCTTTCGCCGCATTTCCGGCCTCCATAGAACTCATGCTGCCTTTAAATGAATCAATTGCAATTACGATCTTCATGTCTGTTACCCCCCAATTGCCTGCTTTCGTTTTATTCTATGTCACGTTCATTCTTCTCCGGTACTCCATACTTCGATTCTATCCCATGCTTATTCATCTTTCTCCACAAGGTCGTCGTGCTGATTCCAAGCTCCTCTGCCGCCAGCTTGCGGCTGCCCCGGTGTTTTCGTAAGAGCTCGCTGATCTTTACTGCCTCTTCGCTCTTATACACAACCACCCTCTCTTCTCCTCTCGCGCCGTCCACATATGGATACAGCTCTCCATATAATTTCCGGATCACGCCTTCCGCAATGCTCCGCTTTTTCGCCGTAAGCACCAGACGTTCCATGAATGCCCTAACCTGCAGCGTATTCCCCTGCCATGCAAATGCAAGAAGGCACTCGTATCCGCCCTCCGTAATGACAAGAGGCTTATTATATTTTTGGCAGAATTCTTTAAAATACTTATCAATATAGTACCTAAGATCCCTGCTCCGTTCATTCAGCGGCGGAATCTCCAGCGTCAGGGCGTGCAGCACATAGTAGAGGCTCTCCTGAAACAAGCCCTTATTCACACTGTACTGCAGATTCTTCCGGGTCATCCCGATCACCCGCACATCCACGTTATCCATCGGCAGTATGTCTGTACGGTTCAGGGCGCCGTCTAAGATCACCCGTGTCAGTTGGTATTGAACGGGCAGCGTCAGCTTCTCTATCTCCTTGATCAGGATCGTCCCATGGCTTGCACGCACCAGCGCGCCCTTCCCCCATGGTTCCTTCCCCGCCGCCTCATTCCTGCTGCCAAAGAGAACTGCCATCTGCTCCTCTTCCTTAAGACCGCTGATATTCACGCTCACGAACGGCCCGCCTTTCCGGATACTGTTATTGTGGATCGCTTCTGCAATATGATAATACTCCGTCCCCGTCCCGCCATAGATCAGCACCGGGCTGTCCGACAGTGAATATTCCTTCGCAGTCTCCAGAACCTTGCGCATGGCATGATCATCCGTATGGATATCCGGGAAATGTGTCTCTGCCGTATACCCATGTAGCAGCATATGGCTTGCCATCTGCCGATCCTTGCGTACAAGCTCCGTAATCGCATGCAGGGACAGGATCGCTCCTGTGATCTGCTCATCAAACTGAATCGGTGCAGCCAGGAACATCCAGCTGCGCCCTCTGATCTCGATGGAAGAAGAGCAGTTCTCCCGCTCTCCCGTCAGGATCGCATCCACCACCCACTTGTCGATCTGCGGGAAGACGTCATATAACATCTCCCCTTTGACCTCTTCCATATCCTTCCCAAGCAGATTCTCCACCAGCCGGTTGATGGCAATGATCCTGCCATCAGAATTGATCTTAATGATCCCGTTGAATGATGTATCCAGCATCGTCTCGAACTGAGCTGTATTGCGTTTCTCATTCTCCACGGCATAGGCCATGCTCTTCGCCCGTTCCATGGCATCCCGGACCGACTCTTCGGTCGCCGTGAACTTCACCGAATAACAGCCGATCTTCTCCGCTTCCTGACAGACCGTATCACCGCCGATCACGCAGTCCGTGCCCTCCCGCCTCATATCATGCAGGATATCCGGCACCTCTTCAATCCTGTCAATATAGGAGATCAGAAGCCGGACTCCAAACAACTCTTCCATACGGGACAGGTCGCAGAGCATATTTTCAAATGCCGCCAGGCCGATGACCGGGCGCTCCTTACGGGAGAGCTTCTTAGCCCGCTGGATTAAAAGCCCGATCTCCTGGGCGTGGAAACGCATCTCCACTACCGGTATATTCGTATAGTTCTTAATCAGCTGTGCCTGATATCCCCGTGCGATGATGATATCCGCTCCCTGCTCCGCCGCAATCCTCGCCTCATTCACGGCATTCTCACTTTCAATCACTTTAACATATTCAATCCGATCATGATTCTCATCAATTACTCTTCGTGCCATCTCTGCCATATCCTTGTACGGCAGCAATACTGCGATCCGTGTCATATCTTACCTTCTCCTGACCGTATATTTTCTAAGATATATGTACATCATACACTAATCATATTGTTTCCGCAATTTTAATCGGAACCCTGTTTTCTATATCCTGTGGTAAAATCGACTTCATTTCGGAGCACTTTTCCTTCAAGAAATGCACGGAGATTCTCCCCTGCAATCTTCACTGCTTTATCAAGAATATCCTGCGTATGATAATTCCCCGCCACATGCGGAGTAAGAATCAGATTCGCCGCCTTCCATAGTCCGGAATCCTCCGGCAGCGGTTCCTGCTCTGCCACATCAATTGCAGCACCTGCAATTATATTCTCTTCCAGCACCCTGATAAGATCCTGTGTAGGAATCAGGCTTCCGCGGCCAATATTAATCAGTACTGCTTCCGGCTTCATGAGACGAAGTTTCCTCTCATCTAACAGATGATACGTTTCCGTTGTTTCTGGTAATGTACACACAACGATATCTGCATCTGGCAGAAGTTCCTCCAATGCATTCATCTGATACACACCTTCCAGATATTCCGGTTTTTCCATAAAACTCCTTCGTATACCGGTCACCTTGCTTCCCAGGGCATTCATTTTCCGGGCAAATGTGCCGCCAATGTCACCCAGGCCCAATACCAGTGTTTTACTTCCGGCAATATTCGTAACCATTCCTTCGTCATGCCAGCTATGTTTCATACGGTTTTCTTCATACAGATATAATTTCTTCTTTAATGCAAATACAACTCCAACCAGATACTCTGCAATGGTAACACCATAAGCCCCCGTAGCATTACACAGCTTAACTCCTGCCGGAAGAATGCCCGGACGGACATACTCATTTGCCCCCGCACTGTCAAGCTGTAAAAACTGAAGCTTCTCTGCCTGCGGCAAATACTCTGGTTTCACATTTCCTAATATATAGTCCGCCCGCCAGACCATCTCCCGGGACGCACCTTCTTTACGATATGCATAGGTAAAATGCATGCCCTTGCCGATTTCTTCCAGATACCTGCGGTGTTCTTCCTGTACCGGGATGGTTACTAACACTTCCTTCATCTGATAATACTCCTTCGTCTATTAATTCGATCATCTCACAAGGCAAGGCTTCTTCGGGTTAAACTTCCAACCCGGGATCAGATACTGCATGCCGGCCGAGTCATCCCTGCCGCCAAGACAGTTATCCAGATATAACTGGTGTGCTTTCTTCACCTGCTCCATATCCACTTCGATTCCAAGTCCCGGCTTCTTCGGAACTGCCACGCATCCGTCCACGATCTGAAGCGGCTCCTTCGTCAGACGCTCGATACCCTCCTGCCAGATCCAGTGTGTATCTAATGCATTATACTCACCTGGAACCGCTGCTCCCACCTGGGTAAACATTGCCAGCGAGATGTCGAAATGGTTATTGGAGTGAGATCCCCAGGTATAACCGAAATCATGGCACATCTGGGCTACTCTCACAGAACCGCTCATGGTCCAGAAATGCGGATCCGCGAGAATAATATCTACCGCCTGCGACTCCAGGGAATGTCCCACCTGACGCCAGTCCGTCGCGATCATGTTCGTCGCCGTCGGGAAACCAGTTCTCCTTCTGAACTCGCTCATCACCTCGCGTCCGGAATATACTCCTTCCGCCCCGCACGGATCTTCGCAGTAAGTCAGGATTCCCTGCATACCCTTCACATACTCTACCGCTTCCTCAAGAAGCCACCCGCCGTTGGGATCCAGATCGATCCTTGCATCCGGGAACTCCTTCTTCATGGCGCGGATCACATCCATCTCTTCATTTCCCGCAAGGACGCCGCCCTTCAGCTTGAAATCCTGGAAACCGTATTTTTCCTTCGTCGCCCTGGCAAATGCCACGATCTTATCGGCAGTCAGCGCCTCTTCATGGCGGATCCGGTACCATTCGCACTCTGCGTTTGGCTCCTCATCATAAGGAAGGTCGGTCTTCTTGCGGTCACCCACGAAGAAGAGATAGCCAAGCATCCGCACCTGATCCCTCTGCTGCCCGTCTCCAAGGAGTTCGCACACCGGAACATGAAGCATCTTACCCATCAAATCCAGGCAGGGCGCCTCGATCGCCGTGATCACATGGACGCCGGTACGGAGGTCAAAGGTCTGCTCGCCGCGGACATCCTCCTCCCCTTTGGCGTCCAGATATTTCTTTACCTTCAGAAGGGTACTCTTATACTCCGCAAGGTTCGTCCCTTCCACAAGCGGAATACATTCCTCAAGTGCATTCTTGATCTTCCCGCCGCCGGGAACCTCTCCCACGCCGGTATCACCGTTATCCGCATGCAGGATCACAATGTTTCTTGTAAAATACGGTGCATGGGCGCCGCTTAAATTCAGCTCCATACAATCCTTTCCAGCTACAGGGTATACTTCCATCTTTACAATTTTTCTCATGGCTATGCCTTCCTTTCTACTTCATCCATTATAACTTAAATCAGCCCTGCCTTCTTCATCTCCGTCTTCATCTTCTCAAGTGCCGGTCCTTCTGGGGTGGCAAGGTTCGGAGAATAGGGACGCCCCACATTTCTTCCTCTTAAATTTGCCATATCCTTCGCCGCAACCGGGAAGCTGGCGCCGTCCATAGACAGACGGACCGGATTCAGTTTGAACTGTGCTTCCAGAGCGCCCTCAAGATCACCGGCGATATATTTGTTGTAAATATCCGTGATCAGCTCCGGCATGAAATTCCCTGCCGTACATACACCGCCTGCCGCGCCGTGGCAGAGAGATGCATATAGTAATGTATCCTTCCCGCCGAACACCTTGAAGTCCACGTCTCTCGTCCTGCGGATAAACTCGGCAGTCTGCGTCATATCACCGCTGGTATCCTTCATCCCGACAATGTTCTCCACCTCATGGGCGAGACGGTCCACCAGGCTGCCTGACATCGTATAACCTACACGGCCCGGATTGTTATACAGAAGCATCGGCATATCCGGAACCGCCTCTGCGATGGTCTTAAAATGCAGGAAAAGCTCTGTCTCCGTCGGCTTTAAGAACATCGGCTGCAGCACGGAGATCCCCGTTGCCCCAAAGGCCTTTGCCATCTTCGCAAGACGGACGCATTTCTTCGTACTGATAGCCCCAATCCCCAGATAAACCGGTACCCTGTCCGCTGCCTGCTCTACCATGATCTTAAGCCCACGTTCCATCTCATCTTCTTCGATGACATAGAATTCTCCGTTGCTTCCGAAGGCAAGCACCCCTAAGATGCCGCCTTCGATCACATAATCTACCTGTTCTCTCAGTGCCTTCTCATCGATTCGTTCATTTTCATCAATCGGAGTGATGATCGGCACGATTACACCCTTTAAAAACCCTGTATTCATCATAATCTCCTACCCCTATGTATCAATTATATCAATATGTATCAACATGTATCAATGCATGAAAATTGACAAAATCAAAAGTTCTACAATACCTACCGCCGCCATGATCAGAGAGATCGCCGTCTTACAGCGGATCTGGTCCTTAAGCTCCGATACGCCGAACATTCCGTTCCATACCCAGAAGCCGCTGTCGTTAAAATACGAGAATGAGATCGCTCCAACACAGCAGGAGACGGACATCAGAAGCGGGCTTACAGATATCACTCCCATCAGGGATGCGGAAAGAGACGCCGCCGTCGTGATCGCTACGGTCGCGGAACCAAGGGCAATACGCATCAATGCCGCGATGATGAACGGAATCAGGATCGCCGGAAGCGGCAGCGCCATAACCGCTTCCCCAAGGGCGTCGCCGATACCGCTGACCTTAATTACATTTCCAAGGGAACCGCCTGCACCTGTGATCAGCATAATGATACCCGTGCTTTTGATCGCGTCATCCATAATTCCCAGGACTTCTTTGTTGTCATTCTTTTTCATCAGACCGTAGACTGCGATCAGCGTACCGATCGCAAGAGCAATGATCGGAGCTCCAAGGAAGGAAAGAAGCCCAATCTTGATTCCTGCCATTCCCAATATCGTATTCGCAAGAATCAATACCAGCGGGACTACAATCGGTGCAATGGACATCCACAGTCCGGGAAGATTTTTCTGCCCGATCATACCATCCAGTTCTTCCATCGACTTGATGTATTCTTTCTTGTACTCTTTTCTCTCGAAGCCGCCGTCATCTGTCGGGATCTGGTAGATCTTCTTTCCCAGCCATTGACAATACAGGACCGCTGCGATCAACATCGGAATCGAGATCAGGGAACCAAAGATGATCATCTGTCCCACGTCAACACCCAGCATGGTCGCGGCCGTCGTCGGTCCCGGTGTCGGAGGAACCAGGCAATGCGTCAGCTGAAGACCGGCTGCCATTGCAAGTGCAAGGCCGACCAGTGATTTGCCTGTAACCTTTGAGATCGCTTTACACAACGGAGCAAAGATGACGATCGCCGAATCCGCGAACACCGGAATCGAGATAAACCATCCTGTGATCGCCAGCGCCCATTCCTCTTTCTTTTTGCCGACCGCCTTGATAAAGGAGTATGCCATCCTCTCGGCAGCCCCGGATTTCTCCAGGATACCGCCCATCATAACTCCAAGGCCTATGATGATACCCGTGCTTTTTAACGTATTTCCGAATCCGTCCTGAATCGCCGTCACCAGCCCGGTTATCACGGTGCCGTCGTCCTGCGCTGCATCCACGAAAGGCATCCCGCCGATGATACCTGCGATACAGCATGCCGCAAGCAGTGCAATAAATGTATGTACCTTCGTCTTCGATACCAGGAGTACCATAATAACGATACCCAGGATCAGACCTAACATCATTCGTGTAGATTCACTCATTTTTCCCACCTCGTATATTTCATTTTACTGCTATTTCTTCTCAACGGAGGTATCCGCGATCTTTTCATAATATTTCACAATTGCGCTGTGGTCATCCTTCTCATTTCCATCCGCCTTAAGAGCCTGCATGATCTCCATAACCTGTGAGGTAAAAGGTACCGGAGCGCTGACAGCATGCGCAGCATTCAACGCATTATTCAGATCCTTGATATGCAGTTCGATACGGAAACCCGGCTTGAAATTGTGCGCCATCATCATCGGGGCTTTTGCGTCCATAACCGTGGACCCTGCCAGACCGCCTCGGATCGCCTGATATACCAGCTCCGGATCGGCGCCGCTTTTTACTGCCAGAGTCAGCGCCTCGGAAACTGCCGCGATATTCACCGCTACAATGACCTGATTCGCAAGCTTTGCCACATTCCCGGAGCCCAGAGCCCCTACATATACGACAGAGCCTGCCATTGCCATCAGCAGATCATAGTATTTGTCAAAATCCTCTTTCTCACCGCCCGCCATAACAGAGAGGGTTCCGTCGATCGCTTTCGGCTCCCCGCCGCTGACCGGGGCGTCCATCATATGGATTCCTTTCTTTGCCAGCTCTTCTCCGATGGCTTTCGATTCTACCGGATCGATGGAACTCATATCGATTACCACCGCACCGGCTCCCGCCGTCTCAAGGATTCCGTTTTCACCCAGGCAGACCTGGCGTACCTGCGGCGAATTCGGCAGCATAGTAATGATCACCTGACATTTCGACGCCACGTCCGCCGGACTGTCTGCCGCCTGTGCTCCAAGCGCCGCCAATTCCTCCACACTGGAACGGCTCCTGTTGTAAACCACCAGCTCATAACCTGCCTTTATAAGATTCTTGCTCATAGGTTTTCCCATAATTCCAAGACCGATAAATCCAATTTTCATTGTTCCACTCTCCTTATCCTGACTTTTTTAGTAAATGATAATGTTATCCATAACAGCTGTCGTTTATTCTTTCTTTTCTTCACGCCTGCGCCTTGCGTTGATGTAATCATTTTAAAAAGAACCAGGCAAAAAATCTATTGATGGATCTGATAAGTTCTCCGGCTTAATTTTGTAGTATCTTCCCACACATTCATCAAATGAAATACTGCTTTCATTTTTCATTTCATTTGATGATTTTTTGTATCTGTCAGCTATATGCTTCCGATCTGTTTTACGCTTTGAAAGATAATGTGAAAGAAATCTTTCGACGGATGAAATTCTTGGGCGTTTTTACAAATGTCGTTTCTGATATTTAGCATTATGTTTAAACCGGCTCAGACCAACTTTTAAAGAATATAATCTATGTATCTCCGAATTTTCAGGGAAATTCCTTGATGTTATTCTCCGATGTGAATATAATAGATATAGCAAAGAAACAAGGAGCGACTGTCATGAAATATATTTCAACGAGTGAAGCCGCCGAAAAATGGGGACTCTCCAGACGGCGG
>ERZ777306.5238-NODE-5238-length-10656-cov-4.987926_pt1 | contig 10656 bp, 14 predicted proteins | sample MGYA00374966_ERZ777306 | MGnify/ENA primary metagenome ERZ777306 (study PRJEB29329, sample SAMN06343882) | mouse gut metagenome | isolation source: Mouse cecum | place: Austria: Vienna | collected 2014-11-15 ... | reverse complement strand
GTCAACAGCGGTACTCCGCCGGCGCTCAGGCTCTTTTTCGGCCCGGCCCGGGCCAGACTGCGCACACCTGCTCTCGCACTCACGGCGCGTCACCCCCTCCCAGGCTGTCCAGCACCCACCAGGCAATGGTCAATACCCCCAGGGCAATCAATCCCGCGGGCACATAGATCATTCCGGCCCCCGCCGCGACGGCCAGCACCCCGCCGGTCAGGGCCAGACTGGCCCCATATTGTTTCAAAAATTGTTTCATACAGTCTCCTACAGGTGATAGTCCCCCCGGCGCAGCGCGTCCGCCAGGTCCGGGGCCTGGCCCCGCTTCAGAATCCACACGGCCACGGCAATGATCCAGGCCACGGTGATATCGATCCGGCCAATGCTCCGGTTTTTCATGGGCTTTATGTTTTCATTTCCGTCCACCGCGCACCGGACGTTTCCGAAATTCCACCGAGCGCAGGTGTTGTGTACATGGAGCATCTCCCGCTTTCGGATCATTCGCTCCAGCTCCTTCATGGCGGGGGACATCCCCGTCATGGTCTGGGGGATGGCAATCACTTCAATCCCGGCGTCCTCCAGCTGGGGAGTGATGGTCTGGGTCAGATACAGATCCACCCCCACGCACTGCAAGTCATACAGGTCCTGCGCCTCCAGTATTGCCTCCACCATATCCCGGGGATCTACCATATCCCCCTTGCACAAGGTCAAAAATCCAGCCCGCTCCCAGTCCCGATAGGGCACATGGTCCCGCTTCTCCGCCTCCAGTACCCCCTCCAGGGGCCTCCAGGCCCGGAACAGCGCCACCGCCGTCTCCAGCCCGGGCTGGGGCGGGAACACCAGAACCAGGGCGGTCAGGTCCGTGGTCATGGACATATCAAGTCCTGCGTAGCATGCCTTACCCGTCAGGTTTTCCCGGATCCAGGCCTCCCGCGCCACCTTTTTCGAGGGGCCGGCCTGGGTCTTGTCGTAGAGGGTCAGGGGGAGCCACCCCACATCCTTCACGGAAATCCACTGGTTTAAGCGCAGCCACCGGAAATTGCGCTCCGCCGCCTCGCTCTGCATGGCCTCCCGGGCCGCCTGTCTGAACTGTCTTGGATTGATGGTCACCCCATAGGACGGGTTGCACTGTTTCCAGAGCGCTTCGTCCTGGAGGTCCAGCGCCGCCAGTTTGTCCGGGTCATCCCCAGTGAGGACGGATACTCCGTACATAATTGGAAGCCACGCAGGGTCGTCCCCGTCCCCGGGGAGCTCCGGTTCTCCCCGCCGCCAGGCCAGGATCTTCCGGCATTTCTCATGAATTTCCCAGCCGATGGAGGTCCGGTCCGGGTCGTCTCCCGCAGTGGTAAGGACAAGAACCGCCTGCTGCCGCCGGGCCGCATCGGAGCCCACGGTCAGCACCTCCCACCGCTCCCGTCCGGCCCGTCCGGTCCAGGCGTGGAGCTCGTCGCAGATCACGGCGGAGTAGCTGGCTCCGTGCTTGTTCTCTACATCGCTGGAATAGACTTTCATCAGCCCGCCATACCGGGTCCGGATCTCCCGGACGCTGTCCCGGCAGACGACCAGGGGCTTGTGCTTCGGCTCAGACATAGCGGTGTGCTCCACCATATACTTGGCACACTTATAGATAATGTCCGCCTGGACCTTGTCCACGGCAAAAACTCCCACATGGGGCAGCGGCTCCCCGTCCCCCAGCAGAAAGTAGAGGGCCAGCCCGGCGCCAAACTCGCTCTTTCCGTTTTTCTTGGGTATTTCGTCGTAGGAAAAGCGCCGGTACCGCACCCAGGTTCCGTCCGGGTCTTTGACTTGGACTCCGAAAAATTCCTGGATAAATTTTCTCTGCCAGGGCAGCAGCACAAAAGGCTTCCCCGCCCACTCGTTTTGTCCGAACACCAGCAGAGAGAAAAACCGCTCCACCCGGTCCACGGCCTCCTGGCTGTACCGCAGCTGTGCCCCATCCTCCGGAACCGGCACATGGATAAACGGGGTCAGCCAAATCATTTCAGCCATTCCCGGCCCTGCCTCCCTCAATCAGCTGGAGGAAGGGGTTGCTGTCCTCCGCCTGCTGCTTTGCGCCCTCCGGGATTACAATCCTGCACCGGCTGGTAACGGTCAAGCCCAGATCATTGGCGCAGTTCCGGGCCTGCTTGAAATACCGGTCCTGCACCCTGCCCCAGGCTTCTGTCTCCTCCAGGTCCCCCGCCTCCAGACCGGCCTGGGCGTACTGTGTAGCCCGCAGCCACTCCTGATGGGCCACCAGATACCGGCCCAACGTGTCCGCGTCCAGGCCGGTGTAGATCCCGGCGGCAATCAGCTGCTTGCCCAGCTTGCGAAAGCCCGTTTTCAGCGGCTCCGGAAGCCACTTGGGCGGCGTGGCCGTTTTGGGTTTCTCAACCTTGGGCTCCTGGCTGCGCCGCTTCGCCTCCTCGGCTTTGCTCAGGTGCTTTTTCCCCCGGGCCACAATCAGGTCCGTGGGCTGTCTTGGTCCTGGCATTCCAATCACTCCTTTCAACCCCCATGGGGGAAAAATCTCTCGCTGAGGGGGACGTGCGGTCTGGGCAAAGCCCCCCGAAAACTTTTTTGCACCGGGGGGAGGGGTGCAAGGCTATGCCTTGCCCTGCGCGCGCGCCCGGTTCCTGCCGCGCGCCGGCGCGCCTGAAGCTCCCCGGGATTTAGACTCTGTCACATGAATTTTTCCGCCGTTTTTTCCACTGGTCCAGCATTGTTTTCCGGCTGTGGCAGGAGTGGCACAGGCTCTCCAGGTTTCCACTGTCGGTGAACATAGCCCAACTGCCCTTATGGTCCTGCACGTGGTCCACATCCGTGGCGAATACTCTCTCCCCACGCCTGCCGCATTCTTGGCAGAACGGCTCCCGGAACAGCTGTGCAGGGCGAAGATCATCGGTCCAAATCGGCAGACTGTACCAGCGATGCCACGCCGCGCTTTCCCGGCGTGGACCTGGCTTCGGCTTATGGGCGGAGCACCAGCCGCCCCGGGTCAGCGCCGTGCAGCCTGGATGCCGGCAGGGCCGCAGCGGTTTATTTGCCACGGGCTATCACCTCCTGACAAAACAAAAAACGCCAGAGTCCACAACACAGCCTTTCGGCTTGCTATGGGCTCCGGCGTTCTACGCTCTGGCCTCTGTCGATATTCAAGATTATTTCGGTTTTGCAATCCCGGCAGTACACCGGCAGTCCCCTGGCCTGCGTCTCAGGCTCGACCCGGAGCAGGCGGTGGTTCCGTTTGCAGTTGGGACAGATCAGCCATCCGTCCTTCACGTTCAGTTTACCACAGCTTTTTTCATTTTGCAACCTTGTCAACCTCTTTTCTTATAAAATGAGAGAAGATATAGTTACCCCCAAGACCGAAAAGAATAGAAAAGCCTATTCTTTCTTCCTGCGTTTTCGTTTTGCCCGGGGCCGTTTCCTTCTGGGAGAATATGGGAGCATATACTTCATCCAGCACCATTCCCCATACCCGTTGGTCTCCGGCCCGGTCTTTGAGACGGCCAGCGCCTCCGGCGGCGGAGCCAGGGTCAGGCTGTCGGGGATCTCCATGCACTCCGGCTCCGAACGGACCAGACCCAGGGACGGCGTCCAGGTCCGCTCCCCCACTCTGGGGTGCCCCCACTCCCGGGGCTCCTTGGTGAGATAGCTGGCCAGATCCTCATAGGTGTGGTCCTTGTCAAAGACCAGCCGCCGCAGCTCGATGTCTCCAAAGCTCCACAGCCGCCGAAGCTCCTCCAGATCCTCCCCGGTGGAGTTAATGACCAGGTGGTGGTGGATCCGGCCGCCGGGATAACAGCCCTCCGTTACATAGATATAACGGAGGGGCTGGCCCCTGGCTTTCCGGGCCGCCCGGAGCTTGGACAGCACCCCCCGCAGGCGGCGCATTGCCCGGTCCCGGTTTTCCGGCAGATACTTGCCGTCATAAGTAGTGGTGAGGAACAGGTCCCCGTTGTCAAAGTTATCCGCCAGAGTTCGCTCCAGCTTCTGCACCGACGTGCGGAAATTCAGCTTTTCCCGGGCCAGGGTGCTGGCCTTCTGCTTCTGTGCCCGGGCCTTGGGGGAGTCTCCGGCAGCCGGCGCGGTGTAGAGGACCTCATAGACCATCCGGCCAGCGCGGATGCGCTTCAGGATTTTTGGCATTTATTTCGCTGCCTCCTTCGAAATGGAACCTCATATCCGGTTTTCTTTTTGATATGGGACAGATATACGCTGATTTGCTGCTCGGTTGTATCCAGTACCTCGGCTATCTGATTTACCGTCAAATCCTCCCAGTCCCCCTCCATAATGGACCAGATCAGCGTACCCTCCCGGAATGGATTTTCAGGCTTCATGTTCGATCCACTCTATTAACTGCTTATAGCTGGTCCCAACCAGCCCAGGGGACTGGTCGGAATCGGTTCCCTTAAAATGTGCCTGCGGATGGCGTGGGCGCATAAACTCAATCATGGCGAAATTGGCCACATCCACAAGGTGCTCTGTGTTCCCGCTTTCCCGGTACAGCGCCAGCCGCTGATCCAGGCACGCCACCGCATCGGCCAGCTCTGGATATGTATCACAAATCCAGCCGTATTTGTAGTGAGAGGTTAAAATCCTGTTCTTCATCAGTTGGATAAACTCTTCTGAAAAATCTCGGGCAAGAATTTTATCCGTGCTGTCCATGCAATTCCTCCTATTGACTTTTCCTTCCCGCACCTGGAACGCGTCGCCCAGTTGAATTGTGTCCGGGAAATTGTGCTGTGTGGTCTGACGCATAATCGGGCATATTTTTTCAAACTCATTCATGAAAGCACCTCCTGTCAGATTCTGTTTCCTCACGCCGCCGGGTGCCGGCCCTTTTCGTCCTGCCGGCACCCGGTCCGGATCCAGGCCAGCCACTTGTGCTCAAATTCCCATACCTCGTCCGTCCGAGCGCAATTTCTAAGGCCTCGGTTTTGCCGTACCTCCAGGCTTCTTTCGTTCAGCTCCAGCGTAAAATATGATTCTTTTGGAGCCGACACACGGCGGATGAAGAAAATGGCGGTTCTTCCCTCGGCGTAATCCTTGGCGTAAGTGCCCACGCAGTGATGCAGGACATTTCCCTCGTCCGCCAGCTCCTTCCTGCTCCTGGCCGGACGAATCAGAAGACCGTCCGCCTGGAAGCTGTATTTTCGCAGCTGCTTCCGGCGCACCCGGAAATTCACGTCCAGCTGCTTGCACTCGCAAGCTTTCGCAAGCGGTATCATTGTGTCGTGAGCCAGGACAAGGTCGTCGGGGAACCGCACCTGGGTGTCGTTCAGATTCCGGCCGGCTATTTCCGCCATGCGCCAATAGTCCAGCAGATACGCCGCGTCGACGATGTCGTAAAGCTGCGGGTCCTGGCCCTCCGCCTCCGGAACGCACATTTCCATCTGCCGCCGGAGATACCGGATGGATTTCCCCACCGGACCCCGTCCGACCAGATCAAGCACGTTCTCGTCATCCAGCTCGAACGCGGAATATATATCGTCCGCTGTCAGAAGCTCCCCCACCGCCTTGGCACTGGTGAACAGCCGCCAGAGAAACGCGCCCCACCCCTGTTTCCGGCCCAGTCGGAGCTCGTCACGGGTCAGGCCCAGCATTGCCGCCGGCCTGGTCTCCTCCCAGTGAATTTCAGAGAAGCATTCCTTCTCGATCAGCTCATGCAGCACCAACGGCAGGCCGTGGAGCAGCAGCGCTTCCACGTTCGAGTGCTCCTGGTAAAGCAGCAGATACGAAACCGGGTACTTTTTGCACAGGCTCTGAAATTGATCCATATACACGTCCAGCTTGCAGTGGGGCAGGCTGCTTTGCGCCAGCAGCGCTTCCGTCAGCCCAAAAATTGTCCTGTATTCCAGTCGGTGGTGCGTCCACTTTTGGGGCTGCCGCCACTCAAGCGAATAGGAAATAAAATACCCAGTGCTTCCGTTGTAGGAATTGCGCCATCCCATGAGCTGGACACAGCCGTCCCGGCTGAATACATAAGCCTCTGCCGGGATCAGCACAAGACTTTCTTGCCCAGATTTATAGACCCGGTTCTGTGCCGTCCAGACGGTCAGGGCCAGCATATTTTCCTCCCCCGCCAGGCTGGCGGACATTACGCTGACTTCTCCGCTTACAAAATACCCAAAGCGTCCCAGGGAGGAGCGCTTGCGGACCAGGCACCTCTCCCCGCAATGGGGGCAGCTTTTTTCATCGCCGTCCGCAAAAACCAGCCCGCCTTCGTCACACTCATAATCGCCGAGAAAGCCGTACCCGGCGTTCGGGTCCTTCGTCCACTCCAGCAGCGCACCACGTCCGCAGGCGGAGCAGGTCACCCGGACCATTTTGATCCGCTTCGGCTTTGGATCCGGGGACAGGCACTCCGCCAGCCCCATTTCACTCACCCACTCCACCTCATAGAGTATTCCGGAGCGTTTAAGCCCCTGGCAGTGGACATACGCCCAGGCGGCCAGCCCCTCCGGCGGTGTGCGGGGGACCAGCCCCCGGCAGTCCGGAATCTCTTTTCTTTTTGTTTTCATGGGAAAAAGTCCTCAAACCGGAGCAGGCCGTCTTCCGGGGCGGGGACCGGGCCGGCATCGTGCAGGCCGTAGAAATCCCGAATGATGCTCTCCGCCTCCAGGGGCGTCACGCAGGCGAAATTCCCGGTCTTGTGCCCGTCGGCATAGGCCTCCATTTTCTTTTCGCACTCGGCCAGGGACATCTCCTTGATTTCCAAGTCCTGAGCCAGCATCTCCGCCCACTGGGGGTTGGCCAGGAGCATATCCTTCAGCTGTTCCCCCACCATCCAGACGGGGGTGCGCTCTTTGGGCTGCTGGGCCTTGATTCTGCCCAGCGCGGTTTCCAGCATACTCATTCCGCGTCCCTCCTGATTTTGTCGCTCAGAGCCAGCATCGCCCGGCGCACCGATTCGGCGGCAGACGGGTCCTCCCGCCCCTGGAGCTTGATGCGCAGGCCGGCCATCTTGTTGACAATCTCCTGGGCCTGTCCAAACAGGATTTTGCAAATCGTCAAATCCTCGTCGGAGACTACCGCGGCTGCCCGGGCGGCCTGCTCAAGGCTGGCGATCCGGTCGTTGGCGGCGGCAAGGTCTTTCCGGGCCCGGTCTATCTTGGCCTGCATCTCTTCAACTGCCTCCGCCCGGGCGGCGGCCAGTGTCTCCTGATCCACCTCCATAACGGCAACCTCCACCGGTTTTTCCCGCAGCTCCTTCAGCTGCTGCTCCAGCTCCGCCGCACTTGCAGCCGCCTGCTGCTTTTCTTCCTTGGCCTTTTTGAGCAGATCCGCATTCATTTTCAGCATTTCCGACGCCTGCTCATACCGGGCCCGCTCCGTCTCCTGGTCCGTCCTGGCCCGCTCCAGCAGCTCGTTGGCCAGCCTCAAATCCCCCGCCATCTTCTCCTGGGCCTGCTGGGCCTCATTCCGCTCCCGGATGGCCTTTTTCAACTCCCGGACAGACATATCCTCTGCCGGAACTTCGGCCAGAAATGCCTCCCGCTCCAGCTCCGGCAGGGACAGAAGCACCAGAACTTTCGCCGCCCCCAAATCCGCAAGCGTCTGCGGATTTGACCACTCCCGGGCAAGGCGCATGTAAGTCTGTGCGGATCGCTCCGAAAATTCCACCTGCTCGGTCAGCCACGGGAGCCATTCCCCATGAGCCAGCAGGGACTTGGCCTCAATCAGACGATGGCCGATTGCCAGGATCGCATCCCCGGCGGTCTTTTTCAAGCTCAGAATCTCGCTTGTAATCGTCTCGATGTCCCGCGCCTCGCTCACAGCGGGGGAGGCCAGCCCGAACTGGGCCAGCTTGTCCCCCATGCGGGCGTAGGCGGATTTTTTCGCTTCGTTTGTCATATCTCATTCTCCCCTCAAAACGGCATATCGCCGTCCGGCTCCTGTAAATCCTCAAACTGCATCTGCTTCGGCTCCGGGGCCTGCCTCTTCGGCTTTTGATAGGGCGCGGTGGCGCGGGAGGTCGTCATCTTGCTTGCCGCCATATCAAAGGCCAGCCGGCATTTCCCCACCCGGCCGTGGCGGTTTTTGGCTGCAATCACCTGCAAATCCGCATTGACGCCGCCGGAGCTGTACTCCGTTTCGTAATAGTCCTCCCGGTGGAGGAAAATCACCCCGTCCGCGTCCTGCTCGATGGAGCCGCTGTCCCGCAGGTCGGTCAAGAGCGGCGTTTTGTCTCTGCGGTCCGCCCCGGCCCGGTTCAGCTGGCACAGGGCCAGGACCGGGACCCGCAGGCGGCTGGCCAGCGTTTTCAGCGCCCCGGATATTTCCGCCATATAGTCATAGCGGGCCGCCCCGCCCCGCTCCCCGGGGGAAACCTTCCCGATGTAGTCCACCACAATCAGGCAGAGCCCCTTCACGCTGCGGGCCATCGCCTCTATGTCCGGGACCGTGGCGGACGGTTCCCCGTTGATGTACACCGGCAGGGCGCGTATTACGTCCCCCGCGTCCGCCACCAGCTGCTCCTCCTGCTCGCTCAGGGCGCCCATCAGCAGGCGCGGGCCCGGGATCCCCGTCTCCCGGGAGATTCGCTTGGCGTTCAGCTGGGCCTCCGTCATCTCCAGGGAGACGAACAGAACCGGCTTTTTTTCCTTCGCCACCCGGTCGGCAATGTTGATGGCAAAGGTCGTTTTTCCCATCCCGGGCCGGGCCGCCAGCACATACATTCCCCCGGCCAGAAGCCCGCCGCCCAGCGTTTCGTCCAGGTCCTGATAGCCGGTGCGGACATACCCGCCGCCGGGCTTCCCCAGCAGCTCCCGGTGCCGGTAGAACGCGAGCATCGCCTGGTCCGGCGTGAGCAGCGCCCCCGGCGCGCCCGTTTGAAGCAGCCCGTCCAGCCGACCCGCCGCCTTGAGCATGATCTCCTTGGGCTGGGTATGCTCCGCGGCCAACGTCCTGATTTCCTCGGCGACTGCCATGCACCCCCGCCGCAGCGCGCTGTCCCGGACAATCTCCGCGTACTCCCGGGCGTTTGCCGCGGTGGGCGTGGCTTCCATCAGCTGGAGCAGGTAGTCCCGAGGCACCTCGGTCCCCTGCCGCCGCGCCTCCTCCGCCGCTACCACCGGGTCAATGGGCTTCCCCTGGCGGTCCAGCCGCAGCGCCGCCTCATACAGGGCCCGGGCCATGGCTGAGCCGAAAAACTGCGGCCGGAGCACCGGGACAACGGCCCCCAGGCAGCGGGAGTCGATCAGGATGGAGCCCACCACCGCGTTTTCCGCCTCGAATATGTCAGCTGTCATAGACCAGCACTTCCTCCCCGTTGACGATCTCCGTGTGGCATTTCTTCTGCCGGGGGGCGGCGGGATCCGGCGCGGGCTGCGCCTGGGGCTGTTTGACCTTTTCCGTCCACCGGCGGTCCCGGAGCCAGCGGAAGGCGTGGGGAATGCCGATGTTCTCCCGCCAGTCCCGCGATTCCAGGTGCCGCTTGAGACCCAGGGCGATTTCCCGCAGCAGCGCATCCTCGTCCCCCAGGTGCTTGTCCATCAGCTCCTTGTCCCGGGGCAGCGCGTCCCACTGCTCCACCGCCTTGGCCCGGCAGTCGTCCTTGGGGTACGCCTTCCAGAACCCCTCGAATTTCTCTGGCCGCCACTCCGGCTCCGCCTTGGGCCGGCGGCTTCGTTTTTTCTTAACAGCAGAGGGCGCGCCCCCCTCGGGGGGGCTTTGGGGGGTATTTTGTTCCGTGCCGTTCTTTTGTTCAGTACGTTTCTTTTGTGGCGACTTTTTCGGGTCCGGTTCTACCGGGTCCGGTAAATTAGGACACGGTTCCAGCAAAACATCCTCCCCGAACTCTCCCGGCGTGTCCGTGAGGAGGTAGGCGGTCTTGGCAAACCGTCCCGCCTCTCCGTGGGCCTGGGCCCGTTTGAGGTAGCCCCCCGCCTCCAATTCTTTCAGGTATTTCCCCATGGTGTCTTTGGATATTTTCAGCATCACGGCCATTCCACGGACCGAATAATCCCATTCATCCGGAAGGCTCAGCATGGCGATCAGAGAGAACCGGGCCATCTGGCTCAGGCCGTTGTCCCAGATAATGCTGTTTTGGATCCTGGTTTCTTTCGGTTTTGCGCGGTGTACAAAAATCTGCCGTTGGGCCATCATGACACCCCCGCCTACCAGAGCGCCGGGACGTCTTTGACCGTGACGGTATTGTCACCCTGAACGATGGCCATAGCCACACTCCCGTTATTGAGCCAGCCCCGGAAGATGTTCTCGCTCATTCGCTCCACCTGCCAGACCTGCGCCTCCCCATACCGCTCCAGCAGCGTCTGGGGCACAAGGGACACCTTCCCGGGTCCCGGATTGTCGTTGTACATCATTTTTCCACCTCCACAAATTCCCCGTTTTTGAGGGTGTACCAGACATTCGGCTTGATCTTCTCACCGTCCACCCGGACGCATTTCCCAGCCTTGATATGGAAACCGCTGCCGGTATTCTCCCACTCGTAGGCCGTGAGCCATGCCCCCACTTTCCCGGCCATTACTTTGCCGTCTATGCCAAACGCAGCGGCAATCGCATCCTCTCCATGTACTTCCGCGTGGCCCCTGTGCCCCTGGGCGGCGGCGTGGCCCCTGTCCCCCTGGGCGGCGGCGTGGCCCCAGTCCCCCTGGGCGGCGGCGTGGCCCAAGTCCCCCTGGGCGGCGGCGTGGCCCAAGT
>ERZ777306.5236-NODE-5236-length-10657-cov-3.289568_pt1 | contig 10657 bp, 8 predicted proteins | sample MGYA00374966_ERZ777306 | MGnify/ENA primary metagenome ERZ777306 (study PRJEB29329, sample SAMN06343882) | mouse gut metagenome | isolation source: Mouse cecum | place: Austria: Vienna | collected 2014-11-15 ... | reverse complement strand
TTCATACCACTGGACTATCTAACCTTATAAATATTCTACTACAGTAAACAAAATTTGTCAAGCGGGAATTTTGGGTTTTCTGTTCAATCCCATGGGCTCTAAACCTTTTTGATTGAAACCGGCCCTGTTTTCTGGTATACTGATAATACTTTCGTATCACACAAGGGGGGGAACCATATGAATCAGGAATGGAGCTGGGAACCATTGTCCCCCTCCCTTTCCATCTGCGTCTCCCGCCAGCATAAGTTCGGTACCGACGCCGTCCTCCTGTCAGACTTCGCACAGCGGTGCTGCGGCCTCTCCCTCCCCCAAACCATTGCCTGCGACCTGGGTACCGGCTGCGGTATCATCCCCCTGCTTTGGTACCGTCACTCCGCCAACTACCCCCTGAAAACCTGGTGCGTCGATATCCAGCCCCAGGCAATCGCCCAACTGAACGCCACCCTGGCCCGCTTCCCCATCCCCGGCGTCCAGCCGGTGGAAGCGGATTTGAAGGAGCTGGAGGGAAGGATTCCCCTTCATTCCTGCCATTTGGTCACCTGCAACCCGCCCTATAAAAAACAGGGCGCGGGCATCCTCAGCGAAGGGGAACCGGCACAGACCGCCAGGCATGAAATCCACTGTACCATTGAGGATATCGCGGAGACTGCCCGGAGCCTGCTGCGGGAGGGCGGGCGCTTCTGCCTCTGCCAGAGGCCGGAACGGCTGGCGGATGTGCTGGAGGCCATGCGCAAAAACCGGATTGAGCCCAAACGCCTGCGGTTCGTCCAGAAAAACGGCAGTTCCCCGCCCTGGCTGTTCCTGGCGGAAGGACGGCTTGGCGGCAGGCCCTTTTTGCAGATAGAGGCCCCCCTCCTGATGGAGGACGAACCGGGCAAGCCCAGCCGGGAAATAGAACGGATTTATACACAGAGCAAAGCCCTGTAAAGAAAAAAGGAAGAAGGCGGAACGAATGGCCGGGACGTTATATGTTGTGGGAACGCCCATAGGGAACCTGTCGGACCTGTCGCCGCGGGCGGTGGAGACCCTCCAGGCGGTGGACTTTATCGCCGCAGAGGACACGCGAGTGACGGTCAAGATATTAAACCACTTTGGCATTAAAAAGCCCCAGGTGAGCTACTACGAGCACAATCTGAGGGAAAAGGGGGAGCAGATTGTCCAGCGCCTCCTGGCAGGGGAAAGCTGTGCCATTGTCACCGACGCGGGAATGCCCTGCATCTCCGACCCCGGCGAGGATTTGGTCCGGCTGTGTGCGGAGCAGAACATTCCCGTCACCGCCGTTCCGGGGCCCAGCGCGGCAATCACTGCCCTGGCTGTGTCCGGCCTGCTGACAGCCCGCTTTGCCTTTGAGGGCTTTTTATCCATGAACCGGAAGCGGCGGATGGAGCGCCTGGAGCAGATACGCGGGGACGACCGCACCCTTATCTTTTATGAAGCCCCCCACAAGCTGCGGGACACCTTAAAGGACCTGCTGGAGGGTTTAGGGGACCGGCGCGTCTCCCTCTGCCGGGAGCTGACAAAGGTCCATGAGGAGATTTACCGTACCACCCTGGCCGGAGCTCTTCAACACTATTCCCAGGGGGAGAACAAGCCCAAGGGGGAATTTGTGCTGGTGGTGGAGGGGGCTTCCCCCGAAGAGCGGGAGGATGCCATGACCCTGGAGGAGGCTGTGGAGCTGGCAAAGCGCCTGCGGGAGGAGGGGCTCCCTCCCTCGGAGGCGGCCAAACAGGCGGCCAAACAGTCCGGGCAGAAGAAAAACGACATCTATCGGGCCATGTCTTCCGATGAACTTTAGGAGGCTTTACTGATGAACGAAAAACACCATGTGTTTATCCGCAAATATCTGCCTCTGGCCGGGGTGATACTCCTCTCCCTTTCCGGGGCGATTCTGCTGTTCTTTGTCATATTCCGGATGCAGGTCATCGGGGACTTTTTCCGGAAGCTGCTGGATATCCTTGCGCCTATCCTGTACGGGGTGGTGCTGGCCTATCTGCTGTCCCCTGTCTGCAACGGGATAGAGAAGGGACTGCGCTTCCTGTTGGAGCGTCTGCGCGGCCGCCGCGCCGCCAAGCCTCCCCGGCAGCCCTCCGCCAATCCCCTCGCCAAACTATTCCCCCGCTTTTTCCATAAGGAACGTTCGGGGAAAGCGGTGGAGTCCCTTATCTCCGGCATATCCATCGCCGGATCTCTGCTGCTGCTGATACTGGCCGTCTACGGCTTGATCGCCATGGTGGTTCCCCAGGTGGTGAGCAGCATCCGCTCCATTGTGGAGGCCCTCCCCTCCTACCTGCAAACCGCCGAAAACTGGATGATTCAGTTCCTCAACAACAACCCCGAAATGGCCCGGACGGTACAGCAGGCCATTGATTCCGCCGTCAGCTGGCTGCAAAACTGGATTAAGACCGATCTGTTGCCCAATCTCAACAACATTGTTTACGGCCTTTCCTCCGGTGTGATGGGGGTGGTAAACGTTTTGAAAAACCTGGTCATCGGGCTGATTGTGACGGTATACCTTCTGGCCAGCCGCAGGCGCTTTGCCTCCCAGGCCAAAAAGATTGTATACAGCCTGTTCCCTGTAAAATTCGCCAACTCCTTTGTCTCCCATAGCCGGTACACCCACCAGGTTTTCGGCGGCTTTATCAGCGGAAAGATACTGGACAGCCTTATCATCGGGGTCATCTGCTTTGTCGGCTGCTCTTTTATGAAAATCCCTTATACCATGCTGGTCAGTGTGGTGATTGGACTGACCAACATCATTCCCTTTTTTGGGCCCTTTATCGGGGCGATTCCCTGCGGACTGCTGATTCTGCTGGCGGACCCCATGCGGTGCTTATACTTTGTATTCTTCATTGTAGTGCTCCAGCAATTTGACGGGAACATCCTAGGGCCGAAGATTCTGGGGGATTCCACAGGACTTTCCAGCTTTTGGGTGTTGTTCTCCATTCTGCTGTTTGGCGGGCTGCTGGGATTTGTGGGAATGGTGATAGGAGTTCCGGTATTTGCGGTGATTTACAACATGATCAATCAGTTTATCAACCGGCGGTTAGAGAAGAAGGACCTTTCTACCGAGACCCGGCTTTATGACAATCTGGAGTATATCGACGAGGAAAATCTGGGGTATGTAGAGCGAAGCGAGGCAGAGGGGAAGGGGCACAGGCCCAGCTGATAAAAAAGGATTTGGGGCGGTAGTGATGCCGCCCCAAACATCTTTTTCAATGAAATCCGCTCAGAACAGCAGCCCCGTCGCCATCAGCCCCGCCACAAATTCCGGATGGCTTTCCTCCAAGTTTTTAATCTGGTTTGTATATTCATCAATCTTCTGCTGGATTGGCTGAATGTCCTCCTCGTCCAAGCTGCGGCGGCCGTAATCCAGCTTGGCCTGCTCCACCAGCCTGGAGAGGTACAGCCCGCTCAGCTCCCGGATGGCCGTCTTGGCCTCTGCCTCGTCCACGCTGGTGTCCATGGGCTGGGGGTTCCTGATAGCGGCCAGGCCGGTGCGCTTGGAGGAACTGCCATCCTTGTATTTGTCGTAGTTGATCAGATCGTTTTTCTTGGCGTATTCCAGAAGAAGCGCCTCCATGCGAATGCGGCAGTCGTTGAGGTTCATGTTGAATTCCAGCTGGGTGCTGTCGTTTACTGCGTTATCCTGCACCAACTGGAGGAGGTCGTTGCGCAGCTGTTTTACCCGCGCCTCAAAGCTGGCCACCGGCTTTTGGACTGGCTCACCCTCGTTGGAATAGACGGTATCCTCTACCCGGAAATACTGGACGTTCCTGTCCACCTGGAAGGGATGGTATCTTTGGCCGTCCAGCAGATTGTTTCCCTCCGCGTCGGTCAGGATCAGGCCGTCGGGGATGGCAATTTCCACATTGACGGTGTTCAGCGTCAGGCGGATCAGGCTGTCCCACAGATCGCCGTCGTAATCGATGGTAAAAATGTTCAGGGATTGGGGCCAGTCTTGCAGGGAGATATAGATGGTATTCCCCTGGCTGTTGGCGTCAACGGATATTTTCGAGGAGGAAAGACTGTCGGATTTTACAACGATTTCCCTGCTGTCGCTGTGTGTGATACGGATGGAGGGGAGATAATAGACGTCGAGGCTGAGGGTGGTGATCGTTTCATCCAGGGGAAATACCTCCAGAGGCTGGACGGATTTCAGCTGGTTGTACCGCGGAATCAGGATATTGGAAAGGTCCCGCACCGCAAAGGGGGTCAGGGGAATCACTGCCAGCACGCAGACAGCAGACAGAATGGCAAAAACAGCGGCTAATTTTTTAAGCATGGTCGGTATCCTCCTTTGGGGCGTCAGCGCCGCCCTGGATTTGGTTCGATTGGGCGGGCAGGGGTTCCTGTTCCGCCGTTTTGTTGGGGTGGACAATGGCCTTGGCGAACAGGCCGGTCATCCAGCGGACAAAGCCGCGGACCATCATCACCGCCAGCAGGAGTACGGCGGCGGAGGCGAACAGCGCCGCCAGGGCCACCGCAGCCGCCAGCCCCGCCGCCGAGGGCGGCAGAGAGCCAAGAAACATCAGCAGCCCAGAAAAGATCACCAGCGACGCGGCGACCAGCGCCAAAAAGGCCGCCGCCAGCACCACAGTGAGGGCCGTCACCCCCATAATCAGCGGAATGGAGAGGACAAAGGCCATAGCCGAAAAGGCCTTTACCGCCGCCCGCGCCTTAAACAGATTTCTCACCGTCGGGACGGCTTGGGCCTGGTCTATGTAGGACTCCGCCACAATCTGCACCGCCACCTCCTTGGGGTCCCCCAGACGTTCGGCGATCTGGGCCTCCTCCTCGTTCTGTATGGCGCCGTCCTCAAAAAACTCCTGATAATCCCGCAGAATATCTCCAATCTCCTCCTTGGTCAGGTGCCCATTCAGGTTCCCGGCCAGGGTTTTCAGGTATTCATTTTTCGTCATGCTGTTCGCCTCCAAGTATTGAATTTACAAGCTGTGAAAGGGCAAACCAATCGCCCTTCAGGGCCTCCAGGTGTTTTTTTCCCTTGGGCGTGATGCGGTAATATTTCCGTGCCGGGCCGTGGGGGCTTTCCGCCAGCCGGGTGGATACATACTCCTCCTGGGTCAGCCGGCGGAGGATGGGGTAGACGGTGCCCTCGTTGATTTCGGTGTACCGGCCGATGGCCTGAACCAGTTCATAGCCGTACCGCTCCTGAATGCCGATCAATGCCAGAATACACATCTCTATGGCTCCTTTGCGGAACTGGGTGTTCATGGAAACACTCCTCTGCTTTTGTCGGTTTGACGGTTTTTTTGCCTACAGTATACCATAGTACTTTGTAAAACACAATACCTTTTTCTAAAAAGTAGTTTAACGATGGCGCAGGGAACTAAGGCTCCCAGCCGCTGCCCTTTCTATGTAGCGGAACCGTTGGCTCCCGCGTCCCGGCCAGCGCACCGCTTGGCCCGGTATAAAAAGCTGGAAAGGGGCATCCCGCACGCCCGCGCCGCAGCCGCCCCGGACATCTTCTTGGCCTTCCACTTGGGATACACCCACCAAAACTTTTTTGGGAGCGGCTTGGGAGGCCGCCCAAACAGTACCCCGTTGGCCTTGGCCGCCGCAATCCCTTCCGCTTGCCGCTGACGGATGTTATCCCGCTCGTTTTCCGCCACAAAGGAGAGCACCTGAAGGACAATGTCGCTCAGGAACGTCCCCATTAGGTCCTTTCCCCGCCTGGTGTCCAGCAGCGGCATATCCAGCACCGCAATGTCAACCCCCTTTTCCTTGGTCAATATCCGCCACTGCTGTAAAATCTCCTCGTAGTTGCGCCCCAGGCGGTCGATGCTTTTGACAAACAGAAGGTCATCCCTTTGCAGCATGTCCAACAGCTGCTGATACCTTGGCCGGTCAAAATCCCGCCCGGACTGCTTGTCCATGCGGATATTGTCCTCCGGTACGCCCGCATTCCGCAGGGCTACCCTCTGCCGTTCCTCGTTCTGCTCCCTTGTGCTCACCCGAATATACCCGTATATGCTGCCCACTGAATTGATTCCCTCCCTATCAGAGCCTATGGCGCGCCGCCAGGACGTGCGCATTTTCATGAATCGACATAAACAGATGAAGTTCATAATAAATCGACAAAATGAGAACTTCTGTCTGATTTATAAACAATTTCTTCTGCCGTTTCCTATAATATTACTCAATTTGACGAAAATTGGCAAAAATGTTTTTTGTGTCGAACCGTGGGAACCGGCTTCGGAAATTCTATAAAATGGCATGAAAAAGGTATATTCTTTTTGGAAAATAGGGAAAAAATATAGGAAAAATTTTTCTGATGGGGTACAATAAATCACAAATACGGATATGAACATATCCAAAAGACAGGAGAGATGCACAATGGAATCAAAGCTGCATTGGCTGGCGCCCCGGCGTCAGGCGCAGTCGCCTGTGACATTCGGACATCCCTGGCCCCGTCAGGCGCTCAGGCGCGGACAGCTTACCGCCCTGCGGGATGAACAGGGAAATTCCATCCCGGTACAGACAAAGACAACCGCCTACTGGTCGGACGGCTCGGTCAAATGGACGGCCCACTCGGCGGTGCTGGATACCGCGCCGGGGAAAAGCTATGAGATCAAACCGGCGGATACCCCTGTTCCGTCCCTCCCCCAGGGAGAGGAAATCCGGGCGGAGCAGGCAGAGGACGGCATCGTGACGGTGGAAAGCGGTCTGCTGTCCTGCCGCGTCACGCCCCATACCCATGAGCTTTTTTCCGGCTTGACCCGTAAAAAGGCCCCGGAGCTGGACTGCCGCCCCATATCGGCCAGGCTCATCGGGTACATAGAGAATGTGGAAAAGAAACAGGGCATGGAAACCCATTCCCTTTATAAGCTGACAGGAATCACCCATCAGGTGACATTGGAGGAGTCCGGCCCGGTGCGGGCGGTGGTGAAAATTGAGGGCTGCCATGAGTACGACATGAAAAAGGCCCAGATTTTCCCCTTTGTGGTCCGGCTGTACTTCTACGCGGGCAGCGATGAGGTCCGCATGGTCCACAGCTTTGTCTTTAACGCCAACGAACAGACCGACTTTTTAAAGGGCCTGGCGGTGGAACTGACCCTAACGGCCTCCGGCGAGGGGTACAACCGCCATGTGGGCTTTGTCGGGGAAACGGGAATGTGGTATGAGGCCCTTCAGCCCATGTATGTGGGCGGGGGCATTTGGGGGCGCAAGAAAACTGCCCGCCCTGAATCCGGCGAGGACGAACGCCTTGTTATGTACCGCCGCCAGCAGCAGGACGGCCAGTTTGTGACGCTGGATAAGGAGGAGTACCCGGAATTCGCGGAGGTAGTGGAGGACAACGCCCTGTTCAGCGATTTCCGCCTCAGCCAGCCCTCCTGCGAAAACTATACCATCGTAAAGCGCACCCACCCGGACTGCGCCTACATCACCGCCGCCCAGGGGACCAGAAGCGGCGGGGCGGTGTTTTTCGGCAGCAGGACGGGGGTAATTGCCGCCGGGATACGGGACTTCTGGCAGAAATCCCCCATGGCGCTGGAAATCAAAAACGGCGCTTCAGAGCATCCTTCCATGACGTTATGGCTGTGGAGCCGCTATGCCGAATCCATGGACTTCCGCGCCTATGACACCGTTTCCCATAAGCACTCCTACGGCGGGGTGATGAACGTTCCGGAGGGGATTGCCAACACCAACGAGCTCACCCTCAAGCTGTTTGACCGGATGCCCGGCAAGGAGGCAATCCTGGACTTTGCCGCCGACCTGCAGACCGACTCCCTGCTGGTGGCAGACCCGGAAGTCTACCAGGATACCGGCGTGTTCGGAACCTGGTGGAACGAGCCCAAGGACCCCAAATACAAGGACGCGGCCTATGAAAAGGCGCTGCTGGAATACGTCCGCTTCTACATCCGGGAGGTGGAGCAGCGCAAGTGGTACGGCTTCTGGGATTACGGCGACGTGATGCACACCTACGACCCGGTCCGCCACAGCTGGCGGTATGATGTGGGGGGCTTTGCCTGGCACAACACCGAGCTGTGCAACACCTATGTCAACTGGCTGACCTTCCTGCGCACCGGGGACTATGAGATTTACCGCTTCGCCCGCGCCATGAGCCGCCACGCCAGCGAGGTGGACACCTACCACCTGGGCAAATTCGCCATGCTGGGCACCCGGCACAATGTCCGCCACTGGGGCTGCGGGGCCAAGGAGCCCCGGATTTCCACGGCGGGGCACCACCGCTTTTACTACTACCTGACCGCCGACGAGCGGATGGGGGACGTGATGGACTTTGTCAAGGACGTGGACAACCGCTGCGACTACAAGGACCCCATGGGGGGCTTTTTCGGCAAACACTCTCCGGAAAACCGCAACTACGCCCATGTGCGGGTGGGTCCGGACTGGACCTCCTACGCGGTCAACTGGCTGACCCGGTGGGAGCGGTTTGAGGATACCAAATACCGGGATAAGCTGCTCACCGGCATCGAGTCCCTGAAGAAAGCGCCCCTGCGCCTTGCCTCCGGGTCCACCTTCCACTACGACCACCGGGACGGCGTCCTCCACTACATGGGGGCGGAAAACCCGGCGGGACACACCCACCTGGGGGACGGCAACTACTCCCAGCACATGGTGGTCTGCTTTGGCGGGCCGGAGACCTGGATGGAGCTCTGCGAGCTGCTGGGCGACCCGGAAATGGAGGATATGCTAGCCCAGTTCGGGGAGCTGTACGCCATGGAGCCGGAGCAGCGGTATCAAGCCACCAACGGCCTGATTACTGAGAAAAACGACAAGGCCTGGAGCGGCCACGGCCCCATCTGGGGCCTGCGCACCTACGCCTATGCCGCCTGGCTTTACGACCGCCCGGACCTGATGGAAAAGGCGATTGCCAACCTGCGGTATGACGGGGACCTGGACGACGTGATTCAGGACGGGGTCCAGGGCCGTATGCTGGCCGACGGAAGCCTGCACATCGTGCCGGTGGAGCAGAAGGACGCCCCACGCCCCATGGAGGAGCTAGTCTATTCCAAGACAAACGGCATCTCCCAATGGAGCCTGAACTACATAGAAACGGCAAGGCTCCGGGAAATGATGGGCGAAAAGGAATCCAAAGGAGGGAACGAGTGATGAAACGTGAGATGAAATGGCTCAGGGAGCGCAGTCAGAAACAGGTTCCCGTCACCTTCGGCTCCCCTTGGAGCAGGGGGAGCCTGCCCAAGGGAACGCCCCTTTCCCTGACCGGGGCGGACGGAAAGGCGGTCCCCTGCCAGGGAAAGCCCACCGCCTTCTGGCCGGACGGTTCCATTAAGTGGACGGCCCATTCCGCCGTATTGGATACCAGCCAAAATTACACCATCTCCCTGGCGGAGGGGAAAACGGCTTCCCCGGAACAGCCTGTTTCCGCCGTGGAGGATGAAACCGGCGTGACCATTGAGAGCGGTCTGCTGTCCTGCCGGGTGGAGTGCGGCGGCAAACTGATTACCTCCCTGTTGCGGAAGGGGGACGGCTTCCGGCCCATGAGCGGGAAGCTGGTGGCCCTCATCCAAAACGAGGAGATACACGACGACTGTGAGTTCCAGACCATCCGCCGCTTTGAGGGCATCACCCAGAAGATAACCCTGGAGGAGTCCGGCCCCGTCCGGGCGGTGGTCAAGGCGGAAGGGGTTCACAAGAGCATCTTCCCAGGGGACAAGGACAGGACGGTTTTCCCCTTTTCCCTGCGGCTGTACTTTTACGCGGGCAGCCAGGAGATTAAAATCGTCCACTCCTTTGTGTTTGACATTGACGAGCACACTGATTTCCTGAAAGGCCTGGCCCTGGAACTGACCATGGAGGCTTCGGGAGAGCTTTACAACCGCCATGTAGGCTTTGTGGGGGAGACGGGGATGTTCTACGAGGCGGTACAGCCCGCCTATTGCGGGAACAACTGGAAATACCCTGGAACCCCTGTGTCGGAGGAAACCGCTGCTTATGAGCGCCAGCAGCTTGACGGGCAGTTTATCCAGATCCCGGCGGAGGGGAACTTCCAGGAGATAGTCCGCGACAACGCCTGGTGGAACAACTTCCAGCTGAGCCAGGACTCCTGCGACCACTATATCATCTCCAAGAGCACCCATGAAGAGTGCGCCCAGATCACCGCCTTCCAGGGGAACCGCAGCCAGGGGACCATCTTCTTCGGCAGCGGGGCGGGGATGATAGCCGCCTCTGTCAAGGATTTCTGGCAGAAATCCCCCATGACCCTGGAGATTGAAAACGCGGCGGAGGACCGCCCGGTGATGACCCTTTGGCTGTGGAGCCGGTACGCGGAGCCCATGGACTTCCGCGCCTACGACCGAAAGAGCCACACCTTCGCCTATGGCGGCATCAACAACCACCCGGAGGGGATTGCCAACACCAACGAAATCTACCTGTCCCTGTTTGGGGAAATGCCCGGCAAACAGGCGATTATCGACTTTGCCGCCGACGTGCAGAGCGAAACCCTGCTGGTGGCCGAGCCGTCGGTCTACGCCGAAACCAAGGCCCTGGGCAGCTACTGGACCGAAACAGAAGAAAAATATCGCGTCCCCGCCTATGAAAAGGCATTGCGGGAGATGCAGGAGTTTTACATCCACGAAATTGAGCAGCGGAGATGGTACGGCTTCTGGGATTACGGCGACGTGATGCACTCCTATGACCCGGTCCGCCACTGCTG
>ERZ777306.5233-NODE-5233-length-10662-cov-8.832092_pt1 | contig 10662 bp, 11 predicted proteins | sample MGYA00374966_ERZ777306 | MGnify/ENA primary metagenome ERZ777306 (study PRJEB29329, sample SAMN06343882) | mouse gut metagenome | isolation source: Mouse cecum | place: Austria: Vienna | collected 2014-11-15 ... | reverse complement strand
AAAACGTCCCATTTTATTAGGCATAGCTTTATTGTACGCAACGCCTTGAATTATAAGGCGCCGGGGTGTTTTTAGCAAGCATAAAAACACCCACCCCGCCGCCGGGCCCTATAAATCAATAATACATCCGAACAGTACGGCAAAAAAGAAGCACACCGTCCCGCCTATTACGAACAGATGCCATATGGCGTGTGAATATTTCATTTTCCGCCACAGATAAAATATTACCCCCAGACTGTACGACAGCCCCCCCGCCAAAATAAACCACATTCCGCGCGCCGAAATATGACGCAACATTGCCGGCAGGATAAAAATCAAGGTCCATCCCATAACCAGGTACAATACAACCATCCATTTCGGTTGCTGCTTTGGCCGGGCGATTTTCATCACCGCGCCGAATATTGTTATCGCCCACAGTATGCCGAACACCGTCCACCCCAGGCCGCCGCGCAAATTTACCAGACAAAACGGCGTGTATGTGCCGGCAATCAGGGCATAAATTGCAACACTGTCCCACACCTCGAAAAAGCATTCGGATTTTTGACCTATCATTGCATGACACATTGTCGAGCCGAAATACAGCGTAAACATCGTCAGGCCGAATATGGCACACGAAACAATCGCCCACGTATTTTGCGCCAGCACCGCAAACACCACCAACAGTGTCAGCCCCGCAATAGCCAAACCGATACCAATACCGTGGGTTAATATATTCAAAACCTCTTCTGACTTTGTACTGGGGCGTTCCCACCGGAACAGTCCCGTGGCCCGCAGAACCTTTAACAGACGATTCGCATGCGAATCGCGTTTGACCGCCTTTAACTTTGTCTTTACCTGTTTTTTTGATTTTGTCATTTTAAAATCCCCCCTATTCTGGCACGAACCCTATCCGCCCCAATTACTGATATTATTGAATACAGGTCTGGGGTAAACGAGCGCCCAGACAGCGCCACGCGCAAATTCATTGCCACATCGCCATTTTTAATCCCCAGCTTTTCGGCAATTGCAACCATTTTCGCCCACCATGCATCCTTGTCGTCGGCGGGGCTATATACATTTAAAAACTCGCGCAGGACGTCTTTGTTATATTCAAATTCACTGTTTTGCACATACAGCGCATCCCAGAAAAACGCAACCGTTTCCAAGGTCTGGCGCCATGTGACGAAGTCTTTGCGGATACGTTTTGGATTGTCGCGCTCAATCGCCAGAACAGAACGCAGATAATCCGTGTCGGCCACCTGCATCTTTTCGGCATCGCCGCCAAATTCTTTGGCCCAGTCAACAATATACGAAACCAGGTCATCCACCGCCAGCGTCGCAATAAACTCTTTTGACCACCATTCCAGCTTTTTCATGTCAAACAAGGCGCCCGACATAGGAATCTTTTTGGGGCGCATCTCATAATCCCAGATAGTTTTGACCTGGCCCTTCGCCTTGGCCTCTTCGTATCCCGACGCGGCAATATTCCCCAGATATTCCAGCACTGCCTGAACCGGCCATCCGTCACGCAGAAAATATTCAACATTTGCCTCTGGATCCTTGCGCTTTGACAGTTTTCTCTGTTTTCCTGATTCATCGTCTATTTTATCAATCGTGGATGTATGGATATACATCGGGGCCGTCCAGTCCATCATTCTAAACAGCGCCGCATGCAACGGAAACGACGGCAACCATTCCTCGCCGCGCACAACATGCGTGGTGCGCATAAAGTGGTCATCGCACAAATGCGCAAAATGATATGTCGGCAGGCCATCATTTGACTTTACAAGAACAATATCCTCATTATTTTCGGGAAACCCGATAGAGCCGCGAACCGCATCCTTACAAAAAATACGACGCTCTGGGTTGCCTTCTGAATACAGGCGCACCGACGGCTTTTCGCCGGCATCCAAACGTGCAACAATCTCATCGACGGTCAAATCACGGTCACGTGCAAATTCGCCATAAATACCGGTTGGGAAACCCGCCGCCTTTTGTTTTTCACGAATCTTTTCCATATCGCCCGCCGTCAGAAAACAAGGATATGCACGCCCTGTCGCCATCAAATGCGCGGCAACACTGTGATAAATATCGCGCCGGGCCGACTGGTAATAAGGGCCGTACGTTTCGTCGTTATTGTATTCCAGGCCGAATCGGCGCATAGAAGATACGATAACGTCAACCGCGCTTTCAACCTCACGCTTTGTATCGGTGTCCTCTATGCGCAACATGAAAACACCGCCCGACTGCCGGGCCAGCTTGCAGTCAATAAGCGCACCATACAATCCGCCCAAATGCATAAAACCTGTCGGACTGGGGGCAAACCGCGTTACAAACGCACCCTCTTTTAAATCCCGCGGCGGAAATTTATTTTCCAATTCACCCAGTGTGTATTTCGGTGCCGTGCCCAATATTCTTTCAATCAGGTCGGCCGGTAATCCTTGTCTCATGTTTAAATAACCTTGTTTTATTGATTTTGGAATTTTATACTAGCTTCCATGGAAAAACAAGAAATAAGAACTTTTGGACGCCGCCACGGCAAAAAACTATCCGCACGCAAACAATGGCTGATGGATAACATGTTGGGGCGGCTGGCGCCGACCGCGGAATGTAAAACAAACGCAATACTGGAAATTGGATTTGGCGCGGGCGAACACCTGCGGGCGCTGGCGCTGGCCAATCCGGATGCGGTTGTAATCGGCGCGGAACCATTTGCAAACGGCGTTGCGGCATTGTTGGGCGCGATTACAGACGGCCAAAATAACCTGATGCCGGAATATAAAAACATTCGCATCTGGCCGGACGATGTACGCGATTTTTTGCGCACAACCGATTCGAAATTCTCTCAGATATGGATTTTGCACCCAGACCCCTGGCCCAAGGCACGCCATGAAAAACGGCGACTATTACAGGCAGAGTTCCTGCAGATGCTGGCACGGCGACTGGCGCCAGACGGGGAAATTATAATCGGTACTGATCATTGGGGATATTTTGAGTGGATAAAAGAACGCGCCACCCAGGCCGGTCTGTTTTTTGAAACACCCGATTTGGAAATCATAAACACGCGCTACCAGGCAAAAAATATGGCACAAACCGAAATGCCCAAATATATAATAATACGTAACAAGTAATTACTTATCACTGCAGCTCATTAAATCCGGGCGTCCCGGCATCAGCACAAACCCATCTGGAATCCGCCCGGTCGAACGCTTTCCCCGCTGTGTACAATAAGAATTTTCATCACGCACCGCACGTGCGGATGCCGCAATCGCCAACGCATCTTTTGATGGCGCCGCCGGGACAGGAACACTGGGCGCCTTGTCCGGCACGGCCGGCGCGACAACATCCGTTTTCGGCGCAGATTGGGCACCGTCACGCGGCGGCACAACAATAACGTCCGGCGTGGCGGCGCGCGGCGCCTCTGCCTTTGGTTTTTCTTTCACAGATGTTTTTTTCGGCGCTTTTTTCTTTTTAACACTTTTCTTTGGTATCGCCGTCTTTGTCTTTACAGGCATTTTTACCCCGGAATTTCTGGGTGTTGCCCCGTACAGCTTTGCCGCGACGCGCGCATCGGCCGCACTAATCTCGTATTCGCCGTAAAGCGTCGGGCGCCCGTATACCGGGGCTGTGCGATCCGCCATGGCGAACCCGGCAATTGGCACAATACAACAAAATATACAAACTATTTTTTTCATCCGTCTTCCCCACCGCGAAAAAAGACCCGCACACCACCAGCCAGCGCCGGCCGCATCCCACGAACCAGGCGCACCGCCTGCTCTATCCGGGCCGGACTATTTCCCAGAACAAAATGCAAATCGCACTTTATTTCATCCGCCGCACGCAACGCGGCGTAAACCCGTCCGACAAAATCGGATTTATCGCCCGCATCCCGGGCCAGCACCAACACCAGCGCACGCGCACGCAGTCTTGCCACCGCATTAAACACCGCCCCCCAGTCAAACGGACCAACCTCTGAAATATCCAGCCCGATTGCCAAATCGCGGTTAAAGAACAAATCATCGCGAACAACACCTATTTCAGATGCAAAATCCGCCAAATCTGCCGCCCTCATAAAAATTTGCGCACCATGCGCCCCCTGCTTGAACGCGGCGTTTATACGCCCGGTCAGTTCGGATATTACATTCATGTCACGCGCCCCGCGTGCCGGCAGATAAAAACGCGCATATATCCGTGCAGATGTTTTTTCCAGCCACGTCCACAGCATTGACACATCATCAGGCACCGCCGATATTACAGGCATTTCACGCCCCATTACGACCGCCGCCGCACGCGCCAATTCGCCTGCATCACGCCCACCGTCGCACCACAGCGCCATATTTGCCGAAAATTCATCAAAAAAGGAATCTCTGTCCATCATTATACTTTTTACTTTAACATTAAATATGATACAATTAAAGACAAATGAACAAACAATTGGATCGTATTTTAATTTGCCTGTTGTGGTTGCTGGCGGCGACCCTGGGAACCAGTTTCTGGCTTACCACAATGTTTGGCTTTAACATCTTTTCGTCCCAACACTGGCAGTATCTGGCATACATGCAGGCCGCACAAAGCCCGATACGTCCCGCATTTTATATATCGCTGACGGTGTGGATAATAATAACACTGGCGGTGTTATATCTGCTTATCCGCCCCAATGGTGCATTGCGCCGCCGTATAAGAATTGGCCGCGCCCGTCGTGCGGCCGTGACCACGACATTGGAAACAACAACGCAATCGGCAACCGATGCCCCCGCGGCCACTCGCCCGGAACAGGCCGCACCCGCCATGCCACCGCGCCCCGCCGCCCCCCAGATACAGCGCCCCGCCGCCGTTTCGCCAATAACGCGTTCGGCCGCCCCGGCCGCGCCCACCACAACGCCTGCGACGCACGCGCCACAACCCCAGGCGACATCCAACACCACCTTTGATGAACTGCCCGGCATTTTTTCATCAGCCGGCTATCTGGTTAAGCGCAACCCGCAAATCGGCAACTTTAAACCCGCCCTTTTTGCCATCGGCGATAACGAGCAGTTATGGATTGGCGGCATCGGAATTATGCAGGCACCGATGGATAATATCATGACCAGATTGGATTCCGTATTTACCGACACACTCGATGACATAACAATAAACATACACGGATTTATAATCGCGCCCACAGAACCGGTAACCAACCCCGACATCATGGCGTTTCCCAATATCGAGGCCCTGCGCGAATATATTTCAAACCATCCGAACCATCCGGCAGAAACCGGCGAGGCAAAAGAAAACTTTGATGCCTATTCTAAATATATCGACACCGTCATAAACTATATGGACAAAACATAATGCAGCTAAGCCAGACATCGGCCGAAAAAATAATGAAAGATATGAGCATGGACGACATGCCGCTGGTGGCGTTCCAGCCACAGCGCACGCAGATATCGGCCGACTGGTTTGCGCGCTATAAGGCGGCCCGCCACAGCTTTATGCAAAGCCTGGTCGATTCGGTTAACGAACTGGCGTTTATGAACCTTTCCCAGGAAGAATTTATAAACCTGGTAATGGGGCGTGAAATACCACGCAACATGTCTATACGCATGCGCATACCATTGTTCTGGGGCGGCCAGATATCACCGGACAATATGTTCATGTGCGCAACATTTCCTCATTCTCAAAACATTGACAGATTTATAATCGGCCAGGCGGGATACGACACTGTATGGTTGCCGGCGCCCAGCAAAAAGATATACATCCCGGCACACACCACAGGCGGCGGTGACGGCGGCAACGCAACCGAGGACCGTCTGGCCCAAATGGCGGCACAAATCGTATCCGCCCACGGCATGGAATAGCAAAGGTAAAAAAATGACACGCGAAGAGTTTTTATCAGCAATGCGCGCCCGCGGCGCTGAAATCGCGCCGGCCGCACCGCGTCAAAATATCGCGACAACCAATGCCCTGCTCCAGGGGATGCGTGCGGCGATGATGCCGATAACTATGACAGAGTTTTATGCAGTGGTCGGCGGAATAACAAACGGTTCAGGCTATATTTTTGGCCCCGAAGAAGTTCAGCGTAACAATATCTATCCCGTCCCCAGTATAATATCCATAAACCGCGACATGTCGCATATTCCGGCCATGCATGGAAAAACCATATTCGGACGCAACGACCTGTTCTTTTTTGCCTTTGACGCATTCGGCACGGCATACATGCTGGATAATTTAACGCTGCGGCCGTTGCGCAAATATGACGATATATTCCGTGCAATGACTGACTGCCTGGCGGCGGGAAAACTATAATAACCAGATGAAAAAAATATCCGTATCTTTATCAGGACACCAGACCAGCATTTCGCTAGAGGCGGAATTTATAGACACTCTGCGCGAAATCGCCGCACGGCGCGGACGTTCCGTCGCGTCTATAATATCAGAAATAGACAACCAGCGCGGCGCACGAAACCTGTCGTCGGCAATACGGGTATGGGTTTTACAAAACAAAAACTAATCTCTGCGTCGCGCGACAGCCGCACCCAATGCCGCAATTGCCAATATAATCAGTATCCACACGTCACGTCCCAACGCGCGATACGCCGTCATATGCGCCCCCGACACACGACCATCCAGCACACCAACAACGCCGACGGGAATACGGGACTGTATTTCCCCCGCGGCCGATACAAACGCGCTGACCCCCGAATAATTTGCACGCACAACGGGCACGCCCGATTCTATTGCATAACGGCGAACCATATCCAGATGCTGATACGTTCCCGGCGTTTTCCCAAACCAGGTGTCGTTTGTTATGTTTATTATTGCACTGGGGGTAACGCCACGCGGAATCAGCGCATCCGAAAAAATAATTTCATAGCAAACCGCCGGCGCAAACGAGAAATCGTCCACCGCCGGACTTGAAATAACCTCTGCCCCGCGACCCTGCGCCAGTTCCGCCGGCGACGGCATAATCCCCAGCGGTCCATATTCGCCAAACGGCACCAGATGGGCCTTGTCGTAAACATGCCGCACAATTCCATCTGCATCGGCGACCACCATGGAGTTATATAGGCGCCCGTCGCGATATGTCGTTGCGCCTAAAATTACATCCGTGCCCAAAATTTTTGAAAACGGCATATCATCATCTGTTATAACAAACGGATACGTCGTTTCCGGATAAACTATCAAATCCGGCCGCGCCCCGCCGCGCCCCAACTCCAGCAGATTACGCAGATTATTTTCCGCACGCGCAACCGCGTCTTCGCGCGAATAAGACATCTTTTGATTTTGCGATGTTGCAGGCTGAACCACGCGAATCACGGGCCCCTGATTTTCTGCTTTTGCATCCGACACAGAAATATTATATCGCCCGTAAATGACCCCGGCACACAACATCAATACAAACGTCACCCAGGAAATCCAGCACATAGCGCGTTTTTTACCCCGCACAATCTCAACCGTTGCAGCCACAATTCCCATCGTCACAAACGTCAGTCCCATCGCCCCGAACAGCGACATGGAATTTGCCATTACGGGTATATTGGAAAATACATTTGCCACCGGATTCCACGGAAACCCCGTCAGCATCCATTCCCGCGCCCACAAAACCGCGGCACCGGCGCCCGCAAACACAAACGGCCGTGCGCACCGGCGCGAATACATCGCGGCGACAAACGGAATAGAAAAGACTATTGCCCCGCCGATTCCGATACCCGCCAGTCCCGGCACGGTCCATACAGCGAACTGACGCGCCAGTTCTGGGACGACGTATATTGAATGCAACGCCCACCAAAACATGGCAACACCATACGCCGCGCCAAACGGCGCCGCCCGGCGCCACATGCGCCACCACCGCGTCGGTGCGTTTTGCGTTAAAATCCAGTACGCCGCGCCAAACGCCAACAGCGTGACCGGCCAAACGTGAAACGGCGCAAACCCCAGTGCGGCCGCCGCCCCCAACACCGCCAGCACGGCCGCGCGAATAATCCCCCACCCGCGGCGCGACCGGGATTCGTCGTCGGCGTATGGATTTTTTATCCCCAGTTGTTTCAGAATATCCACCTCACGCGATTCCATTACGGCGGCCTGGTCGTCTTGTATGTGGTCATACCCCTGCAGGTGCAGCATCCCGTGAACAACCATATGTGCGGTGTGTTCCGCAATACTGATTCCGGCGGCGGCGGCCTCACGCGCGACAGTATCGAGCGATATATAAATATCCCCCAACAGCACATCGTCGCCCAGTTCAAACGACAGCACATTTGTTGGCCGGTCAATTCCGCGGTACTGTTTATTCAGCACATGAATCGCCGCATCATCAACCAGTGTTATCGAAACCTCTGCCCTGCGGCGGCGCGGCCCTGCGGCGTTGGCAATACGCTGAAAATCGACATCATATTTTTCCCAGCGTGAATCATCATAGTTAACAAAAACCTTCATCTTTTCTGCCCCGCCATTTATTTAAGCATCACGTCCCATCCGCGCCAAAACACTCAGGTCAAAATCGACGCTATGTGCATGATTTCCAAGCTTTTTTGATGCATCCAAAAATGAAGTCTTTTTGTTGCCGACCTTCTTTTTCATATTTTTTACCGCCTGATCATATGTATCCATGCGTTTTTTTCCTGCGCCGCCCCTGGCACAGTTTTGCTTTGCGGCCTCATATGCCTGCAACGCCTGAGCATAATTCTGCTGGGCCCGCAGATTGTCACCGCGTGCCTGGTAAATTTCTGCAATGGCCTCATACGCGCGTCCGGCGTTGTAATAGGATGCGGCCTTTACATCATAGTCCAGCAACAGTGACTTGTTCTGGTCCATTCTGGCGTTGCATTCCCGCACAACATCACAGCATTTTTCATAATATTGTATGGATTTATTTTTGTCCCCCATCCTTTTGTACGCCAGCGCCAGACTGCTGTATGCCTCCATATTATCGGGGTCGATTTTGATTGCCTGTGCAAACAGGTCGGCGGCATTTTTATATTTTTTGTTTTTAAAGTCTGCCTCGCCCTTGTTCAACAGTCTCATAGAATTTTCAATTGCGGCGTTTTCAGAATTATCCTCAAATCCCACCATGGTATGTACATGCACGACGGCCTTTTCGCCGGCCAGTATTTTTCTGCCCGTATCAAAACCGGCCAGGAATTCCCGCACAGTGTTATTGCTGTTTTTGCGCCCCAGCACAAATTTGACAGTCTGTCCGCCCAGCAAAAAATGCTTTTTTCGCATAATATTATTAATCTCAACCTTTGAAAAGGCGTCACGATCCATATTCAGCAAATCATCCAATGTAACAACGCCTGCGGCATATGCCCCGCAAATCCAGCGTCTTTTTAGCGTCCCCTTGCCCCATGGGCCATCCGGGCTCAAACCTCCCATATCCTGAAACGCATCGGCTATTTGCTGTGGTGTCTGGGCGGTATGGAGACGCGACGAAATTCGCATGATGTCGGCCGGCCGTTGAAATCCGGCCCAAACCAGTGCGACCACCTGTTGATCTGTCAGGTTGGGATATTTTTTCTTTGCGTTTACCAGCGACCTCAGCGTTTCATATTCCAGATGCATTCTGACCTGTTCATAATTTTTATCATATGACATTGCCGGCGTTTTCAGTGTTGCATTTTTTCTGGATATTTTGCCGTTTGCGTCACGCGTATAGTAATACGTAACCCCCAGGCCGTTTGTCGCACGCACTTCGCCCCTATGAATCTTTGGGCTGGGGCGATATGTTTCCAGTTCCGTCAGCCCGATTGCAATCGCATTCCAATACAGGTCCAACACCTCTTGTTTTGTTGAAAACGCCGTTACCGTCGGCTGAACAATTTCTTGGCGGGTGCTGTCGGGCTGTTCGTTGGAGTGAAATTCTGCCTCGCTAAATGCCTCGTATGCCTTTGGCCCGGCGATTACGCTGGCGGCCAGCATCATGTAATACATCATATGCGACGACAGGTTTGGATATTTCTTTGCAAAAGAATCCTTGCTTTTCTTGGCAAATCGCTTTTCCATGGCACGCGTCACATGATTGTCCAGCACCGCATATTTTCCGGCCCACAATAAAAACTCTATCATTCCGGCCACCCCGGCCCCGGTGTACTTTGCCGCGGCCCCCTTTTTGGTTTGGGTATGTATCCGTGCAATATTTTTCCGTGCATTTCCAAACGCACGATGCGGTCCATTTACAATCTTTTCAAACTTCTTAGACATGGCAAATTCCTTTTATTTCCGCCCCAGGCCCGTACTTTTTGCAATTGCCGCGCGTCGCCGTGCATAATCCGGTGCCACAAACGGATAATCATCCGGCAGTCCCCACTTTGCCCGATACTGCTCTGGTGTCATTTTATATTTTCGTGCGATATACCGGCGCAGCATAGTATGCCATGTACCGTCCTCCAGGCATTGAATCTTGTCCCCGCGGACGGATGCCGCGATTTTATCAGGTGTGATATTTGTGGCCCCCGCCCCCAGGGCTGTGCGCGCCATCCGCACCGCGGCGGCGGCATCGACATCCGGGCGTGCACCAATTATGGCCGCGGCCAAAATAGCCGTCGCAACATCACCGCTGTTTGATTCATGCATAATATATATCCCTTGTTTATTTAATAAATTCATTATACCATAAAAACACAAGTAAAGTTTAAATAAAATGCCAACAGTTTCACGCCCTCTTGCCGATATAATGCGCCCGCGCACCATTGACGATGTGCTGGG
>ERZ777306.5211-NODE-5211-length-10696-cov-4.932807_pt1 | contig 10696 bp, 9 predicted proteins | sample MGYA00374966_ERZ777306 | MGnify/ENA primary metagenome ERZ777306 (study PRJEB29329, sample SAMN06343882) | mouse gut metagenome | isolation source: Mouse cecum | place: Austria: Vienna | collected 2014-11-15 ... | reverse complement strand
GATCGCCGCTTTTCGCACTTTGTTAAAAAGGCTTTAGCCTATTGGTACAGCTTCTAAATCAGCTGGTAATCCTCACTTGATACGGACTCAGGTACTTCGCCGTCCAACTCAAGCTCCTTAGGATTGAACAGTTTCCCCTCCTCCTTCGTATCCGGTTCGGAGGTTTTGGGCGATTTTTCCGTCTTTTTCGGCGGGGGCTGGATTTTCGTATCTGCTTCCGGCTCCGGCTGACTCACATTCGGTGCGGGCTCTTCTGTCTGTTCCTGGGAAGATCCAGCATTTTCCGGAGGGGGTGTCCACACCAAATGCCAAGCAGCCGCAATACCACGCAGCATAGTTGGAAAATAGCCCTGATGTACCGCATATGCAGGAGCCGAAACAAAAATCGTAACTGCAATGATAATTCCAACTAAGGTATTTTGGAGAACATTTCGCCTCAATGTGCCACCTAACTGTGCCACATGTGACCAGAAATCCATATTTTGGGGCCGGTGAAACCTTTTTTTGTCTGCTTTGTCCGTCAGATAGTCCACAACTGCGGCAAGAAAGATGCCGCCTCCGCTCAAAATCAGTCCTCCTGTTTTCGGGATAATCGGCCAAAGTTCTTTATGGAATCGAAAACGAATAAATTCTAAGATTAGCCACCAAATCAAGAGAGCAATTCCATAAATAACCCAGCCTTTGTGTCTTTTGCAAAACGCCCGGAATTTGGACTCAGGAGGGGGCTTGCCGCCGGCCTTCTGATTGCCATCCTTAACCATCTCCCCCTCCCCCCTCTCTTTTTAAAGGTTTCAGACGACTTTAGATGTTACATAATTCGTTTACCTTTTTATTATTATAGACGGAACGCCTGCACAAATCAAGGGCCGCAGCCCTTTTTGCATCAATACTGTCAAAATAGAAAATTCATTAGTTACCATAATATTTATTTGGGTGGATTTGACACAAACGCGCGTTCCACCCCTTGAAAATAGTACATTTTCTATAAAAAAGGCAGAAAATTTCTTCCCGAAATTTTCTGCCTGGAATGAAAAAACCGCATGAATGGCTGCTACTTCACCTGATAATATACCCCGGAAAAAGCCGGCAGGCGCAGGGCAAATTCTCCCTGATCCGCCTGGATTTGATCCTGCGCCCCCGGTTCGCTGCCCAGCAGCAGCTCCAGCCGCCCCGCCCCGGGAATTTTGAGCATATACTCCCTGCCCTGGCCGGAGAAATTGAATACCGCAGCGATGTTCTCCCCGCCGCCGCTGCGCTGGATGGCATAGACGCACAGCCCCTCCTGATGGCAGTCCAGCCACTGAAATCCGTCCGGGCGGTAGTCCCCCTCCCAAAAGGCCGGATGGGCCAGGTAGAGCTGATTGAGGGCCTTCATGAAGCGCTGGAAATCCTGATGGGCCGGGTAGCACAGCAGCCCCCAGTCCTGTTCCCGCTTTTCGTCCCACTCCCGGAAGTGCCCCATCTCGTTGCCCATAAAGTTGAGCTTTTTTCCCGGATGGGCGTACATATACATATAAAAAGCCCGGGCCTGGGGAAACTTGTCCTCATATTGTCCATTCATCTGCTGCAAAATGGTGGCCTTGCCATGGACTACCTCATCATGGGACAGGGGCAGCAGGTGCCGGTGGTTGTAGAAGTAGGACATGGCGAAGGTAAGCTTGTGGTAATCCCGGCTGCGGTACTCCGGGGCGCTGCGGAAGTAATCCAGAGTGTCGTGCATCCAGCCCAGGTCCCACTTGTAGTCAAAGCCCAGCCCCCCTTCCCAGACCGGTTTGGTCACATTGGGGAAGGTGGTGGAGTCCTCCGCCGCCAAAATAGCGGTGGGGTGGCGCTCCTTCAGCCCCTTGTTCATATTGCGCAAAAAGTCTACCCCATTGCCGTTGACTCCCCGGGCCGGTTCCCCCTGCCAGTAGATGGCCCGGCTCACCGCGTCCATCCGCAGGCCGTCCATATGGTACTCCTCCAGCCAGTAGTTGGCAGCAGACTGGAGGAAGCTCCGGACCTCCCCCCGGGAGTGCATGAAATTCAGGCTCCCCCACTCGCTCTCCCCCACCGCGCTGCTGGGGTACTCATAGAGAGGCGTTCCGTCGTACCGGGCCAGGGCGTAGCCGTCCACCGCGAAGTGCACCGGCACAAAATCCATAATCACCCCGATGTCCTCCCGATGGCAGGCGTCCACAAAGGCTTTGAGCTGATTGGCTGTGCCGTACCGGGATGTGGGGCTGAAAAAGCCGGTGGTCTGATAGCCCCAGGACTCGTCGCAGGGGTACTCCGCCAGAGGCATCAGCTCCAGGTAGTTGTAGCCCTGGTCCTTGGCGTAGGGAATCAGCCGGCCGGCCATTTCCTCGTAATTATACCAGGAGTCCGCCGCATCGGAGGGCTTTTGAAAAGATCCAAAGTGGACCTCAAAGATATTCAGCGGCCTCTGGCGGCAGTCGCTCCGCCGTCCCATCCAGCTCCCGTCCAGGAAATCATAGGACAAATCCCGCAGAATGGACGCGCTGTTGGGCCGCAGCTCCATACCGAAGCCGTAGGGGTCGCAGTGGTCCACAGCGCCGCCGTCCCGCTGGTAAATCCGATATTTATACATCATCCCCGGCCGGGCCCCGGCTGCATACCCCTCCCAAAAGTTCCCGTCGTGAACCTTGTGCATGGGGATCTCCTGCCATTGGCTGAACTCCCCAATCACCGCGATGTGAGAGGCGCTGGGGGCAAAGGTCCGGAATACAAAGCCCTCCCCCGCCCGGTGGGCCCCCAAATATTGGTAAGCGTCAAAAATCTGACCGGTGTAAAAGCCGTAAAAATCCATTTGCAAATCCCTCCTGTTTCTGGTAAAATCAGCGTAGCGGACTTGTCCGCATTTGTCCACCGACAAAATCCGCCGGAGGTTGGAAAACCAACTCCCGGCGGAAATCGTTTGTTTTCTGGGGGAACTCGCCATGGATCTGCGGGTGGAAAAAACGGAAAAGGCCATCCGAAATGCGTTTTTAGAGCTGCGCGCCAAACGGCCGCTGGAAAAAATCTCCGTAAAAGAGTTATGTCAGCTTGCCTGCATCAATAAGTCCACCTTTTACGCCCACTACCGGGATGTATACGACCTGTCAGACTGTCTGGAGGGAGAAACCGTCGCCTCTATCCTGGACAGTCTCCCCAGGGAGCGGGAATACTCCGTCCAGAGCGTGGAGCAGTTCACCCGGGACCTGTGCCTGGCCTTTGCAGCCCACATTTCCTTGATTAACATTCTTTTTTCCGGAAAAGAACAAAACCGGCTCTCGGTTTATCTGGAGCACAGCCTGAAAACCGTTATTTTTGAAAAATATCCGGCCTTTGCAGCGGATGTGGAGAAAAATATTCTTCTATCCTACTGTATTCAAGGGGCCTATCACGCCTACGTGAACAACCCAAACGCCGACACGGCCACCCTGGTAGACGTTATTGGAACCATCTCCCGAACCCTGGGGCCGCTGTGGAGGGTTTAACAAGGTCTACGCCGCCTGAAGCAGCTCTAAATCCACCTCCGCATAGGAGGCCAGCACCCCGGCGATCTCCTCCACGCAGTCGGAGTCAAAGGGGTCGCTCAATCCGCACTGCTTCAGCGGCTCCCGGTACTGGGCGTTATTGGTGAATTGGGTAATCTGGTCGTACACCGACAGCGCCCGTTCCCGGTCCCCCTGGGCGATTTCCCAAAGCTCCAGGGCGGAAATGGCAGAGGTGGCGTAGCTGATGTAGTAGAAGGGCGTTTCAAAGTGGTGGGGAATCTCCACCCATTCGTAGTACATCTCATACATACCAAACTGTGCGTCCAGGGCAGCGTGGGCCTCGTTCATCTCCTCCAGGGCAGCGTCCGGGTGGTTGAATACCCACTGCTGGAAGTGGTCCTCAGCGCAGCCGCTGAGCACGGAGTAGAGCAGATCCATCAGATTGCTCAACCGCATCAGGTCCGCATCCTCCCCGTAGAGCTGCTCATAGGCCTCGTGCATCAGCAGCTCCAGCCCCTGGGAGTGCACCTCGGCAATGTCCAGGTTGTTGCCGTCGTTCCAGCGGGCGGGCTGGCTGAGATAAAAGTTGTAGTAGTGCCCGAACTCGTGGAAGATTGTAGAGGGGTCCTGATAGACGGCGGTGTTAATGAACAGAAAGGGGGAGCCCGCTCCGCTGATGGAAGTCGTAAAGGCCATCTGCCCTTTCTTCTCGCCGCCTCCGAAGTCGTACAGCTGGCGCTCCTCCATGAAATCCAGGGCCTCCAGCATTTTTTCCGGGAAACCGTTGGGGAGGGTGCTGCGCAGCGCGGGAATTCCGTCCTCCCAGGTGGCCTCCAGCTCCTCCTCAGCGCCCAAAATCCGCAGCATATACCGCTCTTGCAGCGCCTGGTAGAGAGGAACCAGATGCTCCTGTACCGCCTGGGAAAAATCGGCGGCCTCCTCCGGCGTGAAATCCCGGAACAGAGACTGGTAGGCGTAGCCGGCGTACCGGGAGAAGCCCAGCGTCTGGGCGATCTGCACCCGCAGCCGGACCAGCTGCACATAGATCTCCCCCAGCTCCCGGTTGCGCTGTTTGGAGATTTCCGTATAGCGGGTTATGTACTCTTTGAGGGTAATCTCCCCCTCCATGTAGTCCTCATTGAGCTGCTCCCGGCCGTCCTCCTGAATGGAGAGCTTGTTGTACTGGCTGACAAGCTGCTGCTCCTGGACAGTAAGGGCCTCAATCTCCGGGGCGTTCAGCTGGGCGTTGATTTGATACCGGGCCACAAACTCCTCTCCCCAGGCTTCCCGTGCTGCGGAGGCACAGGGGGAGTCCAAAATACGCCCCGTCAACGCCAGCATCCGGTTGTCCAGGGCAGTATACTGCTCATCCAGCCACGCCACTTCGTCCTCATAGTAGCTGTCGCTCAGGTCCAAGTAGTTGTGAATGGTGGCCAGGGAATAGCTGTCGTCAAACTCCAGCAGCCGGTCCATAAGCTGCTCGTAGAGCTCCAGCACGGTTTCGTCTCCGGCGTCCGCCCGCTCCATCGCGCTGTCCAGAAGGGTATGAATCCCGTCCACGTCCGGACGGGCGTACTTCATCTGCCCAAAAGAGCCTTCCGCCTGCGGCTGTTTCGGCGCGCAGGCGGTAAGGATAAGGCATAGAATCACACAAAACGCAAAAAAGCGCCGTTGGATTCGTCTCACAGATTTTCCTCCAAAATACTGGTAAACGCGGCAGGGGGCAGCAGGCCCACCTGGCGCTTGATCTCTTCGCCGTTTTTAAAGAAAATCACCGTCGGGATGGACATCACGCCGTAGCGCATCGCCAGCTCCTGCTCCTCGTCCACGTTGACCTTGCCCACAACGGCCTTGCCCTCGTAGTCCTGGGCCAGCTGGTCAATGACGGGACCCAGCATCTTGCAGGGGCCGCACCACTCCGCCCAGAAGTCCACCAGCATCAAGTCGCCCTTCTCCCGGGCCTCGTCAAAGCTTGCCTTGTTAAAATGCTCCAATGCCATGTTTATTTCGTCCTTTCTGCATCACTCTGTTTGATATATTCTGCCGCCGAAAGTCCGGCGATCAGACCTTCTCCCACCGCTTTGGAAATTTGCAGGGGGGCTCCCGTGCAGTCTCCCGCGGCAAAAAGACCGGGTAAATTGGTGGCCATCCGCCGGTCCACCAGGATCGCCCCCTTCTCGGTCTCCAGACCGGGGAACAAATCCGTGGGGGCCACGGCGCTGCGCAGGATAAACACGCCCTCGCAGGGAAGGATCTCTCCGCCGCTCTGGACAGCGGTGACGGTCTGCTCCCCCTTAATTTCCAGCCGGTCGGACTTTTTGGGGGAGAGATAGGTCACCTGACAGCCCAGGGAGCGCAGATACTCCGCCTCGGCGGGGGCGTCGGCAGACAGCCCCACCACCACGATGGACTTGTTCCGGTAAAGCATCCCGTCGCAGGTGGCGCAGTAGCTCACCCCCCGGCCCAGGTACTGCTCCTCCCCGGGATACTTGGCGGTACGCACCACCCCGGGAGCCAGAATCAGGGCCGCGCCCTCGCAGACCTGACTGCCTGCGGTGAGATGCCAGCCCTCCCAGTTCAGGGCGGACACCACCCGTCCGGTGACAAATTCCACCCCCAGCTCCTGGGCGTGCCGGTAAAATTCCTCCAGCATCCCCACGCCGGTCCGGCCGGGCATTCCCAGGTAGTTGTCTACCCGCTCGGCCCGGGCCAGGGGACTGTCCTGCCAGCGGTTGCCAATGACCAGAACGGATTGGCTGCGGACCCGGGCGGTCACCGCAGCGGACAGCCCCGCCGGACCTCCGCCCAGGACCAGTATGTCATAGCGCATGGAAACGGCCTCCTTCGCATCTATGTGGAAAAGGTTCTCCTCTATTATACCCTATTTTCCCAACTTGACAAGAGGGAGTGTGGCAGGAAGTCCGTTTTCCGGTCTCAAATTCAAGGCATTGTCCTTTTGACTTGTATTTTGCCGGATTTTATGTTATGGTGTCATCAGGCGCTGCAAAAGCGGCAGGCGGTTCGTCACATACCCCGAAAGGGGGTGATATTTTGCCGATTACATTGACGTTTCACATCCTTCGCTGGACTGTGACAATTCATGTAAAAAGCAAGGACCGCCACCCCGGCAGGTGACGGTTCCTTTTTGAACTAGATAACCTTATGGGCTAACCGCTTGCCGCAGCGCCTTTTCATGCTCATTATAGGCTGTAAACAATGCTCTGTCAATGCCTTCATTTCAAATTCTTCAAAAACCTCTTGACTTTTTGAGGCCGCAATAATATAATCATTTTGCGGACGCAGAAAGTGAGGTGAAGATGTGCCGCCCAAAACTGGAAGACCGCCAATCGAAAATCCCAGAAATGCAAGTATTCACATAAGAGTAACCCAAAATGAAAAGGAAGAAATTATGGAACATTGCAAAAAATCAAAGAAAACCTGTTTGGATTTGATAAAATTGGGAATTGAAGCGGATCAAAAATAAGAGTTCCGGCGACCATAGCAAGTCACCACCGGAACTCTGACACCAAACCCGGAGGCTTGATAAATCTATTCTATCAAACCTCCCCGGGAAAATCAAGGAGGTTTGATAGAACTGTTGAATCGGAAGTCTTGGGAAAAATCCTATGCCATTTAATTTTCACGTAAATATTTTGACTTTTGCTTTAACATATATTATATTATTGTATAAGCAAAAGTGAGGTGATGATTATGTCCCCGCGGACGGGGCGGCCTATTATTGGAGAGAGTCGTAAAGACGCACAAATCGGATTCCGGGTAACACAAGAGACCGTGGATCAGTTTGAAGAATGCAAAAAAATTTCTGGAAAATCAAAGGTCGATTTGTTTGAGGAAATGGTTGACGATCTCCATAAAAAGCTGACCCGCAAAGAATAACAGGGTTTCGCCCTCCCACCACGAGACAAACGAAACCCTGGACACCAAACCCGGAGGCTTGATAAATCCATTCTATCAAACCTCCCGGGGAAAATCAAGGAGGTTTTTATGGAATTGTTAAATCGACTTTTTTACGCCGTAAGTCTGGACAACGATCTGCTGGAGCCCGGCATGGACCTGCGCGAGCTGCATCACAGCGTTGAAGAGGCCCGGCGCTCCCAGGCTCATATGCAAGAAATCCTGCGCTGTACCGGTCTTTCCGAAGAGCAGGCCCTTCCCATCTGGAATATATGGTCCTCCTCCTGCCGGAACTATGAGCACCAGGGCTTTCTCAACGGCTTCCATTTGGGCATGACCCTCTCCCGGGAGCTGCTGGCAATGGACGGCCCGGAGGATTTGTAAAATTACCGCCCCGCCGGCCGGAAAAAGACTGGAATTGTTTTCCCGGTTGTGCTAATATAGTAGCAGTGTCCATTTTTCAGTCTTGCCATTGGGAGGTACTCTGTTTTGACGTATTTACTCTCCGCCATCCTGGGCTTTGTCCAGGGCGTGGCCGAATTTCTGCCCATCTCCAGCTCCGGCCATCTGACCCTCTTCCAGCATTTCTTCGGCCTTCAGGAGCCGGACACTTTATTAAATATCCTCCTCCACTTCGCCACCCTTCTGGCCGTGTGCGTGGTCTACTGGCGGGACATCTGGGAAATGATCGTGGAATTTTTCCGCTTTTTCGGCGATTTATTCTCCCGTACCCCCCAGGCGGGCAGCCCTCCCCCCGCCCGGCGGCTGGTGCTGCTGCTGATCATCGGTACCCTGCCCCTGTTTGCGGTGATGCTCATTAAGGACCAGGTGGAGGCCCTGGGCAGCAGCCCCATTTTCGTTAGCTGCGCCCTTCTGGTGACCGGCTGTATCCTGTTTTTCTCTGATCGGCTCCCCCGGGGCCGGAAGACCGAGCGCAGCGCCACCTTAGGCGACGTGCTCCTTGTGGGCGTGGCCCAGGGCTTCGCCACCATCCCCGGCATCTCCCGGTCCGGCTCCACCATCTGCGCCGGGATGGCCCTGGGCTTCCAGCGGCAGTTTGCCGTGCGCTTCTCCTTCCTGCTCTCCCTCCCCGCCGTGCTGGGGGCCACCTTGCTGGAGGTCCTGGACGTACTGAAGGAGGAGGGGGGCATAAACCCGGAGCTGCTGCCCATCTATTTCACGGGCATGGTAATTGCCGCCGTGGTGGGCTATTTCTCCATCCATCTGGTCAAGCTGCTCTCGGACAAGGGCAAATTCGGCCTGTTCGCCTACTACTGCTGGGCGGCGGGGGCGCTGTCCCTGCTGGGCGCCGCCCTGGACTTCCAGTTCATCCCCACTACTTGATCCCCGGAAAGGAACGAAAGAGACATGGCAACAAAATCCACCGGCGGCAAGCGTTCCGCCTCCAAATCTACCTCCCGGAGCTCCTCCAGCTCCCGAAGCCGCAAAAAAACCGCCCCCCAGTCCCCTCCCATCCGGCGGGAAGCGGGGGCGGCGGTCTGCCTGATGCTGGCGGTCTTTTCGGTTCTGGGTTTCTTCCCCAGTGAGGCCATTTTTATCCACTTCTTTAGCAACCTGCTCAAAGGCCTGCTGGGCTTTGGGTTCTGGCTGTCCGTGCCCGCCCTGCTGCTGGCCAGCTACATCCTGTTTTTCCACCGGGGGCGGCCCATTCTGGCCCGGACCGTCTGCGCCCTGACCCTCCCCCTGGTTTTCTCCTGCATCATGCACAGCCTGGTCATCCTGGAGCCCCTGCCATGGGACGGGGAACTGCTCAAAACCCTCTGGGCCACCGGTCTGGACGTGAGCACCGGCGGCGTGATCGGCGGCCTGCTGGCCCAGTGCGGCGTGAAAATTTTCAGCCAGATTGGCGCGGCCATCCTGTTCGTGTTTGCCTTCCTGCTGATGGGCCTGGGGGCGTTCAACCTTACTCTGGTGGACGTGGCGGACTGGATTTTCAACCGTCCGGAATACGAGTACATCCCAGAGGAAGAAGCTCCCGCCCCCCGGCGGGCTCCCAAAGCGCCCAAAACCCCAAAATCCCGTCCCGCCGCAGCCCAGCCGGCCCCGGCCTCCCGCCGGAGCCCCTCCGCCATCGACATCCCTGTGGACGACGGTCCTCTGGTGCCCCGGGAGGAGCCTGCCTCCCCCCCACCGGAGCCCCCCAAAAAGCTCTTTGACCAAACGCCCCGGGTGCCCGCTCCGGACGAGGTGCTCACCATACCAAAGCCGGAGCCCGTCCCTCCGCCGGAACCGGAACCTGCGCCTCAGCCGGAGCCGGCAGTCACCCTTCCAGAGCCGGAGCTCCTTCCGGAACCGGAACCTGCGCCGGAGCCCCCCCCTGTCCCCGAGATCATCCGGGAACCGGCGGTGCCAAAAAAGATCTCCCCCAAGGAGGAGGCCGCCCAGGCCGCCGAGGAGGTGGCCCGGGACATCGCCCAGAGCCTGGAGCAGAAGGACGAGGACGCCCCCTACCCCTATCCTCCCCTGTCCCTGCTGAAGCCCGGCGGCGGCGACTTCGGCGGCGAAGCCCTGGCGGAGCTCAACGCCAACCGCCAGCGGCTCACCAACACCATCCAGTCCTTCGGCATCAACTCCAGCATCGTCAACGTGGTCCGGGGCCCCTCCGTCACCCGGTATGAGCTGGAGATGGACCAGGGGGTCCGTCTGAACAAGCTGACCAACCTGGCCGACGATATCGCCCTGGCCCTGGGGGCCTCCGGCGTACGCATCGCCCCCATTCCCGACAAAATTTCCATGGTGGGCATCGAAGTCCCCAACAAGCTGGTCTCCCCGGTGAGCATTCACTCGGTTATCAGCTCGGATCTGTTCCAGAACAGCAAATCCCAGGTTTCCTTCGCCGTGGGCAAGGACATCAGCGGCCAGGCCATCGTGGGGGACATTGCCAAGCTGCCCCACCTTCTGGTGGCCGGCACCACCGGCTCCGGCAAATCCGTGTGTACCAACTCCCTGATTATCTCCCTGCTGTATAAATCCAGCCCCCGGGATGTGCGCCTTATCATGGTGGACCCCAAAATGGTGGAGCTGAGCAACTACGACGGCATCCCCCACCTGCTGATTCCCGTGGTCACCGACCCGAAAAAGGCCGCCGGGGCCCTCCAGTGGGCGGTGACGGAAATGATGCGCCGCTATCGGACCTTCGCCGACCAGAGGGTCCGCAAGCTGTCGGAGTACAACGCTCTGGTGGCCCGCACCGGCGAAGCGGAGCATATGCCCAGCATCGTGGTGGTCATTGACGAGCTGGCCGACCTGATGCTGGTGGCGGCCAAGGAGGTGGAGGAATC
>ERZ777306.5210-NODE-5210-length-10699-cov-3.717775_pt1 | contig 10699 bp, 9 predicted proteins | sample MGYA00374966_ERZ777306 | MGnify/ENA primary metagenome ERZ777306 (study PRJEB29329, sample SAMN06343882) | mouse gut metagenome | isolation source: Mouse cecum | place: Austria: Vienna | collected 2014-11-15 ... | reverse complement strand
TTACTATTTTGGGGATGAATTTTATGAAAGCTTACTGAATGATTTCCCGCAGAATGCCCAAGTATTTTATGCAGAATGTGAAGGAAAGGTGATAGCGGCATCGATTATGCTTATGGCAAACGGAAGAATGAACTATCATCTCTCCGGCTCAGTGAAGGAATATGCGAAGCTTGCGCCAACCAACCTGCTTCTTTATGAGGCGGCACTGTGGGGGTGTATGAATGGCTGTAAAACATTGTATCTCGGCGGCGGAGTAGGGAGCGGAGAGGATAGCCTTTTCAAGTTTAAGAAGGCATTTTATCGTGGGGAGCAGTTAAACCGCTTTTTTATAGGAAGAAAAATATTTGATGAAAATCAGTATCAGTTTCTTTGTGAGTTGAGAAAACTGGAAGAAAAGACAGAATATTTTCCGAAGTACCGTGCATGAGCTGAATGGTATTGAATACAAGATATCAAGATATTTTTCAAAATGGAGAACAAAATGAAACAAAAGGTTATATGGCTAGTCAATCAATATGCAGCGCCAGTGCAGAAAAGAACAAGGCAGACTGTATTAAGCCAACATTTAGAAAAACAAGGATATAAGGTCTATATTCTTTGCGGGAGCAAAATTCATGGTGCGGATGACAATCTTATAAGAGATAAGCATGCGTATACAAAAGTAAAATTTGATGGTGCAAGGTTTATTGTTATCCGCATTTCTGATTACAGCAGCCAGATAAAGAGAGTTCTTGTTTCCATTGAGTTCCAGAGAAGAATATGGAGGTTACGTAATCAGCTGCCTAAGCCTGATGTGATTGTCAGTGATTTTGCAGGATTATTTGGAAATGTGTTCTTGAAGTGGAAGAAGGCTTATGGTACCAGGATTATTTATGATGTCCTTGATTTGTGGCCGGAGGACTTTTTAGATGTAGGTTTTCTGAAGAAAAATAGTATTCCGGCAAAGATTCTATTTGGCATGGAGCATAAAGCATATCGGGAAGCAGATAATCTCATATTCTCTATGGATGGAGGAAGAGATTATGTTATGGAAAAAGGATGGGATATTGGCAGCGGCGGCGATGTGGATCTTAATAAGATAGGGGCGCTTAACAATGGTGTGGATCTTGAAGCAGTGGATAGAAACCGTGAAGAATTTGTAGTTCATGATACTGATTTGGAATCAGGAAAATTTAAGGTCATTTATCTTGGCTCCATACGCAGGGCAAATAATGTTGATCTGATTGTTGAGGCGGCAAAGATACTGCAGCAGCAGGGAGTAGAAAACATCATAATACTTATCTATGGAGATGGTGACTATCGTGAAAATCTGGAGAACAAGGCTGCTTGCTTAAAGCTCTCCAATATCAAGTTTAAAGGAAAACTTGATGTAGAATATGCGCCATATGTATTGTCTCGCTGTGATTTGAACTTGTTTAATTTTATGAATGCTCCAATCTGCAGGTTTGGTCTCAGTCCTAACAAGCTTTTCATGTATTTTGCCAGTGGAAGGCCGGTTTTATCTATGGTACGTCCCAAATATGAACTGGTAGAGAGCAGGGAATGCGGCATCGTTACTGACAATACCCCGCAGGCTGTTGCAGAAGGAATTGTCCGGTTTAGCCAGATGGATAAAACAGAGTATGAGAAGTATTGTAAAAACTGTCGCTTAGTAGCGGAGGAATACGATTACAAAAATCTGGTGAGGGTTTTAATCAATCAGATAGAAGGAAAATTTTCATGAATATTTTGTTGATAACGCAGATTTATCCGGAACCGGATGACGGCAAGGGATATGAGGCAACTAAGACAGTTGAGTATTTTGCCAGGGAATGGGTTGAGGCAGGGCATAAGGTTGTTGTAATGCACTGTCCAAGCCGATTTCCCTTTTTTTATTATATAATGCCCAGATTTTTGAAGAATCAAATTGGAAAACGTACAAGAATTTTGATTCCAACCTGGTCTTCAGCAAAACAAATTAGCAGGAGGGAAGATGGAATACAGATATACCGTGAACCAATGAAAAAATGGATTCCATCCCAAGCATATTCAAAACATGCAATGGAGAATCAATGCTGTAAGATTAAAGAAAGATTAAATGAAATCAGCTTTAAACCAGATTTAATAGCAGGGCATTTTAGTAATCCAGGAGTAGAACTGGTGGGCAGATTAAGCGAATCCTATCATGCGATGTCATCTATTGTATTTCACCATGACTGTACAACCAGAACTATAAAAAAATACCGGATTAAAGAGAATATTGGAAGAATTAATGCAGTGGGAGCAAGATCGATTATTGAAGCAGCAAGTATTAAAGAAATGTTGGAATTGAAAGAACAGCCATTTATATGCTACTCGGGTGTCCCTAATGATGCGGTGGATGTCAGCGAGAAGGTATGTTTAAAACAGGAATATAAAGAAGAGATTCGATTTTTATATGTTGGCAGCTTGATACAACAGAAGCATGCAGATGCAGTGATAAAGGCATATTCAAGGATTAAAGGAGATTATGTCGATAGAAAACTGTCGTTAAAGATTATTGGAAGAGGATTGGAAGAGGAAACATTGAAAGAACTGGCGCAGCAGCTGGGAGTTTCTGAGACAGTCCATTTTATGGGAAGGCTGCCACGAAGAGATGTACTGCAAGAAATGAAGAAAGCCCATATTTTTACTATGATAAGTGATGACGAGACGTTTGGAATGGTTTACTTGGAAGCAATGCTGCAGGGATGCTTGGTTATTGCATCTAAAGGCGGGGGCTTTGATGGGATTATTAAAAATGGCGTCAATGGTTTTCTGTGTGAGGCAGGAGATGCAGATAAGCTGAAACAGATTTATGAACAAATTGCAAAACTTAATACAGAAGAGCGGAATCATATCGGACAGAAGGCAATTAACACAGCAATACAATTTTCAGAAAAGGCTGTGGCTGAGCGGTATCTTAATGACGTAATAGAAAGAAATAAGAAGAGGCAGAGTACAATATGAATGTTCAATTTTCAGTTCTAGAAAAACAGTATAAAAAATATCAGAAGGAATACGAAGAAGCGGCACTGAGAGCCATGCGTTCAGGGTGGTATATTCTTGGAAGCGAATTAGAGAAATTTGAAAGGAAATTTGCGGCATTTCATAATGTGAAAAACTGTATGGGTGTGGGGAATGGTCTGGATGCGCTCAGACTTGCAGTGAAGGCTATGGGAATTGGCGCAGGCGATGAAGTAATTGTGCCGGCAAATACTTATATTGCTACGGCTCTTGCAGTATCCGAAGCAGGAGCCATCCCCGTGTTTGTTGATGCAGATATATTTTTCGGATTAAATACAGAATTATTGGAAGATGCAGTTACAGATAAAACAAAAGCAATTATGGCAGTGCATCTTTACGGGCAGCCCTGTGAAATGGATAAGATTCTTGACATAGCATTAAAATACAACCTTCGGGTAATAGAGGACTGTGCTCAGGCACATGGTGCAGCATATAAGGGAAAACCGATAGGTACATTTGGAGATGCAGGGTGTTTTAGCTTTTACCCGACAAAACCTGTCGGTGCATTAGGAGATGCAGGTGCTGTAATTACAAATGACGATATATTGAGCGATAAAATTCGGATGCTTCGAAATTACGGCAGCCGTATAAAATATCAGCATGAAATTTTAGGTGTGAATTCCAGAATGGATGAAATTCAGGCGGCAGTTTTAGATGTTGCGTTGAAATATGTGAACCAGGGCAACAGGGAACGGAAAGACATTGCGTCAGCTTACTTGAATGGTATACAGAATCCGAAGATAAGTATTCCTAGAATAAGATCGGAATCAGACCATGTTTTTCATGTGTTTCCAATTTTATGTGATGAGAGGGACAGGCTTTACAGCTTTCTGGAGGAACATGATATTCATACACAGATACATTATCCGATACCTTGTCATTTGGCAGAGTGTTATAAAGAGCTGGGTTATAAGGCAGGAGATATTCCAAGAGCAGAGTATTATGCAGCTGCCGAGTTAAGCCTTCCTATCTATGTTGGTATGACTATGGAAGAGGCTGAGTATGTCATTGATGTGATAAATAGATTTAAATAAATACAGATACATGTTTGCTGTGGGGAATGATAAGTGAAATTAAGAGAGTTAGAGATGAGGGATGTACCACGCATTTTGGAGTGGATGCATGATAAAAGTGTAACAAAAGATTTGAAAACAAATTTTTCCGTATTTACCATGGAGGATGTGGAGAGATTCATCCTTCAGAGCAGGGATACACATCTCAATCTGCATAAGGCCATTGTATCAGATCTGGACGAATATATGGGTACAGTAAGCCTCAAGGAGATTAATCAAAAGGGTGGAAGTGCCGAGTTTGCCATTACAGTGCGCAGTGATGCTATGACAAAAGGCTATTCTTGGTTCGGAATGACAGAAATGCTTGATCTTGCGTTTTCAGAATTAGGACTTTCGAGCGTTTACTGGTGTGTATCACGTAAAAATGAACGGGCAGTTCATTTTTATGATAAACACCATTTTCATGAGGCAGTGGATATCCCACAGAATATATTAAAAAGATACGAAGGGCTTGATAACCTCAAATGGTATTCGGTACTTGCAGGTGATGATTATCACAGTGAGGTTTATAATCATAAGACCATTGCCGGATGTAAAATTGTATCAATAAAGACGATTCCTACAGTAGGAGCTGGGGAATTGTCTTTTTTTGAAGCGGAGACGGACATCCCATTCCAGATTAAGAGGATCTATTATATATCAAAGGTTCCGGAAGGGATACGAAGAGGATTCCATGCACATAAGGAATTAAAGCAGATGCTATTCTGTCCATATGGAAAGATTCATCTTGTACTGGACAATGGAAATGGGAGAGAAGAGATTACACTCAGCGATCCATCTGTCGGCATTGTAATTGAACAACCTGTTTGGAGGGAAATGCTCTGGATGGAGAAGGATTCTGTATTGTGTGTGGCGGCTTCTGAACATTACAAGGCAGAGGATTATATCAGAGATCGGACTCAGTTTGACATATATATAAAGAAAGCAAAAACAGAAAATGAAGGAGTTGAGGCTGATGCAGCTATCTAAACGCATATATGAGGATTATCTAAAAAAAAGCCGCCTGTCATATTATGAACATTTGCTTTATTATGCGAAGGAGCGAGGATACATGATGACTGGGGTATTGGGGTTTTACAGAATGCTGCAGGACCATGATTTTGATTTTACAAAAGGCAAAAAAGTTAAAGTTCTCATTAATCGCCATGATATAGATACATCACCAAAGGTTGCATATCAGATGTTTCAAATTGAACAAATGGTTTATGGGAAACAGGGAAGTACAACTTATTATTTTAGAAATTCAACGGTTGATAAGAAGATTATAAAAGAGATTGAACAGTATGGCTATGAAACAGGATATCATTATGAAGAAATTGCTGATTATGAGAAGGAGCATAGAATAAAAAATAAAGAGTTATTATTTGAACATTTACCACAGATAAGGGAGAAATTTTTAAATGATTTGGAAAGTTATAGAAGTCTTACAGAAACACAAAGTTTGTCCATAGCAAGTCACGGAGATTTTATTAATACAAAATATCAGATGCAAAATACTTTAATATTGGAGGATGAAAGCACAAGGCAGAAGTCTGGAATTGAAGTAGAAGCGTATGATGAAAGTATGACAAAATATATTGAGGCACGATTTGCGGATCAGATGCTGCTTGAAAAATTTTACGGGGAAGTTATTAGGGCAATGAGACAAGAAATTAGTGTCATTATGATTTTGACACACCCCAGAAATTGGAAGGTAGATATTATTGCTAATACAAAAGAAAACTTGAAACGGGCTATACAAGGAAGCAAATATAGGTTTTGAACTTCGAAAGTGAATCTGACACCTGTTGAGGTGTAAACAGAATTTATATAAAGATTTCGGATTTGCATGAAGGAGACCAAGTTATAATATGATTTTTGAACAGAAACAATATGATAAAAGTGCGGGTAGAATACTTTCTTTTTTCTTTATTATTAATGTTGTAAATATTTTTATAAAACAAAATGTATCTATATCTTTTATAAATAGATATTTAACTCCATTTTTGGGTTGCCTATATATATTTTATTTAATAAAGGAAAAGAAGTACGTAAAAAAAGTATTTTTGAGGCTTATACTGGCAGAAATATTTTTTGTTTTGCTTATAGGGATGAGTGCACTTCGTTATCCGGATAGTATTGGAAGCATAATTAAAAGAAGTCTCTGGATTGTTATGTTTTGTGTTCCGCTTGCAGTTATTTCTACTAAAGTTAAAGACTATAAGATTTTTATAGATCAAACGAATGCAGCAAATATGTTTGTAATGATTCTATGTGTACTTTCATGGTTGTTAACAATGAGGCAGGATGGCCATTTCACATATGGAAATTATAACATGGTAATTGGATATACACTTTTATTTCCTCTTTTTTACCATGTAGTGAAAGGCTGCAAAGAAAAGAAATATTTGATTTTTGCATTTTTAGAGGCAGTGGTCGTCATTACTTATGGTTCAAGGGGACAATTGTTTTGCATAATAGTTTTTAGTAGTCTTTTTACTTTAAAAGGAATAAAAACTGATAAAAGGGTTTTAACTCTCATTTTACTTGTTATTTTTGCCGGCTTAAGTGCTATTTTTTACCAGGAATTTATAGGGGGCATAGCTTCAATAATTGACAAAATTGGTTCAAGAACGTTGAGTATGCTTCTTCGGGGACGAATTACGTATGGAACAGGAAGGGTAGAAATATGGGCGCAGTCATGGGAAAGGATACTGCAGAAACCATTTTTGGGATGGGGCATTTGTGGAGAATTGGCATATATGACATCATCCCCACACAATATATTTTTAGAAATTATGCTGCATTATGGAATTATTTTTGGAACAGTAATAAATTTGTGGATGATAGGATTTATTATAAAGTTTCTTTTGGGCAGAAAATTAAACACAGAACTTTTAATTATGTTCTGCAGTTCTTTTATTCCCTTACTTTTATCAAATACCTATACAGAAACTCCGGTTTTTTGGGTGTTAGCTATATTGAGCAGTAAAAAAATAAAATAATTTATATAATGAGGTACTTATGAAGGTTCTGTTGCTTTTTCCCCGTTTCGGAATAGGCGGGATTGCAAAATCTATGTCTTTCGTTGCAAATATTTGTGCGAAGGCTTTCATGGATGTTACATGCGTTTCAATGTCGAATGAGGAGGTACTGATAGAATTACCAGAGAAAGCGAAAAAAGTTTATATTAATTATAAGGAAACAGGAAAGAGGTTTGAACTCATAATTAATAAAATATATTTTCTTTTAGCTTTTCGACAATTGATAAGGAAGGAAAGACCAGATGTAATAGTTTCTTTTGGAACTGATTATGTAAGAATTGTGACGTTTGCAACAATTGGACTAAAAATAAATATTATAGGTTCTGAAAGGGGAAATCCATTTATATATACAAAAAGACAAAAAAAGAAGTATATTTACGCAATGAAAAAGTGTTATGCTGTGGTGTTTCAGACAGAACAGGCAAAGAATTTTTACCCACTTGAAATAAAGGAAAAAAGTATTATTCTTCCAAATCCTTGTGTAATAAAAGAACATTTACAAAAAAAAGTAAACTGTAAAAGTAGAAATGTAATTCTTGTATTTTCCAGACTGAGTGAAGAAAAAAATATTGCTGGCATTGTGCGTGCATTTGCAAAAGCACAACGCCAATTAACGGATTTTGAACTTCATATTTATGGCAAAGGGCCAGAAAAAGCAAATATAAAAACCCTTATCAGTGAAAAGAATATCAAGAATATTTATTTGTTTGATGAGGTGGCAAATGTATTTGATTATGAATCCGGTTGCAGAATGTTTGTTTTAAATTCTATAACGGAAGGATTTCCAAATGCTTTGATAGAAGCTATGTTAGAAGGAATTCCATGTATTGCGTCAGATTGTCCTTCTGGCGGAGTTAGGTTTCTTTCTGATGATGGAAGGCGGGTACACCTTATTCCGGTAAATGATGAAGATGCTCTTGCTCAGGCAATGGTGAAGGTGGCAACAGATAACGAATATGCCAACTCCTTGGTAGAAAAAGCAAGAGAAATAGAGTTCGTGTTAAATCCAGATAAAATAGGAAAAGAATGGATAAAGCTTATTAAAGGGGCGGCTAATGGTAAAGCATTTAAAAAGAAAGCTGATTGAAATTAATGCCAAGAGAATAATAAGAGGATGGGAACATGATTTCCGTAAATTGTCAGAGAAAAAAGATATTAAGAAGATGGAGATTATGCCTAAGTTAGATATAAATCAATTGTTTCTCGTTCCTCATGCAGATGATGAGTTGTTGGCCGGGTATGCTTTGACATGTCTGCAAAAGGAGAAGTTAATATTAGCGTATTCTGGATTGACTGGCTTGGATACAAGAGATGAAAACAAACGAATAAGAAAAAAAGAATATGATAAGTACTGCAGTATAATGCAATGCAGAACAATAGATCTGAATGAGAACAATTTGCTGAATACTATTATTAGTCGAGAAAATATTAATGTAATCTACCTGCCTTCTGTAATTGACTGGCATCCGGAACATAGAAAAATGAATTATGATTTATTAGAAGCGCTATCAGAAGAGAAAGTCAGCAATATTCGGATTATGTGGTATTCAGTAACTGTTCCGATAGAATATAAAAGAAGGTATATGGTTCCAATGACTAAGAGAGAACATCGAGAGAAATATGAAATTTTTAAAAAGGTTTATTTGTCGCAAAGTTGTATACCTTTGCAGAGATTTCAATTACAGGATCGATTAAATGGATTGAGCGGCGGACAGTATTCAGCAGAATGTTTAGTAGAGATTAAATTTTCCTTATGGAAAAATATGGTAGAAATACTTAAGAAACTAGAGCCGGATAAGGGATTGGTACATGATTTTAATAAATTGAAGAGAAAAATAGATTCTATTTCTGGAATTAGAAAAAAATCAGAAAAATTTTATGAAATATTGATGGAGACAAAAGTATAATGAATAAAGAGAGAAGAGGGAGCAGTCGGTTATTATTCGGCAACTCGATTTTTTATGTGGTTGCGGATTTCTTGTCGAGAGGGCTTCATTTTATTCTTCTACCTATATATACAATATTCTTAACCACAGAAGATTATGGAATACAGAATATTATTACAAGCTTTAACTCTGTAATGTGTTATGTTATTTTATTATGTCTGGATTCGGCGGCGTTAAGGTTTTATTCGGAGTATAAAGATGATAAATATACTATGAAGCGCTTTTACGGAACAGCAATGAGTATTATATGCTTTTTTGCGGTAGCTGTTGTTATAGGATGCATTTTTTTGCAAGGAATTCTGTCAAAGCTGGTTTTTAAAGGGATTGAATTCTATCCATATGTAATTCTTGGATTGACTATATTGGTTTTGGATTCGATTTATACTTTGCATCGCCGGATACTGGAAGCACAGCAAAAAGGAAAAACTGTAGCAGTTGTAGGTTTTTTGGCAGTGCTTTTTTCGTCAATCATTACGCTTGTTATGATTGGTGTCTTTAAACTTGGTATCTATGGGGTACTTATAGCAACTTTATGTACCAGTCTGGCAACAGTTTGTTTTGCGGTTATTGATATCAAAAAAAATGATATGCTGACAGTCTGTTTTGACAAAATATTGGCAAAAAAAATGTTGTCATATTCTCTTCCTTTAATACCACATCAGATCTCAGGATATTTGGCTACGTTGATTTCAAAAATTTTTTTGAATACGTCAAATAGTTTGTCTACTGTAGGGCTCTATGGGATTGCAACACAATTCTCATCTGTAGTGGACTTGTTTCAAGATTCGGTTTCTCGTGCATACAGACCGTGGCTTTTTGAAAAGTTAGAAAATAAAGATGTTTTGCAAAAACTGGAGATACAGAATATTAGCACACTTTTAATCAGTTTGTATACAGTGATTTATGTAGGCTTAGGGCTTTTTGCCCAAGAAATCATTTTATTTATGACGGCCAGTAATTATCATAGCGCTTGGCGTGTTGTCCCGATTCTTGTAGTGGCTATGTCATTTAGATCAGTTTATTATTTCTATTTGGCACAGTGCTTATACTACACTCGAACTTCCAATAAAATTTTTATAGCGTCAATAACAGCAAATCTATCTAATATAGTGGCAGCCGCCGTTCTGGTTCCAAAGTATGGAATGTATGGCAGTGCTATGGCCTCTCTTATTTCTATTGTTATCAACACATGCATTATGATTGTATTAAATAAACCAAATGGTGATATCGGTTATAAACTTTTGGATTTGTTAAGTCGAATTTTTGTTTCTTGGATATTTATTTTTGTAGGGATTATACCTTGCTATATTTATTCTGAAAGCGGGATTCAGATTTTACTATTTTTCTATAAAATTATAGTTGCATGCTTGTACTTGTTTTGGCTATGGATGCAGAACAGAAAAAAGATTTATATGTATACAGAAACAAGCAGTATTCTGGAGCTGGTAAAAAAGATTCGAAGGCGGTAAGTATGAAATATAAGAAAGTGGGTTTAATAACATTTTATGAGTCTGATAATTTCGGCACATGTCTGCAGGCATATGCGCTTTGTAATGCAATAAATAATTTGGGGTATACATGCGAGATTATATGCTTTAATCGTTATGAAAATTGTCCGGTCAGAAACAATAGC
>ERZ777306.5201-NODE-5201-length-10722-cov-3.975532_pt1 | contig 10722 bp, 11 predicted proteins | sample MGYA00374966_ERZ777306 | MGnify/ENA primary metagenome ERZ777306 (study PRJEB29329, sample SAMN06343882) | mouse gut metagenome | isolation source: Mouse cecum | place: Austria: Vienna | collected 2014-11-15 ... | reverse complement strand
CCCGTGAGCCCGCTATGTACTTCCAACGTTTTTACAATGGGGCAGAGCTTTACGAGCTGTTTTAAACGGCGGCGGCGGTATTCGGGCATGGAGAGCTTTTCCTTTAAAATCCTATCCACCCGTCTTGCCTCTTCACCCGTCGTGTAGGGGACTTCGACTAAACACCCCCCGAACTTTTCGAGCACGGAAACGACGTTCGCGCGGATTGCCGATTCGGGCCCCTCCCGCCAGTTGTCGCCGTGAATGACGTAATCGGGCCGAAGCCGTTCCAAAATTTCGTCGTACAGCATATCCTCCTGCACGACGACCTCGTCCACCCCGTCGAGCTGTGCGTATGTAGCCATGCGCTCTTCGAGCGTCGCGGTGGGAAACCGGTTGTAACGAATGAGAGCCTCGTCGCTCAGCGCCCCCACCACCACGCGCCCTAATTCCCGCGCCTTGGCGATGACGTTTTTATGCCCTTCGTGAATGATATCCGTACAAAAACAGGTATATACGGTCTTCATAAAACTCCTCGCAAAATTTGTTTTCATTTCTCTTCTCCTTATTTTAACACAAAAAAACGGCGGTGTCAACACAAACGCGCGCGCTGAAAAAAATTGCTTGGATTTTTTAAGAATTCGCACCCCGAAACAAGAGGCGGTTTCCCTCCGAACTTCTCAGCGAATAAAACGAGCATGAGAATCTCCGATGCCGTCCAAGCGAAACCGCGGCACAAAAACCCAATCCAACAAAAATTTTTAAAAAGACGCCGTCAGTGCTTGCAAAACGACGGCGTTTCGTCTATAATTGTTACGAACAATAATACAACCAATAAAAAGAGGCGAAACAATGAAAAAACCTTATGCAATTATTATTATGGACGGCTACGGACTCAACCCCGACCGCGAGGGCAACGCCATTTACATGGACGGCAGTAAAGAGGTAAACGCTCTCATCGAGAATTACCCTTCCGCGACGCTCGGCGCGAGCGGGCTCTCCGTGGGACTTCCCGACGGGCAGATGGGCAACTCCGAAGTGGGACACCTCAACATCGGCGCGGGCAGGATCGTCTATCAGGATCTTACCAAAATCACCAAATCGATTCAGGACGGAGATTTCTTTACCAACCCCGCCCTCGTAAAGGCAATGGATCATGCCAAAAATAACGGCAAAAAGCTCCATCTTTGGGGACTTCTCTCGGACGGCGGAGTTCACAGCCACCTCACCCACCTCTTTGCCCTCTTGGAAATGGCGAAAAAACGGGGCGTGCCCGAAACCTACGTACACGGCTTTATGGACGGACGGGACGTTTCCCCCACCTCGGGCGTGGGCTTTGTAAAAGAACTTTTGACCGAAATGAAAAAGCTCGGCTACGGCAAACTCGCTTCCCTCTCGGGCAGATATTACTCGATGGACAGGGACAATAACTGGGATCGTTTGGAAAAGTCTTACGATATGCTCACCCTCGGCACGGGCGTACAGACGGACGACCCCGTGAAAGCGCTCGAAGATTCCTACGCGCAGGGTGTGACAGACGAGTTCATGCTCCCCACCAACGTTACGGAAAACGGCAAGCCCGTTGCCTTGGTGGAAAAGGGCGACAGCATCATCTTCTTCAACTTCCGCCCCGACAGAGCGCGCCAGATCACCCGTGCGTTTTCGCAGAAAGACTTCACCGTGCCCAAAGGCACGGCGTTCGAGCGCAAGACGGGCTTCCTCGCCCCCGTTTACGTTTGCTTTACCGTGTACGACGCGGGATTCGAAGGCGTAGACGTCGCTTCCCCCAAGCAGAGCATGGACAACACCCTCGGCGAATACCTCGCAAAACTCGGCAAAAAACAACTCCGCATTGCGGAAACGGAGAAATACGCGCACGTCACGTTCTTCTTCAACGGCGGTGTGGAAGCTCCCAACGAAAACGAGGTACGCGTTCTCGTCAACTCCCCCAAGGTCGCCACGTACGATTTACAGCCCGAAATGTCCGCTTACGAAGTGACCGATAACGTTTTGAAGGAGCTTTCGGGAGGAGAATACGACGTGATGATTCTCAACTACGCCAACTGCGACATGGTGGGACACACGGGCGTAATTCCCGCGGCGGTGAAAGCGGTGCACACGGTAGACGAATGCGTGAAAAAGGTGACGGACAAAATATTGGAAATGGGCGGAAGCGCACTGCTCACCGCCGACCACGGCAACGCCGACAGGATGCTCTCGGACGACGGCTCTCCCTTCACGGCGCACACCACCAACCCCGTGCCCGTGGTGCTCGTATCCGACGAATTCAAATCGGCGAAGCTGAGAAAAGACGGCATTTTAGCCGACCTCGCCCCCACGCTGTTGGAACTCATGGGATTACCCGTTCCCGCCGAAATGACGGGAAAGAGTCTCATCGAAAAATAAGCGAAAGAGCCTGCACTGCGGGCTCTTTTTTCCCGCCCCCGTTCTCACGCCATTCCTCCGTATGCTTGACATTTGAAAAGCAGAAACATATAATGAATTGCTATGAATAAAACGCTGAAAAAAAGCCTTGGGATTTTATATATTCTCGGCGCGTCGCTTTGCTTTGCGCTCATGAACCTTTTCGTCAATTTAGCGGGCGATCTCCCGCTCATGCAAAAAGTCTTTTTCCGCAACGCGCTTACCGTAGTCGTCGTGTTCGTCATTCTCCTCTGCCAAAAGCAAAAACTGCGCATTAAAAGCAAGGACTGCATTCCCTATCTTTTACTGCGCGCGGGGATCGGCTATATCGGAGTTTTACTCAATTTTTACGCGATCGACCACATCGGAAGCATTTCCGACGCCTCCATTCTCAATAAGCTCTCTCCCTTTTTCGCCATTCTCTTTTCGGTGTTCATGCTCAAAGAAAAACCCACGCACATGGAAATCATTTTCACCTTACTCGCCTTTGCGGGCGCGGTTTGCGTGGTGAATCCCCGCTTCGACATGGCGGTTCTGCCCGCGATCAGCGGGTTTCTTTCGGGCGCGTGCGCGGGCTTTGCCTATACCTGCGTGCGCATTTTGGGCGTCAAGGGCGAACGCGGGGTGATGACGGTTTTCATCTTCGCCCTGCTCTCCACCGTCGTTTCCACTCCCTTTCTCATTGTCGGGTACGAACCCATGAGCGGATTACAGCTTTGCTATCTTCTGCTTGCGGGTGCGGCGGCGACGGGCGGACAGTTCTGCATTACCGCCGCCTATCGGAAGGCTCCCGCCAAGGAAATCGCAGTGTTCGACTATGCGCAGGTGCTCTTTGCGGCGATCCTCGGCTTTTTGTTCCTTTCCCAAGTCCCGAGCGCGCTCAGCATCGCGGGGTACGTCATCATCATCGGCGCGGCGTTCGGAAATTGGGCATACCGTTTAACGCGTTCGAAAAAAGCGAAACATCCTTATCTTGCGCCCGAAACCGACAAAAAGGAAGAAAAAAAGGACGGCGAACAACAAAGTTGACGGTATGACAACTTGATTTTTGCAATAGGATATGATATACTGATAACTATGAAAGAAGATACGACGCGGGAAAACGAAGAAATCCCCGCCGCCCCCACGCCGCCCGCGCAAGACGCGGACGAACAGGTTTCCGCCGAAACGCCTCATGCGGAAGCGAAACCTAAACGCCCGAATAAAACGAATCAGGACGCTGATTTCAGCGCCCGTTATCATGTTGCAAAGCAAAAGGATTTTGAAAAGCTCGCCAAGGAATTAGAGGAAAAACACGGACGCAACGACAAAAAGAAGCAACGGAATTGGTGGATCAAAACCGTTTTGATGCTCGCCCTCATCGGCGTATCCATCGCGATCATGTTCACGATGACGCAATACCTGACGGGCGACGGCATGAAGAGTTTCGAGGAAATGATTGCGGGGGCTTCCCTGCCCTATTTCTTCGCATTTCTCGGCATGGTGCTCCTGTATATGCTGGTGGAAAGCGCAAAGTACTCCTACCTGTTAAAAATTTCTACGGGGAAGTGGCGGCTGCGCAATTCCATTAAAACCATGTACATCGGCAAATATTACGACGGGATCACCCCCCTCGGCACGGGCGGACAGCCCTTCCAAATTTACTATTTGCACAAAAAGGATATCCCCGTAGGCGTGGCGACCGCCATCCCCCTCGTACGCTTTATCGTAAGCACGGTGATTTGGTGCTTGATCGCAATCGGGCTGTTCGTACTCGTCGGCGTAAACGGCTGGCTGAACGGCATGGCAACCGGTTGGGGAGGAAAGATCATTCTCACCGTGGCGATCATCGCCATGGCGTTTAACCTCATCGTGCCCGTCGTCATGCTGTTCATGTCCCTCTTCCCCCGCGCCGGGAAGAAGCTGATCGCGGGCATCGTACACTTTTTAAATAAGATCCGCATCGTAAAGCACAAATATCCCACCATGAAGAAGTACGTCTACGAGGCGCGCGAATACCGCGAATCCATGAAGATTATCTTTACGAAGTGGTATAAGCTGATCCCCCTCGCCCTGCTTGCGGTTGCGGAAACCTGCGTCTATTTGGCGTTGCCCTACTTTGCCGTGCTCGCCTTAGCGGGCCCCGAGGTAACGGTAAACCACGGGCTGTTGCTGTTGCAAATCATGTGTTTGACAATGGTGTCGTTCTCCTCCGCTTCCTTTATTCCCACCCCCGGAAACAGCGGAGCAAGCGAGGCGATGACTACGCTCGTATTCCTTACCGTAACGGGAATCAACAACATTTTGGGCTGGGTCATTCTGCTTTGGCGTTTTGCAACTTATTACGTCTATATTCTTACGGGAATCGGCATCAGCATTTTCGAAATTATCCGCAGCGCCATCCGCAACAAGCGCGCAAACAAAAAACAGACGGAGGAATAAAATTTTTTTACCGCCCGTAGCTCAACTTGACAAACTTGCAAAATCCCCCGCGGTTTTCCGCGGGGGATAATTTAGTTACAGGCTTCCACGCCCAATAGAATTCCGACTTTCACACCTTCTATGTAATAGCAATCTGAGGATTCCGCTTCCGATTCGTCGAGTAAATCGCAAAATTCACCGAACTTTGCTTTCATTTCTTCGGTCATTTCCTTTTCAAGCTCTTCGCGCAGATCGACCGCTTTACTTAACCGCTTCGTGTATTGTTCACTCAATTTCACCGCATCCGTATTTCCCCGATTGCCGTAATAGATTTCCTTAATCATTGATTTCATGAATTTTCTCCTTTATGACATATTATAATGCACAAAATTGTGCAAGTCAAGCATTTTGCACAATTTTGTGCGAAAATAGTATTGAGGTGATAATATGCATAAATGTGGAGAAACTTTGAAATATCACCGCGAGAATGCGGAGCTTTCACAACTCGAACTTGCCCAAAAAATCGGTACTTCCCATCAAAACATCAGCCGTTGGGAACGCGGCGTCGTTTTACCCAACATTGAATTTTGTATAAAGCTTGCAGACTTTTACGGCATCACCATTGATGAATTGATCGGACGGAATATAGAGGCTTAAACAAAAAACAGACGGAGGAATGACCTCCGTCTTTTCTTTTTATTCTTTTTATCTTTCTTATCTCTCCCGCGGCAAAGAAATAACGATTCGGTATTAAACTTACGGAATTTTTGCGCAGCAAAAATTCGTAAACTAATCAGTATATTTCCGGCTTCATACTGCGGGAAAAGAGCTTTCCGATTTCCTCACGGCAACGGAGCGCGTCGTCGCCCCCGCCGTAACAGACGTTGAACACCGCTTCGGTAATGGGCAGTTCCACGCCGTACTTGATCCCGAGCAAACGCATAGCCCCCGAGGTTGCCACCCCCTCCGCAAGCTTTTCGAACCGCTCGCCGCGCGCGAGCATTTCGCCGTACGTGCGGTTATGGGAATAGGGAGAAAAGAGCGTGGTTTCGTAGTCGCCCAAATGCGCGAGCCCGTAAGCGGAAAGCTCGTTCCCGCCCATCGCCTTGATGAGCCGAGCCACCTCCCGCGCACCGCGCGCCATAAGCGGCCCCTTCAAGGGAACGCAGATCACGTCGAGCGCGCCCGCCGCGATCCCCATCACGTTCTTCGCCGCCGCCCCGATTTCCGTGCCGAGCAGGTCGTTTCCGTAATAAAAACGGATCAAATCGCTCTTAAACGCTTCCGCGAGCTCCTTTTTCAGCGCATCGCTTACCGAGTCGATGACCATACAGTTGGGCTCGCCCCGCACAAAGCTTTGAATGTGCCCGGGGCCTACCCAAACCGCGATCCTTTCGGAAGAAATACCGCTCTCCGTCATCACCTCCGAAAGCCGTTTGCCCGTGTCCGCCTCGATCCCCTTCATGCAGAGAATAAAGCGTTTATCGGAAACGGGGAATTCCGTCACCCGTTTCATGAACCCGCGCAAACCTTGCGCGGAAATGGAAACGACAACCGTGTCCGCGTGAGACAGCGCTTGCTCCAAATTGCAGGTGAGCGTAATTTTTTCGTCCAGCGCAACGTACTCGTTCCGCCCCGTTTCCTTTAAAATACGGTAGGACTTGCTCGCCTCGTCCCCCCAAGAGCAGACGCGAAAGCCCTGACGGGAGAGATACCAAGCGATAAACGAGCCCCACCTTCCGCAACCCAAAACGGATATATTCATACTTACCCCTTAAATCTCTTTTCGCTCGATGAGCGCGCGCGCAAGAGTCACTTCGTCGGCATATTCGAGTTCCGAGCCGACGGGCACTCCGCGGGAAATGCGGGAAACGGTGATGCCGAGCGGTTTTAACAGCCTTGCAATGTACATTGCGGTCGCCTCGCCCTCCACGTCGGGATTGGTCGCCATGATCACTTCCTTTACGTTCCCCTCGCCCACGCGGGCAAGCAATTCTTTAATGCGGATATCGTTGGGCGTAACGCCGTTCATGGGGTCGATAACGCCGTGCAACACATGATAAACGCCCTTGAATTCGTGAACCTTTTCGACCGCGATCACGTCCTTAGGTTCTTTCACGACGCAAATGACGGACTTGTCGCGCGTCTTACAGACGTTGCAGATCTCCTCCTCCGTAAAGTTCCCGCAAACCTTGCAAAAGCGCACCTTGCGCTTTACGTTTACGATCGCGTCCGCAAAAGCGCGCGCCTCGCTCTCCGACATGTTGATGATGCGGTAAGCGTACCTTTGCGCCGTTTTTTGCCCCACGCCGGGGAGCTTGGAAAACTCGTTCATGAGCCTGCCGATGGGCTCGATAAAAACTTCCACTTAAAAGAGCCCTCCGCCCATATTGCCGAATTTTCCCATTTTCTCCTGATAAACCTCGTCCGCCTTTTTATACCCGTCGTTGATTGCGGCGACAATGAGGTCTTCCAGCATTTCCTCGTCCTCGGGATCGATGACCGATTTGTCGATTTCGATGCCGTCGATGATCTTCTTCGCGTTCATATACACGACGACCGCCTCTCCGCCCGCCGTGCCTACGATTTCCCAATCGTCGAGGAGTTTCTCCGTTTCCTTCATCTCCTCCTGCATCTTCTGCGCCTGCTTCATGAGGTTCTGCATTCCCGCGCCCCCCATTCCGCCTTTATTGAATCCTGCCATGATTTCCTCCTTTTATTTGACCTCAACCGAATATTTCGAAAAATTCTTTTTCAGTTCCCCGACCGCATCCGCGCTCTTCTCCCGCGGTTTGTTTTGGCGCACCTCGAACGCGGTAACGCCCACAAGAGCGAAGGTGTCCGCCATGATCTTGCGGTGCTCCTCCCTGTTTAAAGAGCGCGCGATCGTTTCCACGTCGGTCACGAGCACCAAAACGTCCCCCTCGTAGAACGGGACCAAATCGGTACACATAGTAAAGAGCACGCCGTTACGGCTCGTCTTTCTGAGCGTCCGCATAAACTTGCCGAACGCCACCTCCGCCGTCGGTCTTTCTCCGCCGACGGGCTCCGCGACGGGCGCAGGCTTTTCTTCTCGGCGGGGAGAAACGCTCTTGGGCTGTTCCTGCTGCTCGAACGGATCGTCGAACACGGGTTCCTCTTCGAGAGGAGGCGGTTCGTCGTAATTGGTTTCGGACGGAAGCTCCTCCTTCTTTTGCTTTTTGGCAGGTGCGGGGGCTTCGCTTACAGGCTCCGCATACGCCTCCGCAAGCGGCATGGGCGTACCCGCAAGCCTGCGTTCCAGCTCGTTAAGGCGAACGTGAAGCGCCTCCGCGCTGAGTTCCGTTTCGGGCATGGCGATTCGCATGATCGCCGTTTCCAACAGTATACGGGGAGAGGACGCAAAACGCATTTCCGTTTCCGTTTTGCTAAGAAGCTCCGTCGCGCGAAGCACCGCGCGTCCGTCCGCGCCGTCCGCGATTTCCTTGACCCGCCCGAACAGGTCTTTGGGAAGCGCAAGCAGTTTCTGCGCGTTTTGGCAGGTCATCGTTACGGTGATCTCAGAAAGGAGCTCCATTAAATCGCGCACCAAAACGCCGACCGCCTTGCCCTCCGAAAGAATGATTTCCGTATGATAGAGCGCGGTGGGCATATCGCCGTGGAGCATCGCCTCCGCAAGCTTAGAGGTCGTCTTGAAATCCGCCGCCCCGAGCGCCGCAGTCACTGCGGAATAGGTGAGTTTTTCGTCGTAGGCGATACAGGTTTCGGCAATGGAGAGCATATCCCGATCGCTTCCCGCACCCGCGCGGGCAATGGCGGATACCGCCTCCGGCTCGTACTCTTTCCCAATCGCTTCGAGTACGGAAGCAAGATGCTTTTCCAAGTCCTCGGCGGGTATGAGCTTAAAGTCCAACCGCATACAGCGGGACAAAATAGTGGCGGGGATCTTGTGCGGTTCGGTGGTCGCCAAAATGAATATGGCGTGCGCGGGCGGTTCTTCGAGGGTCTTTAACAGGGCGTTAAACGCACTGTCCGTAAGCATATGCACCTCGTCGATGATATACACTTTATATCTTCCCGTAACGGGCGGATACTGCACCTTTTCGCGCAAATCGCGCATTTCGTTCACGCCGTTGTTGGAAGCGGCGTCGATTTCCGTCACGTCGAGCGAGCCGTCGGCAATCGCACGGCAGACGGCGCACTTCCCGCAGGGCGAGCCGTTTACGGGGTGTTCGCAGTTGACCGCACGCGCAAAGATGCGCGCAACGCTCGTCTTGCCCGTTCCGCGCGGACCGCAGAATAGATAGGCGTGCCCCGCCGTGTTCTGCTCGATTTGGTTTTTCAGCACTCTGACGACGTGCTCCTGCCGCACCATTTCGTCGAAGGTGGACGGACGGAACCGACGATAAAGCGATATATGCGCCATTGCGCAGCCCTCCTTGTGGGGTTATCTTTAAGAAAAGGATTTTTGTAATTTTTTCTTGGCGCGCGCCAAGGCGTTGTCGATGCTCTTCATGTCCTTGCCCGTAAGCTCGGCGATCGCGGAATAGCTCATACCTTCCAAATACAGCGTGACCACTCGGAATTCGAGGTCGGAAAGCGATTTTAACAACTTGTTTCGGAATTCTGTGTTCGACTCGTCGTAGAGAAGAGAATCCTCGGGGGTCGTGCCCTCCGCAAGGGAATCGAAGTCGAATTCCCCCCCGTCCAAGGTCACGCTGCGCAGGTTGGAACGGTAGGCGTCGATGATACGCCCCCTCACGCACAAGTAGGCAAAATTTTTAAAGGTCTTTCCGCGATCCGCCCGGAAGGTGTCGATCGCCGTATAAAGCCCGATCATTCCCTCCTGCACCAAATCCTCCGTTTCGCCGCTCCCGCTTCCGCGGAAGGTGTGACGGCGCGCGATCGCGCGCACCACGTCTTTATAGCGAAGCAGCAGTTCCTCTGTCGCATCGCTCTCGCCCGCCCGCGCCCTCAGTACGAGCGCCTCGTCCTTTTCACGGTTTCCTTGCACGCGCCACCTCGTAAACGGCGATCCCGAGCGCGACGGACGCGTTGAGGGAGTTCACCTTCCCGTACAGCGGAATCGACAGCACTTTATCGCACGCGCCGAGCGTGGTGCGCCTTACACCGCTGTCCTCCCCGCCCACGACGAGCGCGACTTTGCCCGAGAGTTTTTCCTGCCATATATTCTCCCCGCCCGCTTCCAATGCGTAGATCCAATACCCGTACTTTTTAAGCTCCTCGACGGCATAGGGAATGGAGGGGACTTTCGCGACCGCAATATGCTCCGCCGCACCTGCCGAAATGCGGACGACCGCCTCCGTGACCGTAGCGCCCTTCGCCTTGGGGATCACCACGCCGTCCGCCCCCGCGCACTCCGCGACCCGCAGAATACTGCCGAGATTATGAACGTCCTCCACCCCGTCGCAAAGCACGATGAGGCTTTCCTCGTTCCCCAGAAGCTCGTGGAGCTCCGCATACACGAAATCGGTGGAAAAGGCGATCACGCCCTGATGACGCTTATCCGCGCTTTCCCGATCCAACACGGCGCGGTCTACAAACTGCACGCGGATCCCTTTTTTGCGCGCCTCCGCAAAAATCTTCCCGAGCGTGCCCTGCCCCCCCTTTTCGATGAGGAGCTTTTCTACCGTTTTATCCGTTTTGAGCAGTTCTAAAACTGCGTTCCTGCCTTCCGTTTTCATACTTTTACGTTTCGTCCCCGAAAAATAGTTCGCGGATCCTCTCGTTCTGTCCCGTCAAATACAAATACCCGATGAGCGCCTCGAAACCCGTGGAACGCACGTATTCGCCCACGGTCGCGTGCTTGCTCCTCGTAGCCTTTTTGGCGTTGCGCCCGCGGCGGAAGATTCCCTCTTCCTCTTCGGTCAAGCGGGGCAGAATGCGCTCCAAAGAATCGCTTTGCCCGTGTGCGGAAAC
>ERZ777306.5191-NODE-5191-length-10747-cov-19.543490_pt1 | contig 10747 bp, 16 predicted proteins | sample MGYA00374966_ERZ777306 | MGnify/ENA primary metagenome ERZ777306 (study PRJEB29329, sample SAMN06343882) | mouse gut metagenome | isolation source: Mouse cecum | place: Austria: Vienna | collected 2014-11-15 ... | reverse complement strand
AGATTCTGGGGCGTTCATTTTTTTGTTGCTGTTCACTCCTATTGAACAAAAGCATTTTATTGAACACGATGGAAGCGATGGGACGAGTTGTGGTGGTGCATTTGTTATGTCGGCATTGCCGTCAATAATGTCGGGCAAGTCCTGACATCGTTGACCGCCATTTCGACAGCAGCGGAGGGCGACACCGCAAGATCCAACGCTAAACCTATGCCACCATACCCATCCGGGTGGTGACGCCGGTCACGCTTATGTCCCATGCCGTGTCCTGATGCCCTCCGCAAATTATTATACACCGCCACAACTCCACCCACCGCTTGATTCCGCGCCATTATCCCGAAGACAGTGACGTTCCGCTACTCTACACGCCACAGACTTCTCCTTTAGGCGCAACAAAATGTATTTCACAAAGAGATTAACATATTCGCCATTATCAATATGCTGTCATTCGTTTTCCCCGGTGCGGAGTCTTATCTCCAGTTTCATTGCAATACCAACAAACAGATTTCAATTTGCTCGGTAGGGCTAACGTGTGTGGCCCGGGATATTCTTTTGCCTTTTGACTGAAAAATCTCCAGACCTCCCGTTGGTCAGCTCGTATTTTTAAGTCAAAGGGCGAACATCCCTCTGATGCCTCACACGCCCTATGGGTGTCGAGCAAACTGAAACCGATGGTTGATATACAAATAAAAAAATGTCGAACGATGAAAACGAACAACAACATATCAAATAGTAGAGGCAAAACTTCCACCTCCGGTTTCAACCAAATAAAAAAGGTTGTAAAGGTGTTGGTAATCCTCATTGGCTCAACGATAGGATTGGTGTTGTGGGTGTTTATCCGACCGATATTCCGAGGTGTGGGGTGGCTAATCTCCATACTGACGATAATAGCGATAATCTATTGGCTAATGACATTCTAAAATATTACGACTATGGCACAGAACACAATGAACGGAACTCAGGCGTTCCAAGACACAATCGCCCAATACCTTATGGGAAGGGCTGAGAAAGACCCGATGTTTGCGGTCAAGTTGGCAAACCCCTCAAAGACTATGGAGCAGTGTTGCGCCTATATCATCGGAGAGGTAAAGAAAAGCGGATGTTGCGGTTTTACCGATGATGAAATATTCGGTTGGGCAACGCACTTTTGGGATGAGCCGGAAATCGAGGTAAGCGAAACAGCCAACTGCCGAGTAGTGGTAAACCATACGGTAGAACTCACCGAGGAGGAAAAGGAGCAGGCACGGCAGGACGCCATCGCAAAACTCCGTGACGAGGAAGCGTCCAAAATGCGCAGACCCTCGCAATCCAAGAAAGCGACAGAGAACAGACCCCAAGTTGAACAACGCAGTCTTTTTGACTTCTAAAACATTACGACTATGAAACCGAGAACGAAACTTGAAAAGGCGGTAATCGCACAGAGTGGGCATCTTCGCCCACTCGCCACCGCTCCCCGTCGTTGGGCATTCAGAAACACAATCGACCACTATGCCTACCGCTTGCCGAAAGGTCGCACCACTTGTATGGACTGCGGACATTCGTGGCTGATGACCGTACACACCGACAAATGCACCTGCCCCAACTGCAAGGCTAAACTTGAAGTCAAGGAAACATTAGAGCGTAAATGTCAGCAGAAATCCTATCTCAACGTGATAGCCACCTGCGGAGAGTATCAGATACTGCGAATGTTTCTCATGGAGGTGAAAATGCGAAAAGGGTTCAAGGCTTCGTCCGCCTTTCGGGAAATCGGGCAGTATTGGATTGCCCCCAACGGAAAGACTGCGCTTGTGGCTATTCCGCGCATAATGGGCTGGCATCTTGACTGCTTTGCCTTCGGTTATCCTATGGAGATAAGAAAAGACAACGACATCTACCGCTATATCTCCGACCAATATCTCTATCCGAAATTCAAGATAATTCCGGCTCTCACGAGAAACGGATTTGACGGAAATTTCCACGAAATCCGTCCAATCAAACTTTTCTCAATGCTCCTTTCCTCACCGCAAGCCGAAACACTGATTAAAGAGGGCAACACAGATATGCTTAAATATATGGCATATCATACCGACGAGGTAAAACACTTCTGGGCATCATATATAATCGCCAAGCGTCACGGATATGAAATCCCCGACCTCTCAACGTGGTATGACTATCTGCGTATGCTGGAACGCTTCGGACGTGATACCCACTCGCCGAAACTTATCGCCCCCGCCAATCTCTTTGACGCACACGATGAATATGTGCAGAAAGTACACCGCCAGCGAGAGAAGGAGCGCAGAGAAGCTGACCGAATCAAGGCGTTGGAGAATGAAGAAAAGTTCAGGGAACTGAAAGGTCGTTTCATCGGACTTGTGTTTACCGACAACGAGATAGAAATCAAAACCCTCGACAGCGTTGACGAATACTACGAGGAAGGCAGGACTCAGCATATCTGCGTCGGCAGTAGCCAATACTATCTCAAAGCCGAGAGCCTTGTATTCTCTGCCCGAATTGACGGCAAGACAGTGGCTACCGTGGAGATAGACCTAAGGACGCTCAAAGTGGTACAATGCCGTGCAGCCTGCAACAAGGTGAGCGAGTATCAGCAACGGATAGAAAACACTATTGCAAGCCACCGAAAGGAAATCAAGGCGAGAATGACCGCCTAAATGTATAATCCGACCTGCGCCTGCAATGGCGCAGGTCACAATACCCACTCATTATGAACATGACATTTGAACATCCGACCATCATATTTGATGACAGAATAGCCGAAATCATCATAGAATTTGTGAACCATATTCTCTATGCCGACAGCGAGAAAACGCTACGGCAGATAGTAGCCGATTTTGCCGACAAGTACGACCTTGACCGATACTTCGTATATGGCTACGGCAGTCACCACCTTTGGCTTTATCTAAAGAATTATATAATCACTACTTTCAAAGTTAAAAATCAATAATAACCTATTAGTCAGCGGCAATCGCGATAACTATCTTGGGATAATATATGTATTACTTATAGAACCCCATAATATTGTCAAGATATGGAAAACACGATTATTCCCACTGATAGTTTGATAGAGGTTTGTGAAAAGGCTGTTGAGACCTTTCAATTGGCGACTGATGTCAAAAGTCGGTTTATGAGAGGGATTGGAGTGCTATGCAGGCATTTGCAGCAGGACGGTGTGTTAAATTATAAACCGGAAGAAGGAGAACGGTATATAGTTGAGATATTTGAACAAAACCTGTCTAAATACAGAAAGATGCAGATAATACCTGCAATTCGGGCTGTCAATGCCTATCTTAATGGTGAGGCGACCTATACGATTCCAAAGGCGCAACGCTATGTTCATAAATTCTATCGTTTTCCCGGAGATATTGGTGCTGTTGCAGAACAGTTCATAAACGAACGCACAGACGAAAAATATCTAAGCCTGAATACTGTTCGACAATATAAAAGAGTCCTCAGCAAATTTGCGGTTCTTATGGAGCTAAGGCATAGAACGCTGTGGGATTTATCCGAAGCAGACATTGTCGCGTTCATTAGTTCGACCCACAACAGTGATTTCGACAGGCTTTCTATACTCCGGTTCTTTATGTCTTATTTATACGACAACAAGATTACAACCACAGATTTGAGCCATCCGTTGATTGGGAAATCGAGAAGAAGGCCGACAAAATTACCTTCATACTATGAAGCGCACGAAATAGCCTCCATAGAAAATGCCATATGCAAGAGCGGCAAGAAAGGACTCAGAGACTATGCCATGATACTGTTGGCATCCAGACTTGGATTGCGCAGCTCTGATATATTAGATCTTAAATTATCTGATATAGACTGGGATACCAATGTTTTACGGATAATGCAGCATAAAACGAGAGCCCCGATTGAGTTGCCCCTGATTCCAATTGTAGGGAATGCCATAGCATCATATCTAAGATACGGGCGACCAAAATCAACCCTTAAAAATGTTTTCCTTTCCTGTAATTTCCCCGTAAGACCTCTTATGGAAGGTACATTCCGTGAAATCGTGGTGGAATATATGCGTAAGGCCGGTGTGGGATATGATGGCAAACATCACGGCCCCCATAGTCTTCGCCACAGTCTTGCATCACGGATGTTAAAAAATGGCGTGGCGATGCCTGTAATTTCAGAAGCCCTCGGACACCAGTCCACAGATACCACCATGTCCTATCTCGCAATTGATAATGAATCATTGCTTCTCTGTGCAAATGACGTGGTATTGGTCAAAGAAAGTTTTTACACACAAAAGGACAAGTATTTTTATGGATAGCAATAGAGTTTTCAACAGTGACCTCGCCGCATACCTGAAAGGATACATAGCGGAGAAGGAGTCCCTATGCCAAAGCACAGAATCGTCTTATTGGTGCCTGCATGAATTTGACAAGTATCTAATTGAGATTGGACATGCCGGTCTCAACATATCCAAGCGTACATATGATGGATGGCTTGAATGGGCATCTATAAATCGAAAAAGATCCACGATACACTGCAAGGTTCTAATCCTCACATCCTTTATGAAATATATGTGCTCAATGGGTAATGATTGCTACGTTCCTCCACCGCATAAAAACCACGCATCGGATTTTGTTCCGTATATATTCTCAGATGAAGAAATAGGGCGTATATTTGAAGCCAGTGACAATTTGGCTCTTGCATATTACACCGGACACAACACTGTGCTTTTCTCAATGCCCGCTTTAGTCCGATTCCTATATAGCACGGGCGTCAGAATATCAGAGGCTCTTGCTATAAGAAACAAAGATGTAAATTTTGACAAGAGACAGATTTTAATTGAAGGCCTCAAAAATAAAATGCAACGTCTGGCGCCAATCAACCAATCTCTTGAGAAAGTGCTTAAACAATATCTTCAATATAGAGACATGTTACCGGTTCCCGGAATTGATGAGCCGGAGGGCTTTATGTTTGTTTCAGGATTAGGACGGCAAATCAAAAGGAATACAGTCTCAAAATGGTTCAAAAAAATCATATTGGCTGCCGATATACCCTATAATGGTCAACAGGAGGGACCAAGAATCCATGATTTGCGTCATACGGCCTGCGTTCATGCGATGTCCCGTCTTGTGTCAAAGGGCTACGATATATATTGCGCTCTTCCGATGCTTGCAAGATATATGGGACATAAAAATCCCACAAGTACCGAGTCTTATGTCAGATTGACACAAAGCATGTATCCGGATGTATTGCTGGCGATTCCTTGACTCAGACTATTCTTCATAAATCTCTTAATTCAAAGGATATGATACATAAAAATAATTATCTTGACTTTGCAATATGTCTGGAAAAGTTCTTTTCTGACTATCTGATAAAGGAGCGTGGCGCGAGCAACCATACTATACGCTCTTACCGTGATACGTTTATATTGCTGATTGATTACTTGTCAAAAGAAAAAAGTATAAAGCCGTACAATATATGCTTCAGTCAGATTGGGAAAGAATGTGTCTTGGAATTTCTTGACTGGCTCGAGTGTAAGCGGGGCTGCACACCGGGGACAAGGAATCAGAGATGTGCTGCGTTACGCTCGTTTTTTCGATATATGATGTATCTCGACCCTACACATATGTCCCAGTGGAAAGAAATATGTAAAATCAGGCTGAAGAGATATGTGAAAGGCTCGTTGGCATATGTGTCAGTGGAGGCATTGAAATGTCTTTTGGATTATGTGCCGGTAGATACCCGAAAAGGGAGAAGGGACTTGGCAATGCTGACTTTAATGTACCAAACAGGGGCGCGTGTTCAAGAAATAATCGACTTGACTCCAGCATCAATTAGGCTGTCAAAGCCATTCACCGTCGAACTTCTCGGAAAAGGTTCCAAAAAACGAATAGTCCCGATTGATGGGAATTCGATGGAACTTGTGAGTTGCTATATCAAAGAGAATAATCTTGATGATTGTGCCAAACGTGTTTTCCCTTTGTTCTTTAATTGTTGGGGCGAGAGGTTGTCAGCAGCAGGAGTTGCATATATTCTTGAAAAATATTATTCTATGGCAAAAAAGGAACATGAAGATTTGTTCCCAGACAAGATAAGCCCTCATGTATTGCGCCATTCAAAAGCGATGCATTTACTGCAATCAGGCGTAAACTTGGTATATATAAGGGATATCCTTGGTCATGCATCTATTAAGACTACAGAAATATATGCAAGAGCGGATTCCAAGTATAAACGAGAGGCATTAGAAAAAGCCTACGTTGATGTGTGTAACGTCCATACGGAATGTGAATGGGAAAAAGATGATAAACTCAAACAGTTTCTCAAAAGTTTGGCATAGATTATAATCACAAGAATTTATATAAAAGACTATTGATTTTACAGGTGCTTATTTCAGATATACTGACTAAGTATTGATTATATAACTCTTTAGATAAAGCCAATTATCCAAAGCTTTTGATAATTGGCTAAAACAAAGGAAGATAACCAACCCCGATATATCTTTTGGATACCGGATACTGATTGTAGAATACTAAACCGCAAAACTATGGCAACAAAACTCACCGCCAACGGAGTAAGCACAACTACTATTCCCGGCACAGAACAATACGAGGTGTTTTACACCGGCTACCGCTCACAGCGAAAGAAACACTACCAATATGATTACCGCCACACTGATGGAGAATTATACTCATGCGTGGCGGACACTCTAAACGAGTGCAGACGCCGCCGTGATGAATGGCTTAACAAGAAAATCAACAACTCAAAATAAAATCGTTATGGACAACCAAGTAGCAAAAATCATACTCCAACAAATCGGAGGGCGCAGGTTTGTGGCAATGACAGGAAGTCACGATTTCATAAATCTCGGCAACGGACTGAGAATGAGCCTTGGCCGTAACAAGACATCGGCTAATAGGTTGGAAATCATCTATGACGAGGGTACAGACCTCTATAACCTGCGTTTCTATCGTCAGAGTTTCAGCAAAAAGACCTTTGAGGTCAAGACAAAGGACATCAAGACCTATGAAGGCGTCTATTGCGATATGCTGGAGGAAATCTTCACCGATGTGACGGGATTATACACCCGATTTTAACCGAACATTTGCCAAGTCGTAATATAGAGAAGGTGGGCGACCTCGTGATGAAGTTGCCCACCTTGATTTTCAAAAATTTCGGCCGCCAAAAGGCGGCGATGTGGGTATTAGAATAACCGGATTGCAAGCAGGATGTCGGCGATGATTGCGGCGGTGGAGAGCCATATAGCGGTTGTGGAGCGTCGGCGGAGGCTTCTCCATTTATGTAATGGCAGGTCGGTGACCGTCTTATGCAGGCGGATATAATGATTCTCGTTGTATCGCCTTGAACCATATACAAGCAGGGCGATATACAGTGGTAGTATCGGCCAAAGGATTATGTCGGGATAATACGGGCTTATCGCCGGAAATATCCTGCATAACGGTAAGTTGCCGATTGCCAGGATTAGCAGCATTATCCATGCCAACTGAATCACGGCCATTATCACGAAGCATCTGTCCGGGAAACCTCCAGCCGGAACCGTGCGCCATAGCCGGTAGAAAACTCCGTCACTTATCGTAACCTGTCGCCTCATAATTTATTTATACTTATCTTGACTGCGACTAATCTTAATTATTATACCGACTGAGATCATCAATTATGTATGCCGTGAGGTATTCTTCCAAATCTTTATATCGGGCCATGCCGTTACAGTCATACACCAACAGTTCCGGCTCATCGGCATTGTCAAGCCATAGAAGATAAATCCGTTCAAGAATGTCAGGGCTGCCGGCAAACAGGCTTAACCTTTTGGGAAGGAACAGTCCGTAGGCGTCATTCGCCCAGTTATCGGCCGCAGCTTTCACGTTGTCGGCTATTCGTTGTATGTAGTCATCCTTTTTGTCAGACCACAGACTTTTCATTTCCGATACACTCAGCCAATCCCCGTGAGTTGAGTTCCTCCAATAACTGAACAGTCCGAATCTCACATCAAGCATCGGGGTTATGGCTCTGTAACAATCAGGCTCTAATGTGGGAATCCTGTCGGTCTTGACCTCTGCCGGGCCTGTGACTGATTGCAGAGAAGATATGCTGGCGTTGATATGTATTGCTTTATCTATCAAAGTAAGCAAGCTGTCGGAATTTAAGCTCATAAAAATCTATCCTTTCTTTTCAGGAATGTTATTCCGGTTTTGATAACAATGTTTTTACTTTTTTCGGCCTTTATCTTTTGAGATTCACAATGGTCGTTATAGTTCCCTCTCAATAATAAATCTCCGTTGGAGTCCCAACCTTTGTATTATCTTTGCCAGCAAATCGTCATATTGTTTGATTACTTCTACAATACTTTCTGCGTCACTGACTGATTCATTAGGCATACGGCCTAATTTTTTCAATTCCAATATCTTTGCTCTCACTGTACTACTGTTAAGATTTTAAGACATACAGACTATCTAACACGCCATCCGTGAAATAGTACTCTATGTTGTCAGATGTAACGCAACCGTGTTCCACATTTTCATGTTCATGAAGATGTTTTCTCACAAAATCTTTATCAGAAAAGATAGCTATATCATCAAGGAAAGAAAGATATTCATTTTCTACAGTATGCTTGTTATATTGTTCCACCAAGAAAAAAATGAAATCACTATCTTTAGAAAAGTAAAACTCCAATTTATATTCACCCGACTTTACAAGATATGTAGTTCCTCTTTTGTTTTGGAACTTATCGTCACAGATTGAACTGACAAATGATTCATCTTTCAATCGTTCATCAATATCCTTAGATTCTAATATTTTCGATGTGGTTATTATCATAACGATGACATTACAAAACTTACCATTCGTACTTTTGAAAATTGTATGCGGATGAAGACCTGTTACTCACATCTTTTTCAAAGTACCATTATGGCACTATATCGTAGGGAGTGGTGTCGTTGTTGTGGAAGACGGTCTTTATGAGCTGTTTGCCGACTTTGGCTATGCTGTCAATGTCCGCGTCTATACGGAGGCTGAGAACCGGGGCCTGTGCCGGATTGTCAAAGTCAATCGGCGTATTCCCGTATGTGGTATCGACAACGCGGTAGCCTTGTCCCACCGCATACTGACGGATCTTGTCTATGTATGGAAGTTGGTCTGCCCCAATCGCCTCATAGTCGATATAGAATCTGCCATCCTCCTGCATGAAGTATATACAGGCAACCGGGCTGGAGCAGATGCCGAAAAAGCCAAATTCCATCTGTCCCTCCTTCAACCGACGTAACGCGTCGGGCAGCTCGTCGATAGTAATCTGTTCGGCGTACTGCATCTGTTGAGCCTCTGGCGTCCCAGACCTGTCCGCCTCACGTTGGCCTCCATTGCCACACCCGGCGAAGCCCAGTGCTGAAACAGCGATTACTATGCAGTTGAGAATCCTTGTCATTTGATATGATTAAAATCTATAATGGATGGTATCTCCTTGTGCAAAGTTAACGAAATTATGGCACAAATGGCACGGTATGAAGTGGTTTTATTGCGCATAATCTCCCGATTGTCAGCGAAAATCGTTAAATTTGCATTTTCAATCGGCAATCTTTATCAGCAATGAACGGAATTACTGAAATATGGGAGGCTGTCAACAGCAAGGCGGGTGAATTTTTCGAGTGGGCGCAGGCTAACCCGAAAATCTCACATCTGTTGGGCGTAATTCTGATTGCTTTTTGGCTGACGGGGGTGTTGCTGCGAAGGAAATGGGCGTGCCAGTGGACGTATTGGGGAAAACTGTGGTTTTTCGACGACTGCAAGCCGAAAACAAAACGCCGCATATATATTGTACTGCTCAGCACAATATTGATTTTGTGCCTTATTGATTTGTTCTTTTTGTGGAGTGAGGGCTAACATGAAGACGCAGAGGAAATATCGAGTTTGCTTTCTTGATCGTATGTGGTATATGGCCGAGAGATTCAGCGAGAGGGAGCATAACAACCTTAACGGCGGTATGCTGCTGTTCATGTGCTGGCTCTTCGTGATTATAATGCCGCTTGCACTTACGTTGGGCTATTTTTTCGGGCCGGCGATTGCTATGTCTTCGCTGATTCTCGTTCTTTTGCCCTCGGTGTTCTGCAAACTCCGTTATACCCCCGCACGGCGCGAAGCTCTCCAAGAACATTACCGTGAGATGAAGCATCCCGACCGGAGGCTCATCGGAATAATACTTATAGCCATCCCCTTGACGGTTGCCAATCTCTCACTGATCATATATTTATGCCGATGAAGCCACAGGAACGCAAGCAACGGTTTTACCTCTGGGATTATCTTTGGTGGCAGGGTGAGATGATTAGGATTCATCTGCTCCGGCCCCAAACGCGAATGGGCGGTTGTTTGATTTTGTTCGGATATATTATGGCGCTAATCATCGTGCCGTTGTTGATTTTATCGTTGCGAACTTTCTCGGCTGACACGAAAATAGCACAGCTTATCATATACTGTATTGTTGTCCTTGCCGGATTCAGTTGGGTTGAATGGATATATCACCGTCGCGGAAAAACCGTGATGAAACATTACTCCAAGCGCAGCTTCTATCCCATCATCGGTATTCTGCTCTTCCTTATCCCTTTCGCAATAATATTTACTATGGCGTATTATTTTAATATGTTGTTTCGCGACTAATCATCATTAGTCATGATTTGTCTGACGACAACATTCTCGTTATGTTTCGCTTATTCAGTCGGTTTGCTGTTTGTGAGCAACCTTATTTTTACCAGATACCAACTTCACACATACCGTTGAATTTATCTAA
>ERZ777306.5190-NODE-5190-length-10749-cov-4.402282_pt1 | contig 10749 bp, 6 predicted proteins | sample MGYA00374966_ERZ777306 | MGnify/ENA primary metagenome ERZ777306 (study PRJEB29329, sample SAMN06343882) | mouse gut metagenome | isolation source: Mouse cecum | place: Austria: Vienna | collected 2014-11-15 ... | reverse complement strand
CCGACACAGCCCCGGAAGAACCTGAGGCTGAGCCGGAACCGCTGGAAGAACCGGAGCCACTGGATGAGCCGGAGCCTCGGACCGCGACTGAAACCGGCGCGCACGGCACGCCGGAGAGAGAGGGCGCGCCGGGGCTTGTCGCCGCACAGCTGCGGCGGATATTCTCGCTCAACGACCTCTTCCTGTTCCGGCGCGAGCTGTTCCAGGGGTCGCAAGTCCTGTTCGACCGCGCACTGGAAGACGTGGGGACGTGCTCCTCTGCCCCCCAGGCCCGCGAACTGCTCATTGACAGATACGCCATAGACCCCAAGCGCCCGGAAGCGAAAGAGTTCCTCAACGTGATCGGCTCATTGTTTGAAATCTAAGCCCTATGAGCGGAAAATTATTCGTTGTGCCCACCCCGGTCGGCAACCTCGGCGACATGGCGCCACGCGCCGTCGAGACCCTGCGGACCGCGTCGCTGATCCTCGCGGAAGACACGCGCACCTCATCGGTGGTAACGCGCCACTTCGGCATCGCCACCCCGATGCAGGCATACCACAAATTCAACGAGCACGCGGCCACCGCGCCGTTCATCGAACGGCTGAAAGCCGGTGATACCATAGCCCTCGTATCGGACGCCGGCACCCCGGGCATCTCCGACCCCGGCTTCCTCCTGACGCGCGCCTGCCGCGAGGAGGGCATCGAGGTCGAGACCCTTCCCGGCCCCACGGCCTTCGTCCCGGCGCTCGTGAACTCAGGCCTCCCCTGCGATCGGTTCACCTTCGAGGGATTCCTTCCCCCGAAGAAAGGGAGAGCCTCGCGGCTCGCGGCGCTCGCCGAGGACCCTCGCACATTCATAATCTACGAGTCGCCCCTCCGCCTGGCCAAGACACTGGCGGAACTGGCCTCGGCCTGCGGAGACGACCGCCCCGCCTCGGTGTCGCGGGAAATATCCAAGCTGCATAACACCACCCGCAACGGCACTCTCGGCGAGCTCGCCGGATATTTCGCTGTGAACAATCCGAAAGGAGAAATCGTTATTGTTGTGTCAGGCAAGGACGACAAAGCCGCCGGCCCGAGGATACATAAAAACAAATACCGCGCCCGGGACGAAGAGGAATAGCGACAGCCGGCCCGCTTACGCCCCCGCAATTCAGAACATTCAACTACATTATTTATGAAAAAGCTCACTTACCCCCTGATCGCGGCGCTCGCCATAAGCGCGGTCTCCTGCGACTCAAAGAAGAACTCCTACGAGGGCGCCGGCCACTACCCCACCGCCTCCGACTCCCTGCAAGTGGCCCTGGCCAACCAGGACTCTCTCCTCAACCTCGTGAACGATATTTCCGAGGGTATGTCGCAGATCAAGCAGCTCGAGAACATACTCGCCTCGACCAACGACCTGACCTCCGAATCGAAGGACCGCCGCCAGCAGATCCGCGACGACATGATGGCAATCCAGCAGACACTGCAACAGCGCCGCGACCGGCTCGCCGAGCTTGAGAAGAAACTCAACGCCTCCGACGGCAATAACAAGACCCTTCAACGCACCATCGAGACGTTGAAAAAGCAGATCGCCGACCAGGAAGGCACAATCGAGGGGCTCCGCGGCGAGCTCGCACAGGCCAATATAAACATCGAGCGCCTGACAGCCGCCACCGACTCGCTCAACACAGCCGTGAAGGACGTGACAGAAGCCAAGGACCTCGCACAGGAAGAGGCTGTCAAGCTCACCAACGAGCTTAACACCTGCTTCTACGTCGTTGGATCGAACAAGGAGCTCAAAGAGGCCAAGATCATCGAGGGCGGATTCCTGCGCAAGACCAAGGTACTCCCCGAGGACTTCCAGCTTAACGCGTTCCTCAAAGCCGACAAGCGCACCCTTACCGCTATCCCCCTCCACTCCAAGAAAGGAAAGGTCATGACCCAGCAGCCCAAGGACTCCTACGAGATCACCGAGGACGCCGCCGGCCAGAAAATACTCAGAATCACCGATCCGGCCGCTTTCTGGAACAAGTCGAACTATCTCGTAATCCAGATCGACTGACACAGCGACACCTGATAAGACAACACGCGGGCCCCGCCACCGGCTTTCAGCACCAGTGGCGGGGCCCCGTTGCACAATTATGGGCCCCGTTGCACAATTATGGGAATATTTGGCGGGGTCGGGGCAACGCGGTAATTTTGTCGTATGAAACTGAATTACGCTTACATAGTGGCGGCGCTCATCGCCGCCCTTCCTCTGGGGAGCTGCCGTTCCGACTCAGGACGCGACGAGCTCGCCCACCATCACGACCACGGCCACGACCACGAGGCGGAAGGCCACGACCACGAAGCCGAAGAGCCGGGCCACAGTCACGAATCCGCGGAAACCGGAGGTGAAGCCGACGGCGAGATCCTGCTGTCGCCCGAAAAGGGCGAGCGCTTCGGCGTGCGTGTTTCCGAAGCGGCGGAAACGCCCTTTTCGGAAGTCATAACAGTCTCAGGCCAGATTGTACCGTCACCATCCGAAACCTCCGTCGCCGCCGCCAGGTCGGCCGGAATAGCGCGTCTCGCCGCCGGTATCGCCCCTGGGGCGAGAGTGTCGCGGGGGCAGACAGTGGCTACCGTGTCGGCCCGCGGCATGGCGGGTGGCGACGCCAACGAGAGCGCCCGGGTGGCCATGGAGGCCGCCCGCAGAGAACTGGACAGGCTCACGCCGCTCCATGAGGAAGGAATCGTCTCGACCCGTGACTACAACGCGGCCCGGCAGCGCTACGACGAAGCCCGCGCGGCGGCAGGAAGCTCCACGGGAGCTGGTAGCGCCGCGACAGCGGCAGGGAGCGGGGTGATCACCCGTCTGCTCGTGAACGAGGGGCAGTTCGTCGAGGCCGGACAGCCGATCGCTGAAATCGCCGGATCGAAGCGGCTGACGCTCCGCGCCGACCTGCCGGAGGGGAAAGCCGCCGCGGCGGCAAGCGTGAGCGGCGCGTCGTTCCGGCCCTCCTATTCCTCCGAGGCCGTCGACCTCGACAGACTCAACGTCCGACGCGTCAGCGGCGACCCCTACGCGGCGGCCGCGGGGGGATATATCCCGCTGTATTTCGACTTCGACAGCGACGGCTCGGTTGTTAGCGGCGCGTACTGCGAGGTCTATCTGCGGGGCGCCGAGAAGGGAAAGGCGCTGACTGTGCCCCTGTCGGCACTCAGCGAGCAGCAAGGACAGATGTTCGTCTATGTGGAGGCGCATCCGGGCGCGTACCAGAAACGCCCGGTAACCATCGGCAGCAACGACGGCCACCGCGCCGAGGTGCTTTCGGGCCTGAAGCCCGGCGAGCGTTTCGTGGCCGAAGGGGTGACGTTCGTGCGCCTGGCCGAGACCTCCGATGTGAAACCCGAGGGACACACCCATTCCCACTAAACGCCCCGCTCCATGCTGAACAAGATCATAAAGCTGTCGCTCTACAACAGAGTGATAACCCTGGTGATTGCCGGGCTTATCCTCGCCGCCGGGTGCGTGGCCCTGCTGCGTACCGAGGTAGACATATTCCCCGACCTGAACGCCCCTACCGTGGTGGTGATGACGGAAGCGTCCGGCCTCGCCCCCGAAGAGGTGGAGAAGCTGGTCACCTTTCCGATCGAGACCGCAGTAAACGGGGCGACGGGGGTGAGGCGCGTGCGGTCCTCGTCGGCACCCGGCTTCTCGGTGGTGACTATCGAGTTTGACTGGGACACGGAAATCTACCGCGCCCGGCAGATTGTATCCGAGCATCTCGACGGACTGGAATCGCAGCTGCCGCCGGGCGTTGACGCTCCGGTGCTGGGACCACAGTCGTCAATCATGGGAGAAATCATGATTATCGGCCTGACCTCGGATTCCGTATCCCAGGAAAAGCTCCGCACCCTGGCCGACAGGGTGATACGCCCGCAGCTCCTCGCCCTGGGGGGCGTCTCGCAGGTATCGGTAATCGGAGGTGACGTGCGCGAGTACCAGGTGCTGCTGTCACCCGAGAAAATGCGGCGCCACGGGGTGACACTCGACGAGGCGCTCGCCGCCGCCACCGACGTAAACCGCAACGCAGCGGGAGGGGTGCTCTACGAATACGGCAATGAGTACATAATAAAAGGCACGGTCAACACCGGCGACACCGGCGAACTGGCCGCGGCCGTGGTGCGGTCCGACGCTGGCGGAGTGGTGACCCTTGCCGACATCGCGACCGTCACCACCGGGAGCAAGGCTCCGAAAATCGGCACCGCGTCCGTAAAGACAAAGCCGGCTGTTCTCCTTACCATAACGAAGCAGCCCGCGGTAGGCACCATAGAACTAACGGAACGCGTTGACCGCGAGCTCGAACAGCTGCGCCGCTCGCTTCCCGCGGGTGTGGAGGTGACAACCGACCTGTTCCGCCAGAGCGACTTCATCGCCAACTCCATCTCGAACCTCCAGGAATCGCTGCTCGAAGGGGCGCTGATGGTGATCATAGTGCTGTTCTTCTTCCTGATGAACATGCGCACCACGCTGATCTCGCTGGTGGCGCTCCCTATGTCGATTCTCGTGGCAGTGATCATACTGCACCTTATGGGCGTGAGCATCAACACCATGAGCCTCGGCGGCATCGCCATCGCGATAGGCTCGCTGGTGGATGACGCGATAGTGGATGTAGAGAATGTGTACAAACGGCTGCGGGCCAACCGCGCTTTGCCCGCGGGCGAACGCCAGCCAACGGTCAAAGTGGTGTTCGAGGCCTCCAAGGAGGTGCGCATGCCCATATTCAACTCGTCGCTGATCATAGTCGCGAGCTTCATGCCCCTGTTCTTCCTTCACGGCATGGAAGGGCGCATGCTGATTCCGTTAGGGGTATCGTTCATAGTGGCACTGGCAGCGTCGACGATAGTCGCCCTCACACTGACCCCGGTGCTCTGCTCCTATCTGCTCTGCTCCGACAGAGCGCTCGGAAGCCTTGACAAGGAGCCGCGCCTCACCGCCTGGCTCAAAAAGCATTACGTCAATGGCCTTAACTGGTGCCTCGCCCACGGGCGCGTGGTGCTGGCATCGACAGGAGCGCTGTTCCTCGTCTCGCTCGGCCTCTTCTTCACCCTCGGCCGCGGATTCCTACCGCCTTTCAACGAAGGCTCCATGACGATCAATCTCGCAGCACTGCCGGGAATCTCTCTGGAAGAGAGCGACCGCATAGGGCGGCTCGCCGAAGAGATACTGTTGGAAGTGCCCGAGGTGCGCACCGTGGCCCGCAAAACCGGCCGCGCCGAACTCGACGAGCACTCGCAAGGGGTGAACTCCTCGGAGATGGAGGTTCCATACGAGCTGAAAGACCGCCTGCGGGGAGCCATGGTGCGCGACATCCGCTCGCGCCTGACTGAGATTCCGGGAGTGATGGTCGAAATCGGCCAGCCGATCTCACACCGCATGGACGCCATGCTGTCAGGCACCGAGGCTCAAATCGCCGTCAAGATCTTCGGCGACGACCTTAACAGCCTCTACGCCGTCGGGCGCCGCGTGCGGGATATCGCCAAGGAGATTCCGGGAATGACCGACGTGAACATCGAGCAGCAGACCGAGCGCCCGCAGCTCGACATCGCGCCGCGCCGCGCGATGCTCGCCCGCTACGGAATCACGATGAGCGAGTTCACCCGCTTCATCAACGTGGCGCTGGCCGGCGAAGCCGTCTCGCAAGTCTACGAAGAGGGGCTCCCCTACGACGTGACGGTGAAATTCGACGACGCCTCCCGCGCCTCGCGCGACCGCATAGCGTCGATGATGATCGACTCCAACGAGGGAAAGATCCCGCTGTCGTATGTGGCAGACATCCGCAGCGCGTCGGGGCCCAACACCATCAACCGCGAGAATGTCAGCCGCAGGCTCGTGGTGTCGGCCAACGTCGAGGGCCGCGACCTCCGCGGAGCCGTCAACGAGCTTTCCGAGAGAGTGGCCGCGGAAGTGGAGATGCCCGAGGGTTACTTCATCACCTACGGCGGACAGTTCGAGAGCGAGTCCGCGGCGTCGCGCACGCTCGGCCTGACCTCCATCCTCGCCCTGCTGGTTATCTTCCTGCTGCTCTACGGCGAGTTCCGCGACTTCAAGGAATCGATGGTGATCCTGGTCAACATGCCCCTGGCGATGATCGGCGGGGTGCTGATTCTCGTGATTACCGGCGGCGAGCTGAACATTCCGGCGATTATAGGATTCATATCGCTGCTCGGCATAGCGACGCGCAACGGCATGCTGCTTATCTCAAACTACAACAGGCTCGAGGCGGAAGGCGTCGGCCTCGACCGCCGGATAGCGGCAGGGTCGGCCGACCGACTGACACCGATCATAATGACGGCGCTCACCTCGGCCCTGGCGCTCATCCCGCTGGCGCTGCGCTCGCAGGTTCCGGGCAATGAGATCCAGAGCCCGCTGGCAGTGGTGATATTAGGCGGCCTGATCTCCTCGACTTCGTTAAACATCTTCGTTGTTCCGGTGCTTTACCGGATGATAGCCCGAAAGAAACCAACCAATAGTTCTGAAAAGAAATGAAATTTCTGATTCCAGTTGCCATATTCGCCGCGGCCGCGATATCTGCCACCGCCGCCACCGCCGCCGATTTCGAATCCATCGTCAACCTGGTTGTGAAATACAACCACGGGCTGCGCTCCGAATCGGGACGGCTCGCGGCCGAGGTCTCGGAAGCCAGGGCTGAAAACATGCTGGCCGATCCGGAAGCTGAAGGGGAGATGTTGTTCCCCCAGGGGGGTGGCAAAAACCGCTGGAGCGTCGGACTGACACAGAGTTTCGACTGGCCGGGCGCTTACAAGGCTCGCCGGCACGCGGCCGACGCAATAGCCGAACTCAACGGGGCCATATTCAAGGAACAGCTATATGAAGCACGCTACGAGGTTCGCCGAGACCTTATAGAAATAATTTCCGCGACCAAGGAGACCGCCGCGCTCCGCGAAATATCAGTCTCGATGGACGAACTGCTCGCCAGGTACCGGACCGCCTGGGATAAAGGGGAAGCCACTATTCTCGACCTGAACAAACTGATGGTGGAGGCGGCCCGCGCGAAAGCGGCGGTCAGCGCCGCAGAAGCCGAGCGGCAGCGCCTGATTACCGAGACTTTCAACGCCGTGCCTGAGGAGGAACGCCCGGCGCCGGACTCTTTCGCGGAGTATCCTCTCTGGAAACTCGAGCCATACGACGAGTACCTGCAAGAGGCCATGACCTGCTCCCACGCGGAAATTATCGCCGCACAGGGTAAGCTCGCCGAAGCCGAAGCGTCGGTGACACGCGCCGGGCGCTACCCATCGTTCGCACTCGGCTACCGCCACGCTTTCGAGGACGGCACGCACTTCAACGGCTTCTCTGTCGGCATAGGGTTGCCGGTCTACTCGCGGCGCCATACTATCGAAGCGTCGCAGGCCAGGGTGCTCGCCGCCGCGAACTCAGCCAAACAGCTCGAAAACGACCTCGTGACCGAGCTGAAAGCCGACTACATCGCCGCCGAATCGCTCGCGGCACAGATGCGCGACATGGGACCGGCGGTGGAGAACGCCGACAACCTGCGCCTGCTGCGCCGCGCCTTCGACGGCGGCGAGCTTTCCCTGCTCGACTACCTGCGCGAGGTCAACTTCTTCCGCGAAGCCCTGCTGGAATACAACTCCCTGCGCCGCGCCTACCTGCTGCGCATCGCCTCCCTCTCGCGCCACTGACCCCCGCAGTGCTAAGGGGGATTACTGGGGGTCGACGTCGTAGTAGACGACGGTGGTTTTCATGTCGGGGAGGGAGTGGAGGCGGATGTAGGTGTCGCGGAGCAGCTCCTTGACTTTGGCCATGGAGGCGTCAGGCTCGATTTTGAGCATGATGTTGCGGATGTAGAGGTTCTGGACGCGTCCCACAGTGGGCACTTTCGGGCCGTAGACGCGGTTGCCGAGGAGTTGGCGCAGGTAGTCGGCATAGCGCTGGGCGATGCCGCGGAGAGCCGCCTGGTCGCGGTGTTTCAGGTATATGTTGACCACGCGGGAGAAGGGTGGATAGAAATATCGGCGGCGCTCCTCGATCTCGTAGTTGTAGAACCCCTCGTAGTCGTGGGCTTTGACGAAGCCGAGCACGGGATGGCCGGGCTGGGAGGTCTGGATAACGACGCGTCCCGGGGTCCCCTCGCGACGTCCCGCACGCCCCGACACCTGTTCCAGCATGTTGAACGCCCGCTCGGCGGCGCGGAAGTCGGGGAAGTTTATCAATGTGTCGGCGCTGACGACGGCAACTGTCTCCACCCCCTCGAAGTCGAGCCCCTTGGAGACCATCTGCGTGCCGACAAGCAGCGACGCCTTCCGCCGCGAGAAGTCGTCGATTATTTTCTCGTATGAATCCTTGTTGCGGGTGGAATCGAGATCCATGCGGAGCGTCTTAGCTTCGGGGAACACCTCGGCAAGCTCCTCCTCGACGCGCTCCGTGCCGTAGCCGAGCACCTCGATGGCCGGTTCCTTGCACTGCGGGCACACCTTGGGCAGCGGGTAGAGCGCGCCGCAATAGTGGCATTGGAGCTGGCGGATGGCCTGGTGGTAAGTGAGCGCCACGTCGCAGGCCGAGCAACGCGGCGTCCAGGCGCACTGCTTGCAGCGCGCCACGGGGGCGTAGCCGCGGCGGTTTTGGAATATAATAGCCTGGCTTCCGCGGGAGATGCTCTCGCGGATCAGTTTGATGGTGCGCAGGCCCAGAGCGCCGCGGGTGGCTTTCGCCTTGCGGGCCTCGAGCATGTCGACCACCTCTATGCGCGGAAGGCTGACGTCGCCGTAGCGCGATGTAAGTTCCACCAGGCCGAACTTGCCGCCAAGTGCCTTCCAATAAGTCTCGACCGACGGGGTGGCGGTGCCGAGGAGCGTCCGCGCGCCATGCATGCGGGCGAGCACCATGGCGGCATCGCGGGCGTTGTAGCGCGGGGCCGGCTCGTACTGCTTGAAACTCGACTCGTGCTCCTCGTCGACAATCACCGCTCCGAGCTTGGCAAACGGCAGGAACACCGACGACCGCGCGCCGATCACGACGCACGGCTCCGAGGAACGGAGCAGCTTCTTCCATATGTCGACCCGCTCGTTGTCGGAAAACTTTGAATGGTATATTACGACTCTCTCGCCGAAAACCTCCTGCAAGCGGCGCGTCAGCTGTGTTGTCAGGGCGATTTCCGGCACCAGGTAAAGCGCCTGCTTCCCCTGGTTTAGCACGAAGTTTATTATGTGGATGTAGATTTCGGTCTTGCCCGATGATGTGACCCCCCGCAGGAGCGTCACCTCCTTCTCGAGCCAGGAGCGGTGGATCGCGTCAAGCGCCTCGGCCTGCGCCTCCGACAGCCGCGGGAGCTGGCCGGAGGCTTTGCCGTCGAAGCGGAAGCGGTTCACCTCTTTCTGATAAACATCGATGACACCTTTATTCTCGACCGATTTCAGAACCGATTCACTTACGCCGGAACGTTCACGGAGTGCAGCCTTGGAAACCTCAGATGGAATGGCTTGGCGCTGTATGCCTGAAAGTTCGACCAAAGCGAGCAAGAGAGCCTCCTGCTTTGGCGCACCTTTCACGGCGGCGAAAGCCGCGGAAAGACCGTCGCGTCCCCCTGCCACGCGGACGTGGCTGACACGCAGCGTGCGATAACGCTCGACGAGCTTTTCAGCGATAATCAGCACGCCTCGGCTTATCATACGGTTCACAGCCGCCGGCACCCCCTTGAACTCTTTCAGCTCGCGGACCATCTGCCCCGCGCGCATATGCCCCTCGTGGTCGAGGAGCTGGTAGATGGCCGCCTCGCGGTCGTCAGCCAGGGGCATTTCCGATATGTCGTAGTCGGGGTTTACCTCGACGAATGTCTCGCTCTCGATTTTCAGTCCGGCGGGAACCGCCGCCTTGTATACCTCGCCGGGAGCGCAGAGATAGTAGTCGGCCAGCCACTGCCAGAACTTCAACTGGGGGTGGCGCGTCACCGGCACGGCATCAGGCACCACGGCGATTTCCTTTAAATCGAATCCCTCAGGGGCGGAAGTTGGGAAACCGACAACTATGCCGGTGTAGAACTTGCTCGTGCCGAACGGCACCACCACGCGGAAACCCGCCCCCACCCTGCCCCGGTATTCGTCGGGTATGCGGTAGGTGAAGGTCGCATGAAGCGGAAGTGGCAGAAGCACCTCCGCAAACTCGGGGTGTACGGTCGGCAGGTTGGCCATAAGGCTTGATTCTTTCCGCAAAGGTAGTCATTTCCCCGCAAACGGGGAAACGGAAACTCAGGCACGCCCCGGCACCACCCGGCGTATGCGTATCCCGGCCCAGGCCATCGCGAGCGACATAAGGGGGCTGACGATATTGAACACGCAGTAAGGCAGATACGTCAGCGTGGCCACCCCGAGCACGGTGGCCTGGGTGAGGCCGCAGGAGTTCCATGGAATCAGCACAGAGGTGACCGACACTGCGTCCTCCACGGTGCGGCTCAGCAGGCGGCGCTCCAGGCCGTTGCTCTCGTACATCGGGCGGAACATATTGGAGGAAAGGATAATCGATAGGTATTGGTCTCCGGTGTAGGCGTTCAGCGCCAAACCGCTGGCCACGGTCGCGGCCACGGTGGAACGGGATGTCTTTATGCGCTTGGTGAGCGCCCCGGTTATCGAGCGCAGCATGCCGCTGCCGATCATCACGCCCCCGAACACCATGGCGCATGTCACGAGAAGCACCGTCGGCAGCATCCCCTCCATCCCCCCGGTTGCGACAAGGGAATCAAGCAGTTCGGATCCGGTGGCAAGCTG
>ERZ777306.5189-NODE-5189-length-10750-cov-8.755587_pt1 | contig 10750 bp, 7 predicted proteins | sample MGYA00374966_ERZ777306 | MGnify/ENA primary metagenome ERZ777306 (study PRJEB29329, sample SAMN06343882) | mouse gut metagenome | isolation source: Mouse cecum | place: Austria: Vienna | collected 2014-11-15 ... | reverse complement strand
TTACTAAATAAATTTTCGTTCTCATACTTATTAGTGTTATTGATGTTAATGGGATAGCGTGGAACGCTGTAAGGCGTTATCACGCTTCGTTAGTAACTTATTTAATCTCCAGTAATTCTTATCTTAGATATATTTTGCTGATTTATACAATTCACTATTCGCTCAATCTCCTTACTATAAGGAGATTTTTTTCTAATTTCTTTTAGTTCCTCAATGAAAGAGGATATTTCTATACCTGAAAGTTGTATGTTCGTTTTATAGTAATCTTGTACACGGAATATAGTCCGAAATCGTCCTTTATCTAAATTTGCAAGATTGAACAACCAATAATGTAAGTCTTCGCTAATTTCAGACTTATTCATACATATTCCGTCATTGTTATAAATCAAAATATCTAAGCCCATACAAGAATTGCTAAATTGTTACTAATGTATTTATAAGAGCCTCGTTAGGTGTGTTCTACTTTGGTAAACAACACCCCATAGGTGCATTTTTTAATCTCTAATAGTTACATCTTGTGTCAATGCTTCTCTTATTCTTCGAATGTTGCGTTTGGCATAACCAAACGAGAATGGAGAAGTACGCTTGTTCAGGTCGTTCACACTATTAATCCATACCTGACTTTTATCGAACACGATGAATATCTGTTCTCCCCATGTCAGATGCCAAATGGCAGGATTGGTATGAGCCACAATACAATCGTCCCCGCAATGGTCAATGTCCCAGTCATAATAATCCGCCAGCTTGCATATCTTATCGTAAATCGCCTGTTTGTCTAATGTGGTTGGCGTGCTCTCGAAGTTCAGCTTGCGCCGCTGGTTCCGATAGGACAGATAAGCAAGTGGCACAAGCAGGATTCCAATCCATAAAAAAATGATAATGAACACCTCGCTTGCATAAAGTTTTACGCAAATAGTGGAAAAACTCAGCACGGAGAACAGCAGCAATGTATGGGATACGCCATAGTGGGTATATGCCCAGCTTGTGTTTAAAGGCAAAGTTCTATTTTCCAACACAAATTCGGCAAGCGCAGCTTCTTGCTCCTGACGATACCGATGTCTGCCGACAAGCCACCATATCAACTCAAACAATGCGAGTACAATCAATATTATAATAAGGAAGTCCGTTTCATCTATTTTGTTCTTCTTTGTCTTGACGGAATAGGGTATCCCGCCAAAAGTCAGTTCCTTGCAGGATACTTCATAGCCTTCACTGGAAAAGTAGTAGTTGTAAACATATTCCTCCTTGTCGTTAGAACCCGAATAGGAATTGCTTGTGGGTCGGGTTACTTTTCCGTTAATGGACAACAGCGGAGGATTCTGATCGGGACGGGCGTTGCAAGTCAGGCTGGCACGGTATTTTGCGTAATCGCCTTTCAATTGTTCCACCTTCAAATTGCACTTCAATTTGCTCACATCCACTTTGGAAGGATGTACGGTCACTTGGCATTCCGATGTGGTATATATCTGATTTCCTACTTTGACGGATGCGACAGGGAGTTGAATCTCACCGCTTTCCCTGAACCGTACAAAATAGTAGAAGCCGGTTTCATGGCTCTTGTGCCCCACGCCGTTTACAAGAGCATAACTCTCGCTTTTATGTGGCTTCGGACCACTTACTACCTCAATGCTATGGTTGAACACTGGAGAAGACACTAAATCAAATTGGGAATTGGCCAGTGCATACGTCAATTTCAGTACCTGCCCGACACGGAGACCTCCCAGCGTGTCCAACTGCACATGGAAATATACGGAGTCTGCTGTATTTGAAGCATATAAATGAACACCCGACAAAAATACATACATCCATATACAGAAGATTCGTATGCTCTTGATTGACATTCTTGTTATATCATTGACATCCGGCACTTTCAGGCGGTCAATGTTCCGTTCCTTGTGGCATTCAATGAAGTCGTTGGAATAGGCACGGTAGGTTTTCACGGTCGAGGAGCCGTAACGCTTTTGTTCCAGCAGTTCGAGGTAGCTTTTGGCAGTGTGTATTCCCTTTTAGGTTTGGGATGCCGAACATAAACCCGGCTGTAATCAATGTAGGCGTAGGGAGAATAGCGGTCGTAGAAATCCGGCAAACTGAAAGTGACAGTCGCTATATAGGCAGATCCGTCGCCTGCCATTCGTATATCACTCTCTTGGGTAAGCAACAAGGCTATTGCCGGATCACCTGCATACTCTATCCGTATGTAGTGTTCACCGTCCCTTTTTTCCCTGTACAGGACGATGTTAGACCGTTGTTTTTTTACTTTGTCCATATCTATGGCAGTTGTTTCATGCCTCAAAGATAAAGCAAAGTATTTGAAATTTGAACGGTTGTTCAAAAAATATTTTTATCGAACCCTTTTAAAGATTGCTAAAAGGTTATCAGGCTTTCAGGAGCGAGTACAAATAATCGAATTTGTCTTTCAATTCTTCTACATTCAAACCGTTCAGGAATGATTGCTCGTAAGACAGCCCCAAGAATACCTGACGGAACAGCGAAGCACTCTTTTGCACGTCCGTATCTTGCTTTATTTCACCGTTTTCCTTGGCTTTCTGTATGACCTTTTTCCACAATTCATGTTCCTTTTGGAATGTATCCTCCATTTTTTTACGAGCTCCGGGGTAGTACATCCTCACTTGGGAAAGGAAATGAAAGTAGTAGAAGTTGGGGCAGCAGTCACTGTCATCCGCACAGCATTGCACCTGCGTGACAATACGGTTCATGGCTGTCTTCACGCCCTCCACATACTGGCCAATAAATTCCGCAAGGGTTCCTGCCGGTTCTGCAAACTTGTTGGCAGGTGTCTGCATCTGTATGGCGTACTTGTCCGCTACTGCCATGAACAGGTCGAGTTTGTGGGGGAAATAATATACTACCCCTGTCTTTACGACTCCGCAGGCTTTCGCCAGCGTGCTGATACTTGCTTTCTCGTAGTTCATCCTCAAAAACACCTTGAATGCCTTGTCTATTACTTCTTCTCGGTTGGTAATCATATCGGGTTATCCTCTTTTATGTTTCTTTTTGCGAAGATACGCTTTTTATCTTGAATTTTTTGCATCGGAAGGTCATTCTTTCTTGCCGGCAGGCCACTTCACGCCACCCAGTAGCCACTCATTCCCCATTCCTCTCTTTCCCTTTGCGTCATAGTCTCTTACCTCTACTTTCGTGCCGCAATTAACTGGATTGTATCACAACTAAATTCTTTTATTTTATGGACAAAAAACTGAAAGACCTGAAAGACGAGGTATTGGTGGTGACCAACGCCGCCGAAGGCAACACCCCGCATGTAGTGGAGGGTATCGAACCTGAAGGGGGACTCAAGACCAGACCGCTGGCAGGGGTAAAGCCCTCGGATCAGTTCATGCGGATAGACCGTAACGAATCACTCATCGAAGCGTTCTTTTCCAACATGAAACGACAGTTCGAGCGACCGTCCGACTTCCGTTTCTATCACCTTCCGATGGACTTGCTGGTCTCCGCCAAAGAGCTTGTCGGCTTGTTCAAGCAGCCCGAAAGCAATGCTGCCTTATTGGACGAATATCGCCTTGATACGGAACAGTTCACACAGAACCGGCAGCAGAAACAACAGCAGTCCGATGGGAGCGGAACGGAGCAATCCACCCGTTGGAGCATGGAACAGGTGGACTGGCAACAACTGGAGCGCATGGGGGTAACACCCGAAACGTTAGGTGAACTGGGTGTCAGGCGGTTGCTTAATGGCAACGAATCCGCCGTACTTACTCTGAAAACCGTTTTCGAGGGGATTGAGTTTGAAACTCCGGCCTGCATCCGGCTGACGGAGAATCCCGACGGCACGCTTCGGAACAACATCGAGTGTTGCAAGCGTTATCCGGAGCTGGATACACCGTATTTTAATGTAGAATTCACCCCCGAAGTGAAACAGAACCTACAGGAAAAAGGCAATGCGGGGTGCGTGGTGGAACTCGAACTGGCCGAGGGCGTGCGTGAGCCATGTCTGGTATCGCTCAATCCCAAGACTAACCAGCTCCACCATGTACCGGTCAGCGGGATAACCCTTCCGGCAGAGGTAAACGGCACGGCGTTGACCGACGAGCAGAGAAAACGCATCGCAAACGGCGAGTCTGTCCTTGTCGAGAACATGTGGTCGGAGAAAAAGCAACGCCACTACGACGCACGCTTGCAGTTCAATGTCTGCAAGGGTGGATTCGACTATGACTTCAAGGGAATCGCCCGCAGGCAGGGGCAGACCGCTGCCCAAGGACAGGAGCAGAACCGGCAGCAGGAGCGTGAGCTGGTAATCCCCACACGGCTGAAAGGGAAAGATCTTACAGAAGAGCAGCGGGCATCACTGGCGCAAGGCAAGGCGACTTACATCAAGGGCATGACCGACAACGAGGGGAACTTGTTCAGTGCTTTCGTTCGTGTCAACCACGAGCGGGCGAAGTTGGATTTCTTCAAATGGAATCCGGACAAGAGCAAGAAACAGGAACAATCCCAGCAAACAACCGTCCGTCAGGACGGCGCGAAACCGGCAAACACCGTCAGCCGGAACCGCCCTGTACAGAAAGCCGATAAGAAAGGGGTATCTATTTAACCATCACATGAACTATACAATATTATATATATGAAAGTTATCATTGCTGAAAAGCCCAGTGTGGCACAGGGCATAGCGTCCATAGTGGGCGCACGCCAATGGAAAGACGGGTATCTAATGGGGGACGGGTATGCCGTGACATGGGCATTCGGGCATCTGGTCGGGCTTGCCATGCCCGAATGCTACGGCTTCTCCGGCTTCCACCGGGAACATCTGCCCATATTGCCACAGGAGTTCAAACTTATTCCCCGTCAAGTGCGGGAGGGCAAGGTTTATAAGGATGATCCCGGCGTCGTCAGGCAGTTGGGAGTGATCCGGGAGCTGTTCGACAGGTGCGAATCCATCATTGTCGCCACTGACGCAGGTCGTGAGGGTGAATTGATCTTCCGTTACGTGTACAACTATCTCGGTTGTACCAAACCCTTTGCTCGTTTGTGGATCTCTTCGCTTACCGACAAGGCCATCCGTGAGGGGTTGCAGAATCTCAGGGAGGGAAGTCTTTATGACAACCTTTACCTCTCTGCCAAAGCCCGCAGCGAGGCGGACTGGCTCGTGGGCATCAACAGCTCTCAGGCTCTCAGCCTTGCCGCCGGACAGGGGGTGTTTTCGTTAGGACGGGTACAGACACCCACATTGGCGATGATCTGCTCTCGCTACTGGGAGAACAAACAGTTCAAGCCCCGGACCTATTTTCGGATAAAGGTTTCGACAGCTAAAGACGGAATCGACTTTTCCGCATGGTCACAAGACCGCTTCGATGACCTCGGCTCAGCCACCGCCAAGTTCCGTGAGGTGGAGAACGACGGTAAGCTCGTTGTCACTTCTGTGGAGTGCAGGGAGGCTGTTCAGGAACCGCCATTGCTCTATGACCTGACCGCCTTGCAGAAAGAGGCTAACAGCAAGCTGGATTTCTCCGCAGACAAGACGCTCACGCTTGCGCAAAGCCTATATGAAAAGAAGGTACTAAGTTATCCACGTACCGGCAGCCGTTATATATCCGAAGATGTTTTTGAGGAAATCCCCTCACGCATAACGCTCTTGCAACAATATCCACGCTTCGCCGCCATCGCATCCGTTCTACGGGACACACCGCTCAACCGTCGGTCGGTTGATGATGCCAAAGTCACCGACCACCATGCGCTGCTCATCACCGAAAACCTGCCTGAAGGGTTGTCGAAAGACGAGCAGGCTATCTACGAAATGGTGGCCGCACGCCTGCTCGAAGCCTTCTTCCCGCATTGCGTCAAGGAAATGACCGAAGTGACCTTGTCCGCAGGCGGTGGGATATTCACCCTCAAAGGGACGGTCATCAAGTCTGCCGGCTGGCGTGCCGTGCGTGGCGAGCCGGAAGAAGAGGGGGAAGAGACCACGTTGCCGGGGCTGCAAACAGGTGAAACCCTGCCATTGCTCGCTTCTGAAACGGTGGAGAAGCAGACCAAGCCCAAACCGTTGCATACCGAGAGTTCCCTGCTTTCCGCTATGGAGCATTGCGGCAAAGAGATCAGCGATGAACAGTTGCGTGCCGGAATCCGGGAGGTCGGTATCGGCACTCCGGCTACCCGTGCAGCCGTCATCGAGACATTGTTTGCCCGTGGCTATGTACGCCGGGATAAGAAAAATCTGGTGCCTACCGAAAAAGGGCTGGCGGTTTACGATACGGTAAAGGACAAGAAGATTGCCGATGTTGAAATGACAGCGACGTGGGAGAACACCCTCGCCCGGATAGAAACCGGAGAGGTCGCTGCCCTCTCTTTCCACCGGGATATAGAGGTCTACACCGCACAGATCGTGACCGAGCTGCTGGCCACCACCCTCAATGTGACTCCTTCAGGGGAACAATGTACCTGTCCCAAGTGCCGAAAATGCCGCATCCTGTTCTTTGATAAGGTCGCCAAATGTGCCGATGTCGATTGCAACTTCACCCTGTTTCGCAACAAGGGTGGCAAGATACTGACCGATAAGCAGATCGTTGAGCTGGTGACCAAAGGCCGTACCTCTCTTGTCAAAGGCTTCAAGAATCGTGAGGGCAAGAGCTTCGACGCCGCACTGGTGCTTAATCCTGACTTTACCGTAGGCTATTCCTTTCCGGACAGGAAACCGCAGGAAAAGAAAGGTGGCAGGAAGAAATAAACCGAATTGTATCACTTAATAATCCGATAATTATATGAATCAGAATAAATCCAACGTGCCGATGTCCGTAGCGGAAGAGCTGGATGAATTATCTTATTACCGTCTTACCCTGTTGTCTTTCCTGCGTGAATCGCATCCGGATTTGGCGGATGACGAGTCTTTCGTCGCCACCCGTAGTAACCATGCCGCCGAAGCCTTCAGCGCAGCCGTCCATTCCGGCCTGACCTACGACGATGCGGCACAGCAGGCGAACGACCTGCTTTTTCAAGGGTTGCATTTCTCACCTTTGGATACGCTGATCACCGTCCTCTGGAACGAGTTCGCCGCCGAAATCCCCGAAGGTAATGCACGCAACGTGGCCTTGCAGTTGCTGCCCGAATGCCGGAAGGTCTTCTCCGGCTATACGCTCTCGGATGATTTCATGTTCAGCCCAGAGTTCGATCGGCTGTATGACGAACTGACCGACACGGTTGCAATCTGGTTGGAAGAGAATGGCTTATAATAAAAAGGCGCATCTCAGGGACAATATAGAGGCAATCCGGCTGATGTTCCGTTTGGAGAAGGAACAGCGTACCGCCACCCCGGAGGAAGCGGGCATACTCGCCGCCTACTCCGGGTTCGGAGGGATCAAGGCGGTTCTTTCTCCTTTCGGGAAACTCACCGACATACTCCGCTGGACACAGGCCGACCGTGAGCTGTTCCCCCTGATTACGGAACTTCACAACGTCCTGCGTGATGGAGCCGCTGACGAACGTGAGTACAAGCGGTTGGTGGAAAGCGTGAAGGCATCTACCTTCACCGCTTTCTACACGCCGCCGGCCATTATCGACGCCATTGCTTCTTCTTTGGGCGAACACGGGGTATCGCCCGGCCGTTTCCTCGATCCTTCATCGGGAACCGGCAATTTTGTTTCAGCCTTCCAACCGCAATGCTACTCCGCATCCGGCAACTCGCCGGAAATGGTCACCTATGAAAAGGATTTGCTGACCGGCCGCATCCTTTCCCGGCTTCACCCCGAAGCGCAGGTCAACATCAAGGGCTTCGAGGAACTTCCCCCGCACCGCAACGACTATTTCGATGTGGTGAGCAGCAACATCCCTTTCGGTGACATACGTATTTTCGATCCCTCCTTCGACAACGGTACGGCCAGACGTTTTGCGCTGAACACACTGCACAACTATTTCTTTGTCAAAGGGCTGGACGCTGTCCGTGAGGGAGGTATCCTTGCTTTCATCACCTCGCAGGGGGTGATGAACTCCGCTATGGCTCATCCCATAAGGCAATACCTGATGAACCGGTCCCGGCTGCTCTCGGCTGTCCGCCTGCCCAACAACCTCTTTACTGACTATGCCGGTACGGAGGTGGGCAGCGATCTGATCCTTTTACAGAAGGATACGCTTTCCCAAAGGGAGTACACCCCGCTTGAACACGCTTTCGTAGAAGTAGGCACGCAGGACGACGGGACGACACAGAACGAGTATTTCGAGCGTACCGCCGCTATTGTGCATACACGTGGGCATGTCGGTACCGACCCCTACGGTAAGCCGGCACGCATCTACCTGCATGACGGGGGCATGGAAGCCATCGCCGCCGACATGAAGTATTTCCTTGACCGCAATCTCTCGGAACAGCTCGACTTGGACTTGTATCTCCGACATTCACCTGTACAGGAATTACGTGATTTGGTGAACCGTCCGGCAAAAACCATGCAGCAACGCATCGCACAAGTGTGGGAACTCAATCAATCAGCGAATATGGACGGGCATTCCTCTTCCATGAATCAACAGACGGTACAGGTGGATCGTCGGGCTGTCACGCCGGAGCAACCGTCAGCAGGTGCTCGGCAAACCACCGAAAAGACCACGCCGGAGCCGATCATGTCCCTATACGACCTTTTCGGCTTCACCCAAGAGGAACGTTCACAAGTCAGGAAAAGGAAAACAAGGCGCAAGAAGGAGGACTCCGGGCAGCTGTCCCTTTTCGATATGCCTCCGTTGGAACAAGATTCCACCATACAGACCGCCCCGGCTGAACCGGCTCCCCAAGAAAAAGAACGGCAGGAGCAGGAACGACTGAAACAGGAACACCGTCGGCAGGAGGAAGAAGCCGCCCGACAGGAACGCATGAAGCCCCGTCCTTATCCGGCCGGTCTGCTGGAGCATCACCGTAACGGCTCCCTTGCGTATGACAACGGACAGATAGGTTACCTTTCCGCCGTCGGCGAGGGTGCACCGGTATTCAACCCGTTGGAACTGCCCGAACGCCAACGCCGCCGTGCGTCGCTCTACATCGAGATACGTGACACCTACCATCACCTGTACGAGAACGAGGCCGCTACTCATACTGGGAATCCGGCGTTGCGCACCATGCTCAACACCCTTTACGATGATTTCATCCGTCAGTTCGGCAACCTGAACGACAAGAAGAACATCGACCTGTTCCGTATGGATGCGGGCAACCGTGAGATCTTGTCACTGGAGCGTTACATCGACGGCCAAGCGGTCAAGGCGGACATCTTCGACCATCCCGTTTCGTACAACATCAACGAGATCACCCATACCGACGACGTGCACGAGGCGCTCACCGCCTCGCTCAATAAATACGGCAACGTGGACATGGCGTACATGGAGTCCCTGACCGATAAATCGCAATCTGACCTGTTGGAGGAACTGCGTGGACGGATATTTTACAATCCCCTCTCGAAGAACTACGAGATTGCCGACCGTTTTATTTCAGGCAATGTCATGGCCAAAGCTGAACATATCGAGGAATATTTGCAGTCGCATCCCGACAACGGCGAGGCACGTATTTCTCTCGAAGCCCTGCGGCAGTCGCTTCCCACGCCCATACCTTTCGAGGATCTGGACTTCAATTTCGGTGAGCGTTGGATACCGGCGGGAGTGTACAGCCGCTATGCCTCATGGCTGTTCGACACGGACGTGTCCGTCCGCTATACCGCCAGCAACGACGAGTACAGCATCAAGGCCGACATGACCTCTCCACGCATCATGAACCAGTATTCGGTGCGTTCGGAGAGCCGCATCTTTAACGGCATCGCCCTCATGCGCCATGCCATCCACAACACCACGCCCAACATCACCAAGACCGTATTGGACAAGACGGGCAAGGAAATGAAGATACGTGACCCGGAGATAACCTTGCTTGCCAACAGCAAGATTGACGAGATCCGTAACGGCTTCTCCGACTGGCTCATGGAACAGTCGCCGGAGTTCAAGCGGAAAATGGCGGACATGTACAACCGCAAGTTCAACTGTTTCGTCCGTCCCAAGTACGACGGCTCGCACCAGAACTTTCCCGACCTCGACCTCAAGGGGCTGGGCATTCCTGACCTGTATCCCAGCCAGAAGGACTGCATCTGGATGCTCAAACAGAACGGAGGGGGGATCGCTGATCACGAGGTGGGAGGCGGCAAGACGCTCATCATGTGCTGTGCCGCCTACGAGATGAAACGTCTGGGTTTGGCGAACAAGCCCCTTATCACCGGCCTGAAAGCGAATATCCACGAGATCGCCCAGACCTTCGCCACCGCCTACCCGAACGCCAAGGTGCTCTATCCCGGCAAGGAGGATTTCACGCCGGAACGCCGTGTCGAGATTTTCCACCGGATGAAGAACAACGACTGGGATGCTATCATCCTCTCGCACGAGCAGTTCGGCATGATACCGCAGTCCCCTGAAATCCAGCGTGACATCTTGCAGCAAGAACTGGACAGCGTGGAGGAGAACCTCGAAGTCCTCTACCAGCAAGGGGAGGAAGTGAGCAACGCACAGATCAAGGGCATGGAGAAACGCAAGATGAACCTTGAAGTCAAGCTGAAAGAGCTGCTTCACGAGATCGAGACCCGCAAGGATGACGTGGCGGACTTCAAGCGCATGGGCATCGACCACCTCTTTGTCGATGAATCGCACCGGTTCAAGAACCTGACGTTCACCACCCGGCACGACCGTGTGGCAGGTCTGGGAAACAGCGAGGGAAGCCAGCGTGCGCTCAACATGCTGTTCGCCCTGCGTACCATCCAGCAGCGCACCG
>ERZ777306.5185-NODE-5185-length-10770-cov-4.473262_pt1 | contig 10770 bp, 12 predicted proteins | sample MGYA00374966_ERZ777306 | MGnify/ENA primary metagenome ERZ777306 (study PRJEB29329, sample SAMN06343882) | mouse gut metagenome | isolation source: Mouse cecum | place: Austria: Vienna | collected 2014-11-15 ... | reverse complement strand
GTTAATTTCGGGGTATCAGTTCCCCTCATCAACTGAAATCTATTATACAAGGAAATCATTATGTTTCTGAAAACCGTGCTTGCCGATGGGCAAGCAGAAAAAAATATCATTGCGGAAATGAAAGCCCGTGCCGCGCAAACCCGCAGCGGTATTGAACGTGCTGTCCGGGAGATTATGGAGGATGTGCGCCAAAATGGCGAAGAAGCTGTTACCAAATATTCTTTACAGTTTGATGGCGAACGTCCCTGCACCTTAGCCCCTGGCGTTTTAAAATGCGCTTATGACTCTTGCACACCTGCACTGCGCGCCGCTTTGGAAAAAGCGGCAGCCAATATTCGTGATTATCATGAAAAAATGCTGGTGAAATCCTGGGAATATCGCCGCGCCAAAGGCGCGGTGCTGGGTCAGCAAGTGCGCGGGCTGCATCGGGTCGGTTTATATGTCCCTGGTGGCACAGCCGCTTATCCGTCCTCTGTGCTGATGAATGCGATTCCTGCGAAAGTCGCTGGCGTTGAACAGCTCATTATGACCACGCCCCCAACAAAAAATTTATCTCCGGAAGTGCTCGCGGCGGCTTATATCGCTGGTGTGGATACCGTCATTGCAGTTGGCGGCGTACAGGCAATTGCCGCGCTGACTTATGGCGCGGGCAGTATCCCACAGGTGGACAAAATCGTCGGCCCTGGCAACGCTTATGTTGCTGCCGCAAAAAAACTTGCATTCGGCACGGTGGATATTGATATGATTGCTGGGCCTAGTGAAGTGCTGGTCATTGCTGACCATACCGCAAACCCAACCTATATTGCCGCTGATTTGCTTAGCCAGGCAGAGCATGACCGCATGGCGTCAGCCGTGCTGCTGACTGATTCCATGGCACAGGCACAAGCTGTTTCCTGTGAAATGGAACGGCAAGCCGCATTACTGCCCCGGCAGGATATTATCCGGGAAAGTGTTGTAAATTATGGCTGTGCGGTTGTGTTTGAAGAATTAACTGATGCCTGCGCCATGGCGGATATTGTCGCCCCAGAACATTTGGAAATCTGTACAGCCGCGCCGCGTGAATTATTGCCGCTTGTCCATAACGCGGGCGCGATTTTCCTTGGGCAATATGCTCCTGAACCGCTTGGCGATTATATGGCAGGTCCCTGCCATGTGCTGCCGACTTCGGGAACGGCACGCTTTTTCTCGCCGCTTTCTACCGATACATTTTTGAAAAAAACCAGCATTATTGAGTATTCCCGCGATGAACTGCAAGCTGTATCTGAAGATATCATTGCACTGGCACAAGCGGAAAAATTAGATGCCCATGCTAACAGCATTGCCGTCCGCTTTGCCGAACCAGAGGAGGAAGATTAAATATGCCGAAAATCAGAACAGAACGCCGGCAATGCACCAAATGCCGGGAAACCAAAGAAACCCAAATCGCTTTATATCTCAATTTAGATGATGGTGAAACCAAAATTGAAACTGGCATTGGGTTTTTTGACCATATGTTAAATTCCTTTGCGGTTCACAGCGGATTTGCCTTGATTGTCAAATGCACAGGTGATTTAGAAGTAGATGGTCATCATACTGTGGAAGATGTTGGTATTGTGCTGGGACAGGCATTTGCGAACATTTTAGGTGACCGTTCTGGCATTGCCCGTTTTGGCTCAGCTTATGTGCCGATGGATGAAGCTTTGGGCTTTTGCGCTGTGGATATTTCCGGGCGGCCGTATCTGGTGTTTGACGCGCCAATGCCCCAGCCCATGTGCGGCAGTTATGATACTGCGTTAACGGTGGAATTTATGCGGGCATTTGCTATGAATGCAGATATTACCCTGCATTTAAAAGCCATGTATGGCGATAACAGTCATCATATCACCGAAGCATTATTCAAAGCGTTGGCACACGCGCTCAAACAAGCGGTACAGGAAACCGGCAGTGGTACGCTCAGCGCAAAAGGGGTATTATAAAATATATGGGATATATTGCAATTGTCGACTATGGCGCGGGTAATTTGATGAGTGTGCATAATAGTTTGAATTATCTTGGCTATGCAAATCAAATTGCGGATACGCCAGAGATGATCCAAAATGCGGCTGGCGTTATTTTACCTGGTGTTGGGGCATTTCCGGATGCTATGGCGGCGCTGGAAAACGCCGGCTTGCTGGATGCCGTCAAACAAGCCGCCGCAGAAAAACCATTTTTTGGAATTTGCCTTGGGATGCAAATGTTGTTTGATGAATCTGACGAAATCCGCCCTTGTAAAGGGCTGGGTTTATTGCCCGGCGTGATTCGCCGGATTGAAACAAAGGAGAAATTGCCGCAAATCGGCTGGAATGCTTTGCATATCCTGCATCCAAATGAGCTGACCGCTGATTTACAGCAGGGTGATTATGTCTATTTTGTACATTCTTATGCGGCAGTGCCCGCTGACCGGAATGATTTAGCTTGTTGGATAGATTATGGCACCGAAGTGCCCGCGATGGTTGCCCGCGGCAATATTTATGGTTGCCAGTTTCATCCTGAAAAAAGCGGGGATACTGGCTTATCTATCCTTAAAAACTTTGCACGCCTGACGGAGGAGAAACAATGAAAATATTACCTGCGATAGACTTAAAAGGCGGGCAATGCGTCCGGCTCAAACGGGGCGATTATGGCACAGCCCATAAAGTCGCCGAAGACCCAGTACAGACCGCCAAAAGCTTTTTGGCGGCAGGCGCGGGGCTTATCCATATGGTGGATTTAGATGGCGCAAAAGATGGTAACCATGCCAATTATGAGGTGGTCAAACAAGTGGTTGCCCAAACTGGGGCAGCGGTAGAACTTGGCGGCGGCATTCGTACCATGGAAGATATTGACGCAGTGCTTGCGCTTGGCATTTCACGGGCAATTATCGGTTCAGCTGCGGTGGAAAATCCAGCGCTTGTCAAACAAGCCGTACAAAAATATGGCGCAAAAATTGCGGTTGGCATTGACGCTTTGTGCGGTACGGTGCGTACTCGTGGATGGTTAGAGGATTCTGGAGAAGATTTCTTAGCATTTGCCAAACGCATGGAGTCTTACGGTGTACAGACCATTATTTTTACCGATATTGATAAAGATGGGATGCTGGAAGGCCCCAATTTTGACCAGCTCACCCAATTGCGCCATGCGGTAAACTGTGAAATTGTCGCTTCTGGCGGCGTGACAACATTAGAAGATATCCGCCGTTTGTGTGAAATTGGCATTGATGCGGCAATTGCTGGCAAAGCGGTTTATACCGGCACATTGGATTTGGCAGCAGCAATCCAGCTTGGGGAGGCGAAACCATAAAATGCTTGCAAAACGGATTATCCCTTGTTTGGATGTCAAAGATGGACGGGTGGTCAAAGGCGTTAATTTTGTCGGACTGCGCGACGCGGGCGACCCAGTAGAACTCGCCAAATTATATTCGCAGGAGGGCGCGGATGAAATCGTGTTCCTGGATATCACAGCCACCAGTGATAACCGGGCAACCATTGCCGATGTGGTGCGCCGCACCTGCCGCGAAGTTTTTGTCCCGGTGACGGTTGGCGGCGGTATCCGCACCGTAGACGATTTCCGGGATATTTTACGGGCAGGCGCGGATAAAATTTCGGTCAATTCCGCCGCGGTCAAAAATCCGGCGCTTATCAATGCGGCAGCCGAACGATATGGCAGCCAATGTGTTGTGGTGGCAATTGATGGGCGGTGCAGTGAAAAAACCCCTTCTGGGTTTGAAGTTTATGTTGCTGGCGGGCGCACGCCGACCGGCATTGACGCGATTGCCTGGGCAAAAGAAGCATATCAGCGCGGCGCAGGGGAAATCCTGCTGACTTCCATGGACAAAGACGGCACAAAATCCGGCTTTGATTTGGAATTGACCCAGCAAGTTTGTGCTGTTGCGCCAATCCCTGTCATTGCTTCTGGCGGCTGCGGCACATTAGAACATTTTGCGGAAGCATTTCAAAAAACTGACGCAACCGCCGCACTCGCGGCAAGTTTATTCCATTATGGGGAATTACGCATTGCCGAGGTGAAAGATTATCTGAAACAGAAAGGGATTCCGGTGCGATAATCATGGATTTATCAAAATTTTTTGTAAAAGATACACTTATCCCTGTCATTTGTCAGGATGAACGCAATGGCGAAGTGTTAATGCTTGGCTATGCCAATGAAGAAGCTTTACGGCTGACCATGCAGACTGGCACAGCATGGTTTTATTCCCGTTCCCGACAGAAGCTTTGGAATAAAGGGGAAACTTCCGGCAATTTTATCTTTGTCAAACGGATTTTTTCCGACTGTGATGATGATACTCTGATTTATCAGGGCATTCCAAAAGGCCCGGTATGCCATACCGGCAACCGAACTTGTTTTTTCACCACATTATGGGAAGCTGAAAAGTCATAAGTACAGCGATTGCAGATCAGGAGAGGAGAAACCCCATATGCCAATGTCATTTTCTTTGGGCATCTTGACAATCATTGTGCTGGTATTTGTTGCTTTGGCTGTGATTGCGATATTGTTCCACAAACAAGACTAAACCGAAAGGAAACTGAAAAAATATGAATTCATTTGAACAAATGGAAGCTGTGATTGCACAGCGCCGCACGGAACCGATGGAAGGTTCTTATACCTGTTATTTGTTTGAAAAAGGGTTGGATAAAATCCTGAAAAAAGTTGGCGAAGAATGCGCTGAAACCATTATTGCCGCAAAAAATGGCGATAAAACCGAGCTTGTCGGTGAAATTAACGATGTATTTTATCATATGATGGTCATGATGAATGAATGCGGCGTTACCCTCAATGATGTATGTAAAGAAATGGACGCCCGCGCCGCAAAAATTGGCAACTTAAAACAGTTCCATGTTTCCGACCATAACACCTGATGGAACAGAAAGGAAGCGGTTTTCATGCGCAGAAAAGACCGGCAAGTCACCGGGCGGGAAAATATTGAACCGATTTTACAGGCGTGCAAAGTCTGCCGCCTTGGTATGGTCAGCGATGGCAAGCCTTATGTCATCCCTATGAATTTTGGATATACATGGGATGAAACTGGGCTGACTTTATATTTCCACAGCGGGTTAAAAGGCAAAAAAATAGATGCCATGCGTGCAAACCCATTTGTTTGTTTTGAAATGGATATCCAAGGCGGGTTGATTGGCACAGGGGAAACCGCGTGCCGGTATAGCTTTGCGTTTTCGTCCATTGTTGGCGAAGGGAATGTAGAATTTGCCAAAGATAATACGGAAAAACGCGCATGGTTTGACGCGATTATGCAGCACCAGACCGGGCGCGGCGGCTGGGAATATGGTGACGCCCATTTATCAGTCACTGAGGTATTCCGAGTGCGGGCAGCGTATTTTGAAGCGTCCTGCAAAAAATAAAAAAATGCGGGAGGGGTTAATCCCCTCCCGCATATATTCATAGATTTTGGGATTGCTGCTTTTGGCAGTTACAGCATAACCCATGTGCTACCAATGTATATTGCCGCACCTTCATGCCGGAAACCTGCTGGATTTGAGCGTCCAATGCCTGTGGTAAGGTAAAATCAAACACTTGCCCGCATTTTTCACACCATAAATGGTCATGCGTTTCCATACGCCAGTCATAACGGTCTGGCATACCAGGCATTTCAATTTTGCGGATCTGCCCATTTTCCGAAAGGAGATTCAAATTGCGGTAAACCGTTGCAAGGCTGATGGTAGGCATTTTCGGATGAATAGTTTGAAATAGCTCATTTGCGGTTGGATGGGTTGTACTTGCCATGACAGCGTCTAAAATCAATTGCCGTTGTTTGGTAAATACCAAAATAAACGCCTCCTTTCATGATTGGCAGCGGTATCTGTCAAGCGTATTATATCGGATTTTGCGGTTTTTGTAAATGGGAATTTGCTGGAGAACCATATAAATGATTATTTATCATCTTCATTTCTTTGCGGTGGCGCGGGATGGACATTGCCCAGCTTTTGTTCATTGGCATAAACACGGTGTTCCAGCCGACAAAGTTCTTGTGCCAGTGGGTCAGGCACATTGACTTGGTCCAAATCGAACGATGGCACACGATGCCCGCCAATTTTAACAATCCGCGCTTTGACGCCGACAACCGTAGAATCCGGCGGCACTTCCTGTAATACCACAGCATTCGCGCCAATGCGGGAATTATCCCCAACGGTAAATGGCCCAAGCACCTTCGCGCCAGCCGCGATTAATACATTATTACCAATGGTCGGATGGCGTTTGCCAGTATCCTTACCGGTGCCGCCAAGCGTCACACCATGATAAATGGTGCAGTAATCGCCGACTTCCGCGGTTTCTCCGATGACAATGCCCATGCCATGGTCAATAAATAACCCGCGCCCAATGGTAGCGCCCGGATGGATTTCCACACCGGTCATAGTGCGGGCAAATTGGGAAATCATACGCGCTAAGAAAAACCGTTTATGCAAATAAAGCCAATGGGTCAGGCGGTGATAAATAACCGCATGGAACCCAGGATATAACAAAAATACTTCCGCGGTGGTACGTGCGGCAGGGTCACGGTCACGAATGGATCGTGCGTCTGCAATTAAATCTTTCAAAAACATAATCTAGGAAAAACCCCTCCCTTAATTGCCCCTTACAGCATATGCGGGCAGACACGGGATGTGCAATCCCATAAACGCAGTATGTATTTATTGTACGGTATACGGGTAAGTTTGTCAAAGACTTTTGATGGCGTTTCAGGGGCAACCTTGGTGAAATTCTAAAAACCAGGAGGAGATATGATGCAGTCAACCGAACAACTACCAAATGGGTTAGAACTTTTGCAGCGTGATGATTGTTTTAAGCTGGGGCAGGATTCTGTATTATTATCCGCGTTTGCCCGCCCACGGCGGTTTGCAAAGGTGCTTGATTTAGGCGCGGGCACAGGTGCGCTTGCACTGCTGTGCTGGCGGGCGGATTTACAAATCACCGGGCTGGAAATCCAGCCGGAAGCCGCACAGCTTTTCCGGCAGTCAGTAGAAGTGAATAAGCTGGAAAATGTCACGGTGTTGGAAGGGGATTTGCGGAAAATCCGCAATCTGCTGCCCCATGGATGTATGGATTATGTTTTATGCAACCCGCCATATTTCAAGCGGTCAGCGGGCAAGGTATCGCCGCTGGACGCCCATGCCATGGCGCGTGCGGATGGGCAGGCAGGCATAGAAGATATTGCGGTAGCAATCTCTTATGTTTTGGGCAGCGGCGGCAAATGCGCTATGGTATTCCGGCCGGAACGGCTGCTCAGTTTATTTGCGGCATTGCAGCGGGTACGGCTGGTGCCCAAACGGTTACGATTTGTCCATCAGGCGGCATGGAAAGCGCCTTCCGCCGTGCTGGTGGAGTGCCGGAAAGGCAGTTCGCCTGAAGGGTTAGCAGTGGAACCGCCGCTGCTTATCTGTGGGGAGGACGGCAGCTATTCCGCAGAATACCAGTCTATTTACCATCCGGATTGATAAAGGAGGGGGCAAGCCCCTCCTTTTTGCGGCAAAAAGCCCCTGGTTTCCTCAGGAAACCAGGGGCTTTGCATTTTTAGCAGTGAAGTGGTAAATTAGCCTTCGGTGCTGTACAGCGCAAGCAGTTTCTTCAGATGTGCATAGCGTTCTACAGAAGCCTTTTCAGCCTTGTCAAACAGCATTTCCGCACGTTCTGGGAAGGAACGGGTCAGCGCGGAATAACGTGCTTCGTTCATGATGAAGCCGCGGTAATCCTCGGTCTTTGGTTCCTTGGATTCCAGAATGAATGGGTTTTTGCCTTCTGCCTTGAGGGCTGGGTTGTAACGGAACATGCTCCAGTAACCGCATTCCACAGCACGCTTCATTTCCTTCTGGCAGTTGACCATACCACCCTTAATGGAGTGCATTTCGCATGGAGAATAACCGATAATCAGGGATGGGCCCGGATATGCTTCGGCTTCTGCAATTGCCTTGAGGGTTTGTGCCGGATTTGCACCCATAGCAACCTGTGCCACATAAACATAACCATAGCTCATTGCAATTTCAGCAAGGGATTTCTTGCCGATGGACTTGCCTGCCGCGGCAAACTGTGCAACCGCGCCAATCTGGGTTGCCTTGGAAGCCTGACCGCCGGTGTTGGAATAAACTTCGGTATCAAATACCATCACATTGATATCCTCGCCGGATGCCAGTACATGGTCAAGACCACCGAAACCAATATCATATGCCCAGCCGTCGCCGCCGAAAATCCAAACGGATTTCTTGGACAGGTAATCCTTGTTGTCAAGGATTTCTTTTGCCAGCTTGCAAGCATCGCAGTCGCAGTATTCCGCGCCGGAAGCCTTGAGTTCCTGTGCATGTGCCTGGAACTGCGGCAGTTGGTCGCCAAATACATCCTTTGCAGCCGGGGAGCTGGTGAATGCAACCACATCATCTGTTTTCAGCAGGCTTTCTTCGAGCAGCGCAACATATTTCTTAGTTGCTTCCGCATTCGCCTTGCCGTCTTCTGCGGTATCCAGCCAAGCCTGTGCAGCGTCTTTCAGCGGCTGATAAGCGTGCGGTACGGCGATAAGCTGACGGGTCTTATCCATCATGCGTTCACGGATTGCTTTCTGGCCAAAGTACATACCAAGACCATGTTCTGCGTTATCCTCGAACAGGGAGTTTGCCCAAGCTGGGCCTTTGCCTTCGCTGGTAACGGTATATGGGGAAGTTGCAGCCGGACCGCCCCAAATGGACGAACAGCCAGTTGCGTTGGAAATATACATACGGTCGCCGCAAACCTGGGTAATGAGGCGTGCATAAGCGGTTTCCGCACAGCCTGCGCATGAGCCGGAGAACTCAAGCAGCGGTGCTTTGAACTGGGAATCCTTGACCGACCCAGTGCCAACCATATCGGCTTTTTCGGATACATTGGCAACCATATAGGTGAATGGGTCTTGAGGTTCTTCTGCCTGAGGCACCATCTTGAGGGAATCTGTCGGGCAGACGCCAACACAAACGCCGCAGCCCATGCAGTCCAGCGCGGAAACAGCAATAGAATATTTGTAAACGCCTTTGCCCTTGCCAGCCTTGATATCCACAATCTTTGCGGAAGCTGGTGCGGCGGCTACTTCTTCTTCGGTCAGCGCGAATGGGCGGATGGTTGCGTGTGGGCAGACATAAGAACACTGGTTACACTGCACACAGGTATCCGGGTTCCAAGTCGGCACAGAAACCGCGACGCCACGTTTTTCATAAGCGGCGGCGCCATGTTCAAAGGTACCGTCAACATAGTCAGAGAACGCGGATACAGGCAGGGAATCGCCATCCATACGACCGATTGGGTCGAGCAGGTCACGTACCATTTTGACGGTTTTTTCACGGCCGCCAAGGTCGGCAGACGGCTTGTCATCGACAGCGTCAGCCCAGGAAGCTGGGATATCAATCTTGACAAACGCATTTGCGCCAGCGTCAATCGCCTTATGGTTCATATCAACCACATCCTGACCCTTCTTCAGGTAGGACTTGGTTGCGGCATCCTTCATAAACTGGATTGCCTGTTCAGACGGCATGACCTTTGCCAGCGCAAAGAATGCGGACTGCAAAATGGTGTTGGTGCGTTTGCCCATGCCAATTTCAATTGCGAGGTCAATCGCGTTAATGGTATAAAGCTGGATATTGTTTGCCGCAATATAGCGCTTTTCAGAAGCGGCAAGATGCTTATCCAGTTCTTCAGGGCTCCACTGGCAGTTGATGAGGAATACGCCGCCTGGTTTTACATCGCGGACAATCGGGAAGCCCTTGGTAATATAAGACGGGTTATGGCAGGCAACAAAATCCGCCTTGTTGATATAATAAGGGGATTTAATCGGATGGTCACCAAAACGCAGATGGGATACAGTAACGCCGCCAGTCTTTTTGGAGTCATACTGGAAATATGCCTGGACATATTTGTCGGTATGGTCGCCGATAATCTTGATGGAGTTTTTGTTTGCGCCAACGGTGCCGTCACCGCCAAGACCCCAGAACTTGCATTCGGTAGTGCCTTCTGCCGCGGTGTTCGGGGAGGGCTTTTCTTCCAGCGACATATTGGTCACGTCGTCGACAATGCCGATGGTAAACTGTGCCTTGGGCTTATCTTTTGCCAGCTCTTCATAAACCGCAAAGACAGAAGCCGGTGGGGTATCCTTAGAACCTAAGCCATAACGTCCGCCAGTGATGACCTTGTCAGTGACGCCAGCGTTTGCCAGCGCGGTGACAACGTCCATATAAAGCGGTTCGCCCTGACTGCCAGGTTCCTTGGTGCGGTCAAGCACAGCGATTTTCTTTGCGGACGCCGGGATTGCGGCAACCAGTTTATCAGCCGCAAATGGGCGGTACAGGCGCACCTTAACCAGGCCAACTTTTTCGCCTTTAGCGGTCAGGTAGTCGATAACTTCTTCTGCAACGTCGCAGATTGAACCCATAGCAACAATCACGCGGTCAGCGTCAGGCGCGCCGTAATAGTTAAATAACTGATAGTCTGTACCCAGTTTGGCATTGACTTTGCCCATATATTCTTCCACAATTGCCGGTACAGCTTCATAATATGGGTTGGAAGCTTCGCGGTGCTGGAAGAATACGTCGCCATTTTCATGGGAGCCACGCATGACAGGGCGTTCCGGGTTCAGCGCACGGTCACGGAATGCTTTAACCGCGTCCATATCGCACATTTCCGCAAGGTCAGCATAATCCCAGACTTCAATCTTCTGGATTTCGTGGGAAGTACGGAAGCCGTCAAAGAAATTGATAAACGGCACGCGGTATTTGAGGGTTGCCAAATGAGCGA
>ERZ777306.5184-NODE-5184-length-10770-cov-19.291647_pt1 | contig 10770 bp, 10 predicted proteins | sample MGYA00374966_ERZ777306 | MGnify/ENA primary metagenome ERZ777306 (study PRJEB29329, sample SAMN06343882) | mouse gut metagenome | isolation source: Mouse cecum | place: Austria: Vienna | collected 2014-11-15 ... | reverse complement strand
CATAATTGGAGAAGCGATGAACAGGGTTCTCAAACTCGATGCCGCTATTCCAATTTCTTCTGCGCGCAACATAGTGAATACCCGTAATTTTGTAATTCACAGCTACGACAGCCTTGATAAGGAAATAATCTGGGGTATCGTCATCAACCATCTCCCACTCCTCAAGGAGGAGGTGATACAACTCCTTGATGCAAAAAGCGATATTTCAAACATGACGGGCTATGAAGCTGATTGAATTGAACTGAACATGCAACGAATCATCGACCTTTGCCTCAAGCACAAGATCAAGACTTTGGCTGTCTTTGGCTCTATCCTCACCGATAGATTCAACGACCAAAGCGATGTGGACTTGCTTGTAAACTTCGACACCACCGACCATGAGAAGTGGGACTACGTGACAAACTACTTCGATTTTCAGGAAGCCTTGGAAAAAGTTTTTGGTAGAAAAGTCGATTTGGTTGTGGAGAAAGGATTGAAAAACAAATACTTCATTGCCAATGTCAACCGCACAAAACAGATGATTTATGGATGATGAATATATTCTGAAACATCTTCAAGATGTGCCTGATGCCATCAATGAGATGCAAAGTTGCTTCGTTGGCTTTTCATACAAATATCGAGGAGCGCGGTTCGAGTCCGCTGTCCTCCACTACCATAAGACTGCTAGCTATTGAAAATTCAATCAGTTAGCAGCGTTTTTGTTTAGCGGGGGGGTGATATTCGGAACAGCATGGCGTTCATGCTCCACTACGATAGTCTTTAAGCTACCTTGTTTTTAACTTTAGGACACATTGCAACAGCAGTTAAACATTTATCGAAACAGGAAACAACAGGGATTCCATCAGAATTTTTGATGACCCAATGCGGCGATAGCCGATATGTTGGGAAAAAATGGTACTTTTGCATTGCGCAAACTTCTGAGGTGCCGTGATGAAATGGAATTTTAAAGGAAACGGGGATGAGACTTCCCCTAAGAAAACAAAGAATATATATGCCCGTGGAGCCGACGACGGGTTTTGGCTCGGACTGTATTTTTCAGTGTTGTTTGGTGTGACGGTGGTGTCTTTGTCGCTACCGTTGTTAAACATCATTGCCGTGGCCATGGCTCTCGGCGTGCCGTTCCTTACATACTTTTTTCTGCGGCGCACACATGTGGCCGCCCACGGCATGACGCTGTTTTCAGCCCTGTGGATGCAGGGAATTACCATGTTCGCCTGCGGATGCCTCATTTTCGGGGCAGTCAGCTTCACCTATCTCAGATGGATTGACCCGGAATTCCTTGTGAGGGTGCTCCGCATGGGGGTGGAATTTTACAACGCGTCAGATGCGGAAGGCGCGCAGATGCTTGCCTCGGAATTCCAAATGATTATCGACAGCAAAGTGTTGCCAGCGGCATCAGACGTGGTTTTCGGCTGGATGTGGCTCGGCATGTTCAGCGGCTCCATACTTTCAATGTTCATAGCCGCGATTGTCAGACTCCGCAAGGTAAAGCACCCCGTCTGACATAAAAAAGCTACGCATCCAAACCGCAACAACGCATACAGACCAATAAGCAAAATGGATATATCAGTTATCATACCGCTATATAACGAGGCCGAGTCACTGCCCGAACTCCAGGCTTGGATTGACCGCGTGATGCAGGCCAACGGCTTTTCCTACGAGGCAATCTATGTCAACGACGGATCAACCGACGATTCCTGGGAAGTAATACGCCATCTGCGCGACGAATATCCCGGGATAGTGAAAGGTGTGAGCTTCCGGCGCAACTATGGCAAATCACCGGCTCTTAACACAGGTTTTGCCCACGCCAAAGGGGATGTGGTCATAACCATGGATGCCGACCTACAGGATTCCCCCGATGAAATCCCGGAGCTTTACCGCATGATTACACAGGATGGATATGACCTTGTAAGCGGATGGAAGCAGAAACGCTATGACCCCCTGTCGAAAACCATACCCACAAAACTCTTCAACGCCACAGCCCGCAAAGTAAGCGGCATCAAGAACCTGCATGATTTCAATTGCGGACTGAAAGCCTACCGGCAGAAGGTTGTGAAGCGAATAGAGGTTTACGGCGACATGCACCGCTACATACCCTACCTCGCAAAAAACGCCGGATTCAACAAAATCGGAGAGAAGGTGGTGAAACACCAGGCTCGAAAATACGGCACCACCAAATTCGGGCTTGACCGCTTCGTAAACGGCTATCTCGACCTTGCCACACTCTGGTTCACCAACAAATTCGGTGTAAAGCCCATGCACTTTTTCGGGTTGTTGGGGTCGCTTATGTTCCTGTTGGGTCTGATAGCCGTGGTCATCGTAGGCGGTGCGAAACTCTATGCCATGCACTCAGGCCATCCCTACACCCTGGTTACCAACTCCCCCTACTTCTACATCGCCCTTACCATGATGATACTCGGCACACAACTGTTCCTCACAGGGTTTCTCGGCGAACTGGTTGTAAGAAACTCACCACGCCGCAACGAATACGAAATCGAGGAAGAGTTAGGAATCCCCGCCTCACCGGCATCATCAACTGTTAACACCTAAAAACATAACCATTGTCAACCACACACCGACATACCACCAATGCTATGCGGCGGCTCCTTTGGGGTGCCCTACTGCTAATTGTCGTAACAATGGCAGGGCTGACATCCGGGTGCAACACACAGGGATGCACCGACAACCGCAGCGCCCTCCCGCTGATGGGGCTATATTCAAGCACCACCAAAGCCCGCATCGTGCTCGATTCGCTTGATATCGGAGGTGTAGGAGCCCCCGGCGACTCCCTCCTAATACACAGCGGGCAAAGCGTGCAGTCGCTCTACCTCCCTTTCAGATACGACAGCGACCAGACCTCGTTCCGCATCCATTACGACTATAAGCTGCAAGGGCTCGACGATCCCGCACTCGACGACATAATCAACATCCGCTACACCACCGAGCCTTATTTCGCCTCGGAAGAATGCGGCGCATTCTATATCTACACCATACGCAGCCTTACATACACCACAAACCTTATAGATTCTGTTGCAATCGTTGATTCCGTAATCAACAACATCGACATGGAACGAATCCAGGTGTTTTTCCGCATATCCGAGCCTGAGGAACCAGACGTTTCTGAAAACCCGGACGAGCCTGAAAATCCAGATAATCCCGAAAATCCCGACACCCCCGGCCAGCCTGACACCCCTACGGAAGATGGCGAGGGGGAAACACCCCTGTTACGAATTGCCGCGAGGAGGGGCCACGTATGGTGAAACTCATAAAAACATTGATGATACTGGCATTAACCGCCGGATTCATAATGCCGCAATTGTCGCAAGGCCAGCGCAGGGTAAACCCTGTAAAAAGCGCCTCACAGGGGCTGCAAGGGAAAAACGAAAACAAAAACCCTGCCGATTCAATCGACTACTCCAGACTCGCCCACATTCATGACGAAAACGGCAATGTAATCCTAGTCGACACAGTGACCGGCACCGAAATACCCGACACAACCGCCACGCCCACCGGGAAAATCCCCAAAATGCAGCAACCGCTACTATACGCGGCAGCTGTAGGTGTGGATATATGGGACCCGCTTATGCGCGTGTTCGGGCAGCACTACGGGCTGGTGGAATTTTCAGGCGAGCTTAACCTCCATAACCGCTATATACCAGTTGTCGAAGTCGGTCTCGGGCAATCCTCATATACCCCCGACGACAACAACTACACCTACAAAGTGCCTTTAACCCCCTATTTCCGCATCGGCTGCAACTACAATTTCATCTATAACAGCAACCCCGACTATATGGCATTTGCCGGGGTGCGTTTCGGTTGGTCTCATTTCAACTACGAAGTGAACAATGTGCACCTTTCGAGCGACTACTGGGGGGAAAGCACCACATTCAATCTACCGAAACAGACAGCCAGCGTAACCTATATGCAGATTCTTTTCGGCATACACGTAAAGGTGTTCGGCCCTATATCTATGGGATGGTGCCTCCGCTACAAGGCAAAACTGAAAGAATCAAAAGCCACCTATGGCCGGCCATGGTATATCCCCGGCTACGGTTCCCGTAACGGGGCCATAACAGGGTCTTTCTCCATCACTTACACCCTGCCTTTCAAAAAGAAAACCATTTCCGAGGCAATCCAATCTGAAAACAATCCCTAACTAATCCCATACAATCATGATAGCAATTTGCAGCGACCATGCAGGTTATGAATTGAAATCAATCATCGAGGGATATCTCGATGCCAACAACCGCGAGTTCGAGGACTTCGGCACTTTCAGCAGCGACAGTTGCGACTATCCCGATTTTGCCCACCCATGCGCCCAGGCTGTGGAATCCGGCAAATGTTACCCCGGCATCGCGATGTGCGGTTCCGGCAACGGCATCGCAATGACCCTTAACAAGCACAAGGGAATCCGTGCGGCCCTATGCTGGACAACGGAACTGGCAGCCCTTGCACGTCAGCATAACGACGCCAACGTGCTTGTGCTTCCTGCCCGTTTCATCGAACCGGAAGTTGCACTCGCCATAATCGACACATTCCTTAACACCCCGTTCGAAGGCGGACGCCACCAGCGCCGCATCGAAAAGATTCCGGCGTGCTGAAATCAGCCCCTAATCCCATCCGATATAAAAAAAGCCAGGTTGTGTGCATTTTGCCACAAACCCGGCTTTTGCCATACTATATTACCATTAACGGCATGCCCATCCATGCAAAGGTCTATATCAAAATCTAAATCACAGCCCTGTAATCCATATCTTTGACAATTACCGTGACATCATTCTCAAGCAGGTAAAGCACCGGCATGGCCGGGAACACATACAGTTCTTCCTTATCGATACGCCCGCTGTCAATCGCAACTTCCCATTTTGCAGGGAACGATTGGCTCGACTGCGACCAAAGTTCACGGTCATCCCCCGGATAAACGGCAAGAACACGTAGCTCGCCACAGTCAATCGCGGATGCCAGACGTTCGGAAGATGCAAGCGCCTGCAATATCCCCTTACAACTGTCGCAATCCGGATCATAAAAGACAATCAGGACTCGTGATGACGACCCACGTACCCACTCATGCAGCGTACCCCTCTTCCCATCGCGGTCAATAAACCCGAAATCAGCAGCACGGCTTCCCGGACGGTTCTTACGGGCCACCCCCAGGAGCCATTCAGGCCGTGCCTTCAAAGCAGCGTCAACCCCGGCATTACCTGTAAGCGCTTCGGCAAACCGGATATAGCTCCTTTCGTCAAGCATCGGCGAATTAGGGTCGTAAAGATATTTTTCGGCCACATACGCAAGGAAAGCACATGCCTCAGCATCGGCTGACGCACGCTCTACGAGGTTCAGCATCCCCTGCCTGACAGCATCGTCACCTGACACCTCAAACAGCGAGGCAAAATTGGCAAACGACTGCTCCATGAAGGCTGTGTCAAGACTTAGGTCCCTGTTGCCGAAGTCCATCCCGTCCCAAAAATGCTCAACGATATATGCGCCACGTGCCTGAGGGTCGCGCAACGCCGCCGGTACCTCTGGTAAAGGCAGCTGCCCCGCAACCCCTACTTGCCCGCTATCAGCCACGGCTGCTTTAGCAGACACCTCATGTCCGGCAGAAGAGGCTGCATTGCCAGCCCCTCCTGTCGAACACGATACGGCCATTACAGCACCGATAACCGGCGCAATCAAATACTTTATTCCCATAAACCTATGTCCCAGCCATGGATTAGTCCTTACCCGCGCTTATTTGAGCGGGGTAAGGATGAATGAGAACGACATCGGCTGCGCTTTCACTATGTAAGGCTCGTGAGGCGTAGCCCCCCAGGAGGTATCCCCGCCGAGACCGCGTTGCACAAGGTCGATGTAAAGGTAGTTGTTATGGATGTTGTGCCTTACGTCGGAATCATGCATCTGGTTCTTCTTCATCCCCGGATCGAGGTCGGAAGGATGCACGTCAAGCGCCGTGATGTTAAGCGGCTTAACTGCATCAATGCGCACCCCGGAACCTGTGGCATCGGTGAGCGATGCATGCCTGACGTCGGTATGGTTGCCGGTTTCCTGCGGACGCACATAAGGATAGTATATCTCTGACACATCCGCACCCCATTCACCCATAAACGAAGCCGTGTTGCGGTCGGAATAGTTCTCCCACGGGCCGCGTCCATACCAGCTGAAATAATCCATCGGCTTAGGCATAGCCGCAATCATGCCGAAACGCATAATCTCTGGGATATCCGCACCATTGTCGGGGATTATCGACGCTTCCACACCAAGACGTCCGTCGGGATAAACAGTGTAATCTATCGTGTAATCCGAACTTACATCCGGCAAGCGGTAGCGTTCGCTCACAATCACCTTGTTACCTGCCTCTTTGTGGGTAAACGACGTAAGTTTGCGGTTTTCGGCGGCATAACGCCAGGCGTTGGCTTTGACATGCATGCCGCTGCCCCAGTCATTATCGGTCGGGGCACGCCAGAACGACGGAGCAAGCGTACCGTTCATCAGGCTCTTCCCTCCGAAAGTAAAGCTGTCGATATTGCCGTTTCCCTTGTTAAACAACAACCTTGCACCATTATGGGTGGTAACTTCAAGCGATTCGCGGCTTTCCTTCACCGCAGGAGCCGAGGCCGTTTCGGAAGCCCCTTCCAACGTAGCCCAAAGGGCATCGTTATCGGCAGGACGCTCTTTTTCATACACCACGAACTGCTCCCTGGCCACCTCATGACCGGCAGGGATAATCCCGTCCTTGTCAGCCTGGCGCGTGAAAGCATATATCGAAAGGTGATATTCGCCGTCGCTGCCTTCAAGAACTTCAGGGAACGGCACCTTTACCGTTTTTTTCTCCCCGGCAGGAACCGACATATTCCCAAGCGTGCCCTCCGATACCTTCTTGCCGTTGTGGAGCAATTCCCATCGGAAATCATAGTCGGCCAGGTCGCGGGTCATAAAATGGTTATCTATATCGATAACGCCTGCGGCAGGATTGGCCGAAGAGAACCGTATATCCTGATACACCTTCTTGACCTCCATAAGTCCGGGGTGAGGCGTACGGTCGGGCTGCACCAGGCCGTTGATACAGAAGTTTTCATCGTGAGTGTAGTTATACGCCCCGAAATCACCTCCGTAGCCCCAATAGGCATCGCCGTTCTCATCTTCGGCCAAAAGCCCCTGGTCTACCCAGTCCCATATAAAGCCACCCTGCATATGAGGGCTGGAACGTATAACATCGAAATATTCCTGGAAATTTCCCGATGAATTACCCATTGCATGGGCATATTCACACATTATGTAGGGGCGTCCCGGATTGTTACGCGACGCATATTCGCGAAAACTCTCCATCGAGGGATACATCGGGCATACAATGTCGGTGTTGCTCCCTTCAAACGCCTGTTCGTAATGTACGGGGCGCGTCGGATCGAGCTTTTTCACCAGGTCGTAGGCATGATGGAAATTCTCCCCGTTGCCACTTTCGTTACCAAGGCTCCATATGATTACCGAAGGGTGGTTTTTGTCACGTTCAACCAATGAGCGTTCGCGGTCGAGCAAGGCAGCACGCCACGCCGGCTCATTGCCGGGATGACCAGGCACCGGGTTATCTTTCTGATAATTTGCGCCGAAACCGTGAGTCTCTATATTAGCTTCGTCAACGAGATATATGCCGTAACGGTCGCACAAGTCATACCACAACGGGGGCTGGGGATAATGCGACGTGCGCACGGCATTGATATTATGCCGCTTCATGGTGCGGATATCCTGCATCATGGTCTCACGGTCGATGGCATGACCCGTTTTATGGTTATGTTCATGCAGGTTGACACCGTGTATCTCAACAGGCTTGCCGTTTACAAGCAGCTGGCTGTTACGGATTTCGACCGAGCGGAACCCCACCTTGGCAGAAGTCGATTCGATGATTTTGCCATCTTTGCCGACCAACGTGAGTAACAACGTATAGAGGTTGGGGGCATCATCGCTCCATTTGGCCACCCCGCTCACCGTGCCTTTGAAATCCACGGTAGTGTTACCGCCTGTAACCGGCTTGACAGAAGTCATCACAGCCTTGTCGTCAGCATTGTATAGTCCCAGTTCAAGTTTTGTTCCCGAGGTGTTCCCAACGCCTCCAATCTTCACCGCCACATCAAGTGTGCCGTCACGGTAGCCTTTGTCGAGACCTGCCTTGGCAAAAAAATCGGCAATGCGCAACGGCGCTGTAGAGTAAAGATAAACGTCGCGGTCGATACCCGACAGACGCCAGAAATCCTGGTCTTCCATATACGAGCCGTCAGTCCAGCGGTAAACCTCGCACGCGAGTTTGTTCTGCCCCTTGTCTTTCAGATATTTCGTGATGTTGAATTCAGCAGGGTTCTTGGCACTCTGCACATAACCCACCTTATGGCCGTTGACCCACACATACATCCCGGCGGTTGAACCATCGAAGTGCAGGAACACCTCGCGCCCCTTCCAGTCGTCGGGCACAGAAAAGAATTTCACATAACTCCCCACGGGGTTGTCATCGTGAGGGATATATGGCGGATTGGCCGGGAACGGGTAAACCACGTTGGTATATATCGGGGTGCCGTAACCATGCATCTCCCAGTTCGACGGAACGGGGATTTTCTTCCACTTGGAGGTGTTGTAATCCTCGCGGAAAAAGTACTCGGGCCGCTCACCGGGAGTGGCGGCATAATTGAAACGCCATTCCCCGTTAAGGCTCTTGAACCAGGGGGATGACTGGTAATCGCCCCTCAGGGCCTCGGCTTTCGAGGGATAGGGAAACGCGGTGGCACGCACCGGTTCACGCCCTTCGGCAAACACTTCGGGATTCTCCCAGTCGGGAGTGGCAGCACTCAGATTTGACGATACGCAGGTGGCAAGCACCGTGAACATACCAAAAGCTGCACTAATCAGTTTATTCATGGGATACATCGATTATAGGCTTAAATAGCAATTCATCCTGGCGGTGTGCCAAAATATTGAATTTTGACACACCCTCAAGATAAATTTGGGGAAAGCAGGCGGATGAAGGTTTAAAAACCAGTATATGCCGACGGGGAAAGCCTGTGTAGTTCCTCACGCACTTCAGGTGTCACGTCGAGAGTATCGATAAACTCGGCTATGCTTTCAGCCGTAACCGTGGCATTCGTCCGTGTCAGAGCCTTCAAAGTTTCATAAGGCTTGGGGTAGCCTTCACGGCGCAGAATTGTCTGAATCCCTTCGGCCACCACGTTCCACATCCCGTCCAGGTCGCGGTCAATGGCATCACGGTTGAGCAGGAGCTTGCCAAGCCCCTTGAGGGTGGAATGGATTGCAATCACTGAATGAGCCATAGGAACACCCACGTTACGGAGAACAGTCGAATCGGTCAAGTCCCTCTGCAGACGCGACACAGGCAGTTTCTGTGCGAGATGCGCATACACTGCATTTGCAATGCCCAGGTTACCCTCCGAGTTTTCGAAATCAATCGGGTTCACCTTATGCGGCATCGCGGAGGAGCCGACCTCCCCGGCCTTTATCTTCTGTTTGAAATACTCCATGCTCACATACATCCACACATCCCTGTCGAGGTCGAGCATAATCGTGTTAACACGTTTCAGGGCATCGAACAGGGCTGCAAGATTATCGTAGTTCGAAATCTGGGTTGTGTATTCCTCCCGTTCTATGCCGAGGCGGTCGCGAAGGAATCCTGCTGCAAATGCAGGCCAGTCGATGTGGGGATAAGCCGCATGGTGTGCGTTGAAATTGCCGGTAGCCCCGCCGAACTTGCCGCTCACAGGCACAGCGCGCAATTGCCCGGCCTGCTGACGCAGACGATATACATATACCATAAACTCCTTGCCAAGACGCGTAGGCGATGCAGGCTGCCCGTGGGTTTTGGCAAGCATAGGTATATCGGCCCATTCCTGTGCACGCTCGTCGAGCGCATCAATCAGATTATCCAACAAAGGCAGGTAAACCTCATGCAATGCATCGCGTAGCGACATGGGCACTGCCGTGTTATTGATATCCTGCGAGGTCAGGCCGAAATGAATGAATTCCTTCCACTGCGACAATCCCATTTCATCGAATTTCTCCTTAAGGAAATATTCAACAGCCTTCACATCATGGTTCGTCACCGATTCATGCTCTTTTACACGGAGTGCGTCAGCTTCGGTGAAATTCTCATATATCCCCCTCAACCGCGCAAAAAGAGTCCCGGCATCACCTGCCACCTCACCTACTCCGGCCAATTGAGGGAGCGGCAGTTCGGCCAAAGCAATGAAATACTCCACTTCCACCTTGACACGGTAGCGAATCAAAGCAAATTCTGAAAAATACAGGTCAAGCCCGGAAGTTTTCCCCCTATAGCGGCCATCGACAGGCGATATTGCAGTTAATGCACTGAGTTCCATATATAAGAATGGTATTTAGTAATTATTTTATGAATTCAATAACCGGAGTGATAAACCACTCCCGCTACAAAATTACTAATTTTTTCGAAAAAAGTTGCCCGAAAATTTGGAAGGAATCAAAAAAGTGCCTAACTTCGCAGCGCAATTGAGACAAGAAGGGCGCTTAGCTCAGCTGGTTCAGAGCGTCTGCCTTACAAGCAGAGGGTCGGCGGTTCGAATCCGTCAGCGCCCACAACTTCACCTCATGCACGCAAAATTCCAGCCCTGGAGAGGGCATAACTCCCGAACAAAAGGCGACCCCCGGTTGTCAGGGAATTTTTAGGAACGGTTGCATGGGAACTTCTTGAAAAAAGCATGCAGGGGCGCTTAGCTCAGCTGGTTCAGAGCGTCTGCCTTA
>ERZ777306.5182-NODE-5182-length-10775-cov-4.708675_pt1 | contig 10775 bp, 7 predicted proteins | sample MGYA00374966_ERZ777306 | MGnify/ENA primary metagenome ERZ777306 (study PRJEB29329, sample SAMN06343882) | mouse gut metagenome | isolation source: Mouse cecum | place: Austria: Vienna | collected 2014-11-15 ... | reverse complement strand
GAATCGGAGCCGTCTGTCATTTTTCCTCTCAATGGTTTCTTTTTTCAGAATGGTTGTGATGCATGGAGGGAATTTGGGGTAAGAGTCAAGCCGGGATATGAGGAAAAACTTATAAATGATTTCTATCATGAATTCAGACTTGCTCTTACCGGTGGTAAATTCAATAGTGTAATACCTTTGGTATATGATTCTTCAACATTGAAGGCCCGTACAATGAAAGATGCTGTGACGGAGCTTGCTATGACGGGAATACCGGCGATATTCTTATTGATATTTACAATTTTGGGTGTGATAGGGATAAATCTTATGGACGTTAAGTCAAGGATGAATGAATTTGCTTTGCGTATTTCTGTAGGGGCTACTATCCGCAAGATTGTCATGATGGTTTTCTGCCAGAATTTTGCAATTGGACTTATTTCCCTTATCCCTGGAGTCATAATCATTCTATTGGCAAATGATTTTGCTGCAACAGCTCTATGTGCCGTAGGAGTATCTGTGATTGTGGTTTTGCTGTTGGCGGTAGTGGCTGTGATATATCCTGCAGTCCTCATATCAAAGATAAATCCTTCAATTTTGCTTAAGGAAGAATAACAGTTTAAGATAGTATAATTAAATCAACATTTTAAATAAATTAATTATGGATAAAAAGAAACTCTTTAAGGCAGAATATGTCAGTGAGAAAGAAATAACTTCTCTTAATGGTAATCTTCTGAATGAATTCAGTATTGAGGAATTGGAGGCAAGATATGAGACTGACCCGCTTATGCTTTCTCACCTTTTTGGATTAGTGGATTCAGACCAAACTGATTCAGCAAGAGGATGTGAATGCAGAAAATTGACCTCTTGTCCAAACTTGCAGTGTCTTTGTGACGGGGAAAAAATAGAATGTAATTGTAATGGTGTAAAAGAGCTGCCTGATTGTCCTGTGAAGATTGTATGTGAATTCGGATTAAAAAAATGAAATTATGAATGATGAAATAATTTCGCTGAATGATAATGTTTTGAATAATTTCAGCATTGAAGAACTTGAGTCAAGATATGAAACATATCCTTTGATGTTTTCTCATCTTTTTGGGTTGTCTCCTGTTAACGAAGATATAGATGGACAATGTCTTTGCAACCAGTTGAAAGATTGTCCAGAATTAACTTGTTTGTGCAAAGGAGGATTTGAATGTGGGAATACAACATCATTGTAAGGTTATAATATGGAAGACCAAAGATATAATTTAGATAGGATAAGTTCTATACGGATTGTACCTTTTGATTCCTCTTGTCTTGAAAGAAAATATCTGGCTTCATATGGAGCCAGATATTTTGAGATTTCAGAATCACTGGCCCTTTTCGTGGAGTTACTTGGCCGTACAAGGTCTTTTTCTGAGACTGCCAGGCAGTTTTCCGTAATCAGGGACAGGCAGTATTCGGAGGATGACGTTAAGACTGTATATAGGCAATATGTTCTTCCTATTATAGAAGGACAGCCAGGGAAGCCGAAAATGTTTATTTGGAGCAAGGAACTTTTTTCTCCTGAGGCTGTTGGCAGGATATCTTGCCTGTTTAGAATATTGTTTAAGCCTATAGTAATGGGGATAGCACTATTTTGCATTATAGCTTTGGAGATATTATTCTTTTCCCAAGATTTGACAGTGTCTATAGGTGATATTGATATGTTCTATATCATTGTAATAGCTTTGCTGTTTTTGGTTTCATCATGTGTGCATGAACTTGGTCATGCCTCAGCGTGCAGTTATTTTCGGGCTCAACCAGGAGGTATAGGATTTGGCTTATATCTGAATTTTCCTGTGTTCTATACAGATGTTTCAGATATATGGGCTATTGATAGGAAAAAGCGTATGGTGGTGAATTTTTCGGGAATTTATTTCCAGCTTATTTTTTTGATTCCTTTTTTTGCTGTTTATTTTATTACTGGAAGTCAGCTTGTCAAATATTTTATTTACACAATTAATCTGAATTTTATATTTACTCTTAATCCGTTTTTCAAATTTGATGGATATTGGGCAATGTCGGATTTTATAGGTGTGTCCAATCTTAGGGAAAAATCCAAGTCAATATTGCACTATGTCAAAAATATGATCTTGAAAAAAAATGGAGAAAGGGATGGTTTTGTCAGTACTATGAGGATGCGTGAAAGAATTATCTTTATTGGATATTCTGTCATCGTCAATATTTTCTTTTTATATTATTTTATATTCGTTCTTCCGAAATTCATCCGATCGTTCGTAGTAGGATTTCCGGATCTGATTGAATATGTCGTAACACTTGTGGCAACAGGAGAAATGCCATCTTTTGGTGCAATATCGTCCATTGCTGGTCAGTTTGTTATGGCGGCATTGATTATATTCTTTATCTATAATATGATTGCCGGTCTTGTCAAGAGAAAGAAGAATGGATAACCGTGTTTTCATAGAGAGACCAATTGTTTCATCGGCGATAGGTACAATATTGTTTCTTCTGTGCTTTACGTCTGAAACTTTTTTGGTTGCCTGTCTTTCCACATTTGTTCTTGCCGTTTGTCTTTATTTCAGAAAGTCTATACAGATAGCGGTTATGGACATTTTTGTCATAGGAGTACTTTTGTGGGAAATTGTGATAACTGTTTTTGTATCCGGTGCCGGTAATGCAGGCTTCCTGAGCAAGATGTATTTCTTTACCATATATTATTTCATATTGCGTCTGACATTGACGGACAGGGCTGTTACAGGAAATTTTTTATTATTGACGTCCGTCATCGTGACAATAATCTCCTTTATATGCATTGTTTCCTTCGGAATGTTCCGTGAGAAAGTGGTTTCGTCTGGATTTGAAAGCCTTTATGACTTCAAATACTTGTATAGACCGTTCGGAGAACTGAACAATGTGTGGGCTTCCATATTTCTATCCCTGACAGGCTTGATAATATCGGGAGTCTTTTTTCTTGATGGAAAGAAAAGATGGTTTCTCCTTGTTCCTTTTGTTGTATTGTTCTATTGCCTGTTGGTGTCTTTTTCAAGAGGTGTGTATATTTCCATCGCGCTACTGATGATAATTCTTGTCGGTTTTATTGTTACATCGAAAATAAAAGTCTTGAAAAAATGCCTTTGCGTGGCGGGACTGCTCACCGTCTGCCTGCTGTTGTCTCTGTCTAATGGAAACGATGTGCTGCGGACAATAAAAATGACAGAGACTGTTTCGCAACAGAGGAGTCTGGACTACAGGGTTGATGCTTTTTCGTATATGTTGCCTGCAATGAAAAAATCTCCGGCAATAGGAGTCGGATCCGGCAGGTATTCCATGGCAGTCAATGAGTTTATCTATGAGAATGACATTGCTTCCATTACAGACTTTGCACCGAATATTGTATCTCAACTGCTGCTGGAAAAGGGGATAGCGGGGACTTTGTTGTGGTCATTGATTTATATTGCCGGATTTATTCTGTCTCTAAGATGTCGGTCTAAATGCAGTGACAGTCGTCTGCAATTATTCATCTTTATGTTTTTGACGGTTCTTTTAGTGCGTGAAATGACTTTTCCTGCACTGCTTGGAGAAGAAAAGATGCTGGCCGTTCTGGCTGTATTCCTTGCTTTGTCTCAGAACAATTCCAATGGAAAATTATGCTGTGTGGACGGAAGAAAAAAGTGGATTGTCTCATTGTTTATCATTCTGCCGTTTGTTTCTGTTCTTGTCTCCCGACAGGCATTTGTGAACAACAGTATACATTTGAGGACATTTGTGGAAAATATGAAGAAAGGGAATTATATTGATGCTTTTGAAGATGTAGACCGAACTATTGGACTGCAGATTTCTCCTCTTCTAAAAGGTGCTGCAGCTTGGCACTTGTTCAGGGAATCTGACAAAACTGAGTATCTGGAATTGACTGCCGACCAGATTGAAAAGGCAAGGCTAATGAATCCTTATGATATGCATCTTGTGGCATTCGATGCTGTTGTCAAGTATTATGGTGGCGACAAAAAAGAAGCTCTGAATATTTTGAAGAATCTTGCTGTACGTTATCAGAATAATTATGGATATTGTCTTCTTATAGCAAATCTTATGTATATGAATGGCAATAGAGACCAATCTGTGGAATATTTTGCGGATGCAGTCCTGTCGATGCCGTCAATCCTTGAAAGTGAGGCTTGGAAAAGATTCACTGAAAATGATATTGAGATAAAGGATGGTATATTGGGTAAAGTGATGATGAATATTTATAATTGTTGTCCTTCAGATCCGATTATACTTTCAAAATATGGTAAATTGTGTTATCTTGTCGGGGATAATGCGACTGCGAAAAAATATCTTGTTGCCGCATCGGAAAGTTTGCCGAATCTTCAGACTCCGTGGGTTTATCTTACCAGGATTGCAAAAGAAGAGGATGATTTTCAGGTATACTCTGATCTGATGAGGAAACTTTCGTTGTGGGATTATGATAAGGACAGACTTATGACGGGACAAAGACGTTATACCAGTGACTACAATCAGAATGCTCTTGCTCCGGACTATTCTGAGTATTGTCTCAAGCTGGAGATATGGTACAAGGTGTTTTTGTATGGTAATATTATAAATTTCAATATAGACTGAGTATGAGGATGTTTTTTACATCGGTGTTGTGGCTTTTTTCCATTATGGCTATGGGGCAGAGTTCTTTGCAGCTTAGTTTGGCTGAGGCTCTGCACATAGGACGAGAGCAGTCTCTGGTGTCAAAGGAGGTTCACAATAATATGCGGATATCCTACTGGCAGTATCGAAATTATAGGGCAAGTCTGTTCCCTAATGTTTATCTTGAAGGAACTCTGCCGTCTCTGAACAGGTCGTTGAGCCAATACCAGCAGGAAAATGGAATTTATAAATTCATTCCCAACAATTATATACATGAAAGTCTAGGGCTTACGGTTTCCCAGGCTATTCCTTTTACAGGAGGTCAGGTCTATCTTCAGTCCAGCGTAGAGCGTATGGACCAGTTGGACAAGCCCAGGACAGGAAGTTTTTTGGCGATACCGTTTACGTTCACTCTTGTACAGCCGGTATTTTCGTATAACCCTTATAAATGGGCAAAGAAGATAGAGCCGCTGAAATATGAGAACAGTATGCAGAATTATGTCGCTTCAGTGGAGAAGATAAATATTACTACTGTACAATACTATTTTGAGCTTTTGTTGTCGAAATCCAATCTGGATATAGCGCGTCAGAACAGGGACAATTCCAGCAAGTTGTATGATATAGCTCTTGCAAAGAAAAATATCGGAACGATCTCGGATGATGACATTATGCAGCTTAATGTGAGCAGGTTGAATGCTGATGCAAACCTGATTGTGGCCGAGAATGATTATTCCGATAAAATGAATATGCTGCGTAATTATCTCGGGTTTGATGAATATATGGAACTTGTACCGGAGATACCTGAGGCAAAGGTGATTCCGGAGATAGGAGCCGACATAATACGTGAAAAGGCATACGGCAACAATCCTATATATAATGATTTCAAGGTTCGTCTTTTGGAAGCTGAGTCAAATGTAGTCAAGGCAAAAAGGGAAAAGGCTCCGGATGTACAGCTGTATGTCTCGATAGGAAATACAGGCAGCGACCATAATTTCTTTGATTCCTATACGAATTTACAGAATAGACAGATAGCTGAAATAGGGATAAGCATTCCAATTTTGGACTGGGGACGCAGAAAAGGAAATCTGGAACTTGCCAAATCCAAATATTCTCTCGTTGAGGCCAGAGTGTCCCGTGAGGAAAATGATTTCAAGGAAAGCGTGCGGTCGCTTATCGCAAATATTGTAAATCAGCCCAAATTGCTGGAAATATACCGTATTGCGGATATTGAGGCTCAGAAGCGTTATGATATCGCTTTGGAAAGGTTCACATTGGGGAACATAAGCGTAATTGATATGAATTATGCTGAGCAGGAGAAAGATAAGGCAAGGAAAAATTATGTATATCAGCTGTATCTTTCATGGCTGTATTATTATAATTTGAGATATATTACCCTGTATGATTTTGAGCGGGGATGTGATTTGAAATATGAAGATTATGTAAATTTATAGGCTTATGATGGACAGAAAAATATCGGATAAGGAATTGCGCAGCCGCAAGAGAAACAGATATTTGAAAATCGGAGCATTGTTGGCCGGATGTGTGGTCGCGGTAGTGCTGATTGTTTCAGTGATGAAACCTGTTGTTTCTCTTGATGATGTCGAGGTTTCTGTTGCGGAATCGGGAGTGCTGGAAATTTCTTTGAATGCAACAGGCAGTGTGGTCCCTTTTTATGAGGAAGTTATAGCTTCTCCGCTATCCACAAAGATATTGGAAGTTTATAAGAAGTCAGGAGAGGTGCTTCATAAGGGAGATACCATATTGAAACTTGACCTGTCATCGGCCAATGTTGATTTCCAGGTTGAAAAGGATGATATAGAAATCAAAAAATGTAAACTTGAGCAATACAAGACTACAGCCGAGAGTGATATTAAGGATTTGGGGATGCAGATAAAAATCAGTGAAATGCAGCTCCGGAGGACAGAGGCTCTTTTGGTGAATGAGCATTATCTTGACAGCATAGGTGCAAGCACGAAAGATAAGGTCCGCCAGATTGAACTTGAATATGAAGTCTCAAAATTGCAGTTTGAACAGCTTAAACTGAAGTTTGAGAATTTGCAGAAGACATCGGCTTCAAATATCAAGGTATATGAACTTGATTATAAGATAGCACTGGACAAGTTTGCAATAAAAAAGAAAACCCTTGGTGAAGCACAGATTTTAGCTCCTGGAGACGCCACATTGTCTTGGGTGAATGACCAGGTCGGGTCAAGTGTCGGGGTGGGAGCCCAATTGGCTATTCTGGCAGACCTGAGCCGTTTTAAGGTGAAGGCTGGCATTTCTGATATCTATGCGGGGGATTTCTCCGTAGGCAGCGATGTTGAGGTGAGAGCCGGAAGTCAGGTGCTTTCCGGCAAGGTCGCCAATGTTGTGCCTTCTGTATCCAATGGTCTTATCAGCTTTACTGTGCTTCTTGATGATGCATCCAATGATGTATTGCGCTCCGGACTTAATGTAGATGTTTTTGTGGTGAAATCAATAAAGGAGGAGACAGTCAAGATAGCAAACCGTCCGTATTATTCCCGTCCTGGAGATTATGTCCTTTGGGTCGTAAATGACGGTTATGCTGAAAAAAGGAATGTTGTTTTAGGTGAAAGCAGCTATGGAGAAGTTGAAGTCATTGACGGAATCAGCCCCGGAGAGGTGGTTGTAGTTTCCAATATGTCCAGATACCGTGACAAAAAGAGATTAAAAGTTAAGTAAATTTAAGTATCTTTGTAAGATTTTGAAGTATTATATTGTTACGGATGATTTTACAGGATATTATGATATTGGCTTTTGGAAAAATCAAGTCACTGTTTTTTCTGTGTCTTTTTGTTCTTCTTTCGGTTCTGTTGCCGGCAGATTTGTCCGCGCAGGACGGGAACACTGATGACATAGTGCTCAGCGGTAAGGTTATAGATGCTTCTGACGGCTATCCTCTGATAGGCGTCAGCGTGATGGTAGAAGGAACCAAGACTGGTGCCGCCACGGATATTGACGGACATTTCGAATTGAAGATCCCATCTCAGAAATGCAACATAGTGTTTTCGTATGTGGGATATGAGACTGTCATAAAGGAATTCAACGGAAGGAACGCTTCTTCGTTTTCAAGGACAGTTATGTCGGCTGATGCCGCTGAACTTGCTGATGTTGTCGTGACCGGCGTCTATGAAAGGAAGAAAGAGAGTTTTACAGGTGCTTCCGTCACTTTCAAGGGAGACGAACTGAAATCGGTCGGTTCGCAGAATGTCCTTCAGAGCCTTAAGACTCTTGACCCTTCGTTCAAGATAATGGAAAGCGCGCAGTTCGGGTCCAACCCCAATATGATGCCTGACATTGAAATAAGGGGCAAGACCAGTGTCGTGGGGCTTAAGGAGGAGTACGGCTCTGATCCTAACCAGCCTCTTTTTATCCTTGACGGATTTGAAGCCACCCTGGAGACGATAATGAACCTCAATATGAACAGGGTCGCTTCCGTCACTATACTCAAAGATGCCGCCTCTACTGCCATATACGGTTCAAAGGCGTCCAACGGAGTCGTAGTCATCGAGACAAAGGCACCGGCAAGAGGAAGGCTTCAGTTTTCCTACAAAGGAGACTTCGGACTTTCAATCGCAGACCTTACCGACTACAATCTGATGAATTCGAGGGAAAAACTTGAATTTGAGACATTGGCCGGCGTCTACCGTGACAATACGGGAAACCCTTTCAACCAGATCAAGTTCGACAATCTCAGGAATGAGAGACTGAAGGATATAGAGAGCGGGGTAGACACTTATTGGCTGAGCGAACCTGTACGTACCGGATTTACTCACAAACATAACATATATGCCGAGGGAGGAGAAGAAAAGATCCGTTACGGCATAGGGCTGAGCTACGGAAATGTCGGAGGAGTGATGAAAGGTTCTGACAGGCAGACCATAGAAGGAAATGTCGACCTGATATACCGTACAGGAAAATTCCAGTTCAGCAACAAGCTGACTATAAATTATCTTGATACGGAAAACCCTGTCGTTCCGTTCTCTGAATACGCCCAGGCGAACCCTTATTACAAGAAATACAATTCCGGGGGGGGCATAGATAAATATCTGTATTATCCCGAAGAGGACTTCGATGATTATCCTGTCTCGAATCCTCTCTGGAATGCCCATCTCAACAATTACGACAAAACTGCCGGATTCGGGTTTACAAACAATTTCATATTTGAATGGTTTATCCTGAAAGATCTCCGCTTCAGAGCCAAGTTCGGAATCACGAAGGATGAAAGGACTGATCAGACAAGGCTTTCTCCTCTGCATTCCGATTTTGACGACCTCGGTGAGACGGAGAAGGGTCTTTATACGCACGCGCAGACAAAAAAATTGTTCTATGAAGGCGATGCGGCCATAACATTCGGCAAATTGCTTGGAAGCAGGCACATGGTCAATGCCGTAGGAGGCTTCAATTTCAGCAGCAACAAAAACCAGAATTACGGGTACTCTGCCAACGGGTTCACTGAAGACCAGTTCGCCGCACCTTCTTTTGCGAACGGATATCCGGAAGGGGAGAAACCGAAATACAATGAAACTCTAAAAAGAGCTGTCAGCTTCTATCTCAACGGAGGCTATTCATATAGTGACAGATATCTTTTTGATGTGAATTACCGTCTTGACGGAGCTTCGATGTTCGGTACTGGAAACCGTTTCAGAAACACCTGGTCCGTGGGACTCGGATGGAATATCCATAAGGAGGATTTTCTTATGGAAAAGACGGACTTTTTCCAGATGCTGAAGCTCAGGGGATCTGTCGGAAATCCGGGGAACCAGAATTTCTCCGCATATCAGGCGTTCTCCACCTATCAGTTCAACGGCTGGATGACAAATATTTTCGGAGCCGGAGTAATCGTAAAGAATCTTGGAAATGAAGGCCTTGCCTGGCAGGAGACCATCAATTATGATATCGGAGCGGATATAGCGATGTGGAAAAACAGGGTTACTGTCACATTTGACTATTTCTGGAAAAACACCGACCCTCTTCTTGCCATAATCTCGACAAAAGGCTCGATGGGCGTCAGCACAATCGCTATGAATGCCGGGGCTCAGAAGACAAACGGATGGGAGGCCACATTCAAGATATCTCCTGTATACCGTCCTTCTGAAGGCATAAACTGGAACATAAGCGTAAATGCTACAAGTTCAAGATCAAAATATGCCAATATCGGAAATGCTTTCAGTTCCCTCAATGAAAGCGGAAAGGCGTCGCTTGTCGGCACGACACGTTATTATGACGGAGGAAGTCCTACTTCAATATGGGCTGTACGCTCAGCGGGTATAGATCCGGCTACGGGACGTGAACTTTTCATCAAGAAAGACGGAACATATTCGTTCACTTATGATTCGGATGATGAAACAGTAGTCGGAAATACACAGCCGAAACTTGAAGGTGTGCTGGGAACGACATTGTATTACAAGGGTTTTTCTGTGGGATGCTATTTAAGATACAGGCTTGGAGGCCAGGTCTTCAATTCTTCTGTTTTCCAGAAAGTCGAGAATATCGGTACGGAGGAAGTGTATTTCAATCAGGACAAAAGGGCTTTGTATGAACGCTGGTCCGAAAGCAACAGGGATGCCTATTACAAAGGTATATCTATGGTCCAGACCACAAGCAAGTCGTCCCGTTTCGTAATGGATGAAAACACTTTGACTGGAGAGTCATTCAATGTGGGATATGAATTTCCTGACAGGATGATAAGAAAGCTCCATATAGCTGCACTGTCGCTGCAGCTGACTATGAATGACATATTCAGGGCTTCAAGCGTGAGGGTTGAAAGAGGAATCGAATATCCTTTTGCCAGAAGCGTTTCGTTCTCTTTGGGTGTAACATTCTGATGCTGTTGAAAAGTTATGAGAAAGAATATCATATATATGATGATAGCGGCGGCAATGGTCTGCTGTCTGTCAGGATGCGGAAAATGGCTTGATGTGAAGCCTTACGACGAGATGGCCGAAGGGGATCTCCTGTCTACGGAAAACGGGTTCATCAGACTTCTGAACGGAATATATATCGAGATGAACCGTGATATGCTTTACGGCGGTGCACTGTCCGTGGAAATGATAGAGATTATGGGAGGAGCCTATTCGATAGGCACGAGCAATGCCGTCTGGGGAAACTTCAGCGACCTTGCGAAATACAAATACGGCACTGACTATTGGAGGGCAAGG
>ERZ777306.5180-NODE-5180-length-10781-cov-5.446299_pt1 | contig 10781 bp, 5 predicted proteins | sample MGYA00374966_ERZ777306 | MGnify/ENA primary metagenome ERZ777306 (study PRJEB29329, sample SAMN06343882) | mouse gut metagenome | isolation source: Mouse cecum | place: Austria: Vienna | collected 2014-11-15 ... | reverse complement strand
TACACCACCTTTGATCTGCCCAGGGGCCAGGAGTACACCGTGAATGTCGGCGTCTCGCCTGAAGGCGCGGGCACGGCGACGGGTGGCGGCGTGTATCCGGCCAAATCCCGCGTGGCCGTCAGTGCAGCGGCGCAGCCTGGGTATCGCTTTGTGGGCTGGATGGAAAACGGCGTACAGGTCAGCGACCAGGCGTCCTACACCTTCGCGGTGACAGCCGACCGGCAATTGACCGCCATGTACGAGAGCAGCCTGGCCTTTACCCGCCAGCCGGAGGATCAGTTCGTCACCGAAGGCCAGCAGGCGTCCTTCACGGTGGCGGCTAATGTGAGCAATGTGGCGTATCAGTGGTTTATCCAGCGCAATGACGGCCATGGCTGGCGCAGGCTGGATGGTGCGCAGAGCCATACCTACACCACCTCTGTAACGGAGGTGGCCAATGACGGCTACCGCTACCGCTGCGAGGTCTCCATGGGCAGCGGCGCGAGCCTCGTTACCCTGGTCTCTGATGAGGCGGCCCTGTATGTGTCCGCCAAGGGAGAAACGCCCAAGACGGGCGACGGCAGTCATCCCGTGCTCTGGCTTGCGCTGATCCTGTGCGGCTTCACCGGCGTCTGCCTGGTACTGAACAAGAAGAGGGGATAACGCATGACCGACTGGGGACGGCGGCCGGGACGAGTGGCGCTGAAAGAAGACAGTTCGCCTGGCCGTCAGGAGGTCAAAAGGCATTACACCATGGGCTATCGGCTGTCCAGGCGGCTGCCATGGCGCAGGCTTGTGCCTGCGCTGGTGTGTGCGGCGCTGGCGCTGTATGGCGGTATCAGGCTGACGGGGTATGCGGCTTGGTCGGTTGGCGCGCGGCAAACCCAGGCTCAGCTGCAGGAGCTTCGGCTGACAGCGGCCAGCGCGCCGACAGCCTTGCCTGCGGCTTCCCCTGAGCCTTCGTCGGAAGGGCCGCTTCCCGCCGCCGGGCAGAGCGCCCCGGCCTCCGCGCCGCCAGCCATGCCGGAAGCGTCGCCATCGCCTTCTCCAACTCGGACGCCTTGGTACATGGCGCAGTATCAGCGGATGGGCTCGTCCATTTTGCCGGAATTTCAGACTGTCTATCGGCAAAACAGTGATCTGGTGGGCTGGATTGACATCCCCGGCGTGCTCAGCCAGCCTGTGGTCTACCGCGACAACAGCTACTATCTGACCCATGACTTCTACGGCAAGAAGAGCATTGGCGGCGCGATTTTCCTGGATAAGAATTCGCCGCTGAAGGCTACGACGCAGAATTTTCTGCTGCACGGCCACAACATGCGGGATGGCTCCATGTTCGGCCGGCTGGTTCGGTATGAAAAGCGCGATTTCTGGCGCGGAAATTGCATGGCGCAGCTCTCCACCCTCTACGATACCGCCAGCTATGTGATCTTCGCCGTGATGGTGGTGGATACGGCGGATGTCAATGCGCCCAGCTATGTCAACTACGCCGCGCATCCGACCTTTCGGACGGAGAAGGAGTTTGCTGCCTACATGGAGCAGGTAAGGCAGCGGTCGCTGCACCCCTGGCGGGTGGATGTCCAGCCAACGGACGCGCTGCTCACGTTGTCCACCTGTCTGGAAGACAATCACCTGGTGGTGATGGCCCGCCGGGTACGGGAGGGCGAAAGCGCCGCTGCGTTGACAGCCATGCTCCGATGACGCGGCCATCCCCGCGGCAAAGCGCCGGGAGCCGATGACGGGCAGCGGGTCTGCGGCGCTTCGATCCCGCCCAAGGCGCTTCCGCACAACGGGACGGTGATGCATTTCACCGTCCCGTTTGTTATGGCAATGAACAGGGTTCTCAGGGGAGATGGGGGCGCGGCCTTTTGCGGTCTCCGCTTTACCCCAGCGCCACATCCAGCACCATCATAACCGTGAAACCCGCCATGGTGGCCAGGGTCATCAGGTTCCGGCGCTCGCTGCGCTGGCTTTCGGGCACCAATTCGGCCACGACCACGGCGATCATGGCGCCGGCAGCCAGGCTCAGCAGGAAGGGGAGCATCGCCTGAACGTTGACGGCCAGCAGCGCGCCCAGAACGCCGGCCACCGGCTCCACAAAGCCGCTGAGCTGGCCCAGAAAAAACGACTTGCCCCGGCTCATGCCCTCCCGTCGCAGGGGCAGGCTCACCGCCGCGCCCTCGGGGAAGTTTTGCAGGCCAATGCCCACGGCCAGCATCCAGGCGGCGGTCAGCGCGGCTTCGCCCGCGTAGGCGGATAGAGCGCCGAAGGCGACGCCTACCGCCAGGCCTTCGGGAATATTGTGTAAGGTGATGGAGCCGATCAGCAGCCAGGAGCGGCGCTGGCTTTCCGAGGCCTCCAGCTGGAAGCGGGACATGAGCACGTCGCCCAGCATCATCAACCCGCCGCCGCACAGAAAGCCGACGCCTGCGGCCAGCCAGCCGCATTGGCCCAGTTCATCCGCCAGGGCGATGCCGGGATCCAGGAGGGACCAAAAGGAGGAAGCCAGCATCACGCCTGCGCCAAAGCCCAGCATCGCGTCCAGAAAAGTACGGCTGATCCGCTTGGTGAAAACGACAACCGCCGCGCCCAGGGCGGTGATAAACCAGGTCATCAGGGTAGCCAACAGCGCCTGAAGAGGATAGGATATCGACATCAGCGCATTCAATGGAATCGCCTCGCTTACGTTTGAAGTCCCTTCAGCCTATGCCGCGGCGTGCATATGGGTGCGAAACGTCTGGGAAGCCATTGGGCGGAGCAGCATCAAAACACCCCGTCCGGCCAATGCCAAACGGGGTGCGGCGGGGCGGACGGCAGCATGATCGCATACCGGCCTGACGGAGAGCTTGTGCAAGCCTGGACGAAGACGCGCTCCGTCTGCGGTCGGCGCCGCGGCTGCCGTTGGCGCTCCTTCCTGCCGATGACAGTATATGCAAGGCGCCAGACCATCATGCGGCAGACAAAAATTTCAAGCGGAAGGTTTTCGCGGGGGAAGGATTTGAGGCGCCGGGCGGCGAAGTCTGAAAGGATGCTGTTTTTTTGGCATCGACGGACGACTTGATGAAAGGGATTATGAGGGATGATACAAGCCCCTGATCGACTGAAAAGCCTGGCGGGAGAAGAGGAATATGCCGCCGGGGAGGCATTATTTGAACGCGGCGGCGTCCGGCTGATAGAACAGGGCGCGACGATATTGCGGTATATGGCGGCGGGCACGATCCGCCAGGAGGTCACGTTCACCCAGGAGGAGCCCGCTCAGTGCGGCTGCGAGACTTATTTACGGCGCGGGGCCTGCCGCCATGTGGTGGCCGCCACGCTGATGGCGCAGAGCTCAGGCGCCCTGGATGAGATGTTTCGGCGGAAGGCGGCGGCCGCAGCGCCAAAGCTCATGGGCGCCATGGAATCCGCCCTGCCCGAGGACGGTACCCTGCGCATGGAAGTCACGCTGGTGTGCGAATCGGTTCGGGGCAAGGATCGGCCGAGGGTGAGGATCGGCCTTCGGGTGGGAGAGGAACGGCTGTATGTGGTGCGCTCCATTCCCCAGCTGATTGAGGCGCTGGATGGGGGCGTCACCATGGAATTTGGCAAGGGCTTTGTGTATCAGCCGGAATGGATGCACTTTGCGCCCCGGGAGATGCGGGTGATCGGCATTCTGCGGGCGCTGTGCCAGGCCCAGAAGGAGGCTGGATCCTCCCTCCGGGGGGCGGAGCTGAGGCTGATGGCCCTGCCCGATCCCTTTGTGGAGGCCATTTTGGAGGAACTGACGGCGCTTCCCTTCCGCTTCATGATGGATGAGCGGGCCTTTGCAGTGAAGCGGGTACGGTCGGCCCGACTGCCGCTGTATTATCGAATCAGCAGTGATCTGCGGGGGCTCACGGTGACGGCCTCTTTCCCCAAGGACTTCACGCCGCTGACGCTGTCCTGCGCCTTCGCGGTGGTGGGCAGCGCCATCATCAAGGTGGACGAGAGCCAGCGCGGCGTGATGCGCGTACTGTGGCAGGAAGAATACGGCGGCAAAAGCAGCTTCGATTACCCGGTGCGGGATACGGGCCGGGTTATTGGCGAGCTGATTCCGTTCCTCAAGCTGACGGGCGTGGTGGAAATTGTGCCTGAGCTGGAAAGGCAGCTGGTGAAGAAGCCGCTGGTAGCTCGACTTTATCTGGATCGGGACGGCAAGGATGTGGTCGCCAGAACCAGCTTCCATTACGGCGACCGCGAGATTGATCCCTTTGATGAGGCACCGCCGCCGGAGGTCGTGCCCAGGGGCGAGAAGCTGCTGCTGCGGGACGCCGCCGCCGAGCGCCAGGTACTGGACGCCCTGGGCGGCGCAGGCTTCTATGTGGGCAAGGGCCGGGTTTATCTGACGGGGCAGGATGCTGTTTACGACTTTGTATCCCAAGGGGTTCAGCGGCTTCAGTCGCTGTGCGAGGTCTATCTGAGCCGCGATTTCCGGCGGATGGCGCCCCGCAAGCCCATTCTGCGGGGACAGATGCGCATGAAGGGCGGCCAGCTGGAGCTGAAGTTCACCGAGGACGGTCAGCCGGTCGGTGATATTCTGGGGATCATGGAGGCCCTGGCCAAGCGGCGGCAGTATTTCCGCCTGAAGGATGGCTCTTTCCTGGATCTGACGGGGATGGGCGACTGGCAGCCCGTGGCGGAGAGCATTTATGAATCCGCCGCGGCCGAGGGTGCCGATGCTTTGACGGCGGGGGATACGATCACCCTGCAAGCCTACCGGGCTTGTTATCTGCAGGGTCTGCTGGAGGGCAGCTGTCTGCCCGTGAGCGCGGACGCCTCCGTGCGCCAGACCATTGACGCCCTCAGCCAAGCTGCCGAGGAGCCGGTGCGCTTGGCCCACGGCCTCAGCCTGCGGCCCTATCAGCAGCGGGGCTATGAATGGCTCCACACCCTCGACCGGCTGCATATGGGCGGCATCCTGGCAGACGACATGGGCCTGGGCAAAACGGTTCAGGTGATTGCGCTCCTCAAGGCTTGCCGAGCCCGGGAGGAGGTCTCCCTGGTGGTTGCGCCCACCTCCCTGACCTACAACTGGCTCAGCGAGATCGGGCGGTTCGCGCCGGAGCTCAGCGTGATGGTGCTCAGCGGCTCCGGGGCACAGCGGGCCAGCCAGATTCGTCATGTGCGGGAGGCGCGCGACGTGGATGTGCTCATCACTTCCTATCCCCTCATCCGTCGGGACATCGACCAGATGCGGGAGCTTGCCTTCCGCTTTGTCATTCTGGACGAGGCGCAGCACATCAAAAACGCGGGCAGCGTCGGCGCCATGGCGGTGAAGCAGCTGCAAGCCCGCACCCGCTTTGCCCTGACCGGCACGCCTATGGAAAACAACGCCGGGGAGCTGTGGAGCATTTTTGACTTTGTGCTTCCGGGGTATCTGCTCAGCTACAACGCCTTTATCCGGCGATATCAGGACGGACAGGACGCCGACGATCTGCGCCGAAAGATTCGTCCCTTCCTGATGCGCCGGCTGAAGAAGGACGTGCTCACCGAGCTGCCCGATAAGATTGAGACCCTGCTGACGGCGCAGATGACCCCCGAGCAGGGCAAGGTCTATCAATCCGCCATGGTGCGCCTGCGGGAGCGGGTAGAGCATGTGATGGCGGAAAAGGGCCTGGGCCGGGGGCGGACGGAGGTGCTGGCCGCGATTACCGAGCTGCGGCAGATTTGCTGTCATCCGGGGCTTGTGCTGGAGGATTACGCCGGTTCCTCCGGCAAGCTGGAAATGCTTCTGGACATCCTTCCCGGAGCCATGGCGGCGGGAAGGCGGGTGCTGCTGTTCAGCCAGTTCACCTCCATGCTGAAGATTCTCCGCCGTCACCTGGAAGAAGCGGGCTATGAGACCATGTATCTGGACGGAGAGACGCCGTCCGCCAAACGGCTGGAGATGACCGAGCAATTCAACGGCGGCCAGGGGCAGATTTTCCTGATTTCCTTGAAGGCTGGCGGCACGGGCCTGAACCTCACCGGCGCTGATATGGTGATTCATTACGATCCCTGGTGGAACCCTGCCGCGGAGGATCAGGCCACCGACCGGGCCCACCGCATCGGCCAAACCCGCAAGGTGGAGGTTGTCCGCCTGGTGACCCACGGCTCCATCGAGGAGCAGGTGGTGGAGCTGGGGCGGCGGAAAAAGGCGCTGTTCGATCAATTGATCACCCCCGGAGAGACCCTGGTGACGGCTCTGACCGAGCAGGACATTCGCGCTTTGTTTGCATAATCAGAAAAATTATGCTACAATGGACGAACGAACGGCCCTGTGTCGTTCTATTCAGGGAGACGCAATGTTTCCCCGCGCGAGCATTGTCGCGCGCTCCATGTCGATTCAGAAAGGAAGGGCTGTCTCATGCAGCAGACACCTCCCGTCAGGCAGCCGGGCCACCGGAGCGGCCGTTACGAGCAGCAGCCTGTCAGAAAACATAAGAAGTCCCACAAGGGAATTGTGTTGGCGATGGCGGTCTTTATGGCCCTCCTGGCGCTGATGGTGATTATCTTCCCCAAGGAGCCGATTTCCCGCGCTCAGTTTACCGCGGGTACGGCGGACGGCCATGTGGCGGGAGGCCAGGGAACCACCGGTACCGCCTATCAGGGCCTGGTCATCAGCGAGGCCATGTCGGCCAATGGCTCCGCCGTACCGGATGAAAACGGTGAATACCCGGACTGGATAGAAATCTGGAACAGTTCGGATCACGACATCAGTCTCAAGGGCGTGGGCCTGAGCGATAGAAACGATTCCATTCGATTCCTGTTCCCGGATGTGATTCTGCCCGTTGACGGACGGGTGCTGGTCTTCTGCTCGGATACTAACGCCGCCGAGCCGGGCCGCCCTTATCATGCCAAATTCAAGCTGTCCTCGGTGGGGGAAACGATCTACCTCTTCGATCCCAACGCCTATGAGATTGATTCGGTAACGCTGCCGATCATGAGCCAGGATGAAAGCTATGCCCTTCAGGAGGATGGCAGCTACGCGGTGATGACCACCTTCAGCCCGGGCTATCCCAACACGGCGGAGGGCGCGGAGGCCTATCGCACGTCCACCATGGTCACAGGCGGCGCGCTGATTATCAATGAGATTATGCCGGACCCTCTGACCGGCTATGCCGATGAGGACGGCGAGCTGGCGGACTGGGTGGAGCTGTACAATACCACCGACCTGCCCATCAGCCTGGATAACTACGCTCTGTCCAACAAGGAGAACAAGCCGCTGAAGTGGCGCTTCCCCGAGGGCGCGGTGGTGCCCGCCCATGGATACTACCTGGTGTATTGCTCCGGCAAGGATCGCCGGGACGATCCCACCGCCGTGCCCCACGCCAACTTCCGCATCAGCGCGGAGCATGATACCATTGTGCTCTCCGACGGCCGGGGAAGGCTGATGGATCGCGTCATCATTGACAACATTCCCGAGGATTGCAGCTATGCCCGGGATGCCGACGGCACCTTCTCCGTGCATCAGATGGCTACGCCCGGTCTGCCCAACACCGCGGCGGGCGCCAGCCGGATGGATGAAACGCTCCGCGCCCTTAATCCCAGCGGCGTTTATATCACCGAGGTCATGACCTCCAACGATACCACGGAGTTGTACGGCGACGGCAATTACTGCGACTGGGTGGAGGTTTACAACTCCTCCCAGTCGCAGGTGGATATTTCCGGCTTCGGCCTGTCAGATAATCTGGGCCGGGCGCGGAAGTGGCAGTTTCCCCAAGGAACGGTGCTTCAGCCGGGGGAATACAAGCTGGTACTGCTGGATGGCCAGACCAACCTGAACACGGCCTACCAGCCCCACGCCTCCTTCCGCCTCAGCCGAACGGATACCGAGGTGGTCTGCCTCTCAGACCCTGCCGGGCGTCTGTTGGACAAGATGCTGCTGCCGGTTCTTCCTGCCAATGTGTCCTATGGCCGTACCATTGGGCTGTCGGGCTTTTTTTATTACGACACGCCAACGCCCATGGCGGCCAACGGCACCGGCTTTACCGGCTTTGCGGAGGAGCCCTCCTTTGCGGTGACGCCGGGGCTGTACTATGCCACGGTGCGCACGGGCTTCAATGTGCCCCAGGGAACGCGGGTCTACTACACCACCGACGGCTCCACGCCCACGGAGGCCTCCAACCGCTACCAGGGCGAAACCATTGAGCTGAACTTTACCACGGTGCTGCGGGCGGTGGCTTATTCCGAAAAGGGGCTGCGTCCCAGCAATGTCATTACGGGGACGTACTTTGTCAACGCTTACCATAACCTGCCCATTGTGTCCCTGGTGTGCGAGCCCTACGAGCTGTGGAACGAGGAGACGGGCATGCTGGCCCCGGGCCCGAACATCATCAAGGAGAAGCCCGGTGATTTGCCCTTCAAGAACTCGGTCTACCGCGCCCATGGCAAGGAGCCGCGGGCGGGCCACATCGAGTACTATCTGCTGGACGGCACACAGATGCTCAGCCAGGACATGCAGATGGAGCTTTCCGGCGCGTACAGCCTGGATTTGCCCCAGAAGTCCTTCAAGCTTCGGGCCAAGTCCCTGTACGGGGCCAATACCTTCGCCGCCAAGCTGTTTGACGACCGTCCCTTTACGGAGTACAAGGGCATCGTTCTGCGCAACAGCGGCAACGACGGCGTGTGGACGCGCCTGCTGGACGGCTTCCAGTCCCGGCTGCTGGACAGCTACGGCACGCAGGTGATTCATCAGGCGTGGAACCCCATCGTGGTGTACCTCAACGGCGTGTACTGGGGCCATTACAACATGCGCGAGCGCATCGACCGCTTCTTTGTGGCCCAGCATGAGGGCATTCCCTTGGAGGAAGCCGACAACATGGTGATCGTCGAGGCCAACGGCTCCTCCAAGTATGGCAATACCAAGGCCTACCGGGATATGATTAAGAAGATCAAGGCCTCCGATCCCGCCAGGAATCCCGAGGATCTGCAGTACATCCTGGACAACGTGGATGTGGACAACTACTTTGAGTACATCGCCCTGGAAATGTTCGTGGGCAATTCCGACATCGGCAATCTGCGCTGCTACCGGCTGGGCACGGAGGGCTCCAAGTGGAAATGGATCTTCTACGATGTGGACTACGGCCTGTACAGCTATAAGTTCAACAGCCCCCGCAGCTACACCAAGGCCAAGGGCATGGGCGATAAGAACATTGACAACACCATCCTGCTCAAGCTCTTTGAGGTGCCGGAGTACAAGGACAAGTTCCTGCGGAAGCTGGGCGACATCTTCCAGACCTTCACCACAGAGCACATGCTTTCGGTGCTTGAACCGCTGGTGGAACAGATTGAGCCGGAAATGAACCTGCACTTTGCCCGCTGGGCCGACGAGCACGACCAGATGGTGGTTACGGAATGGCCCACCTCGCCGGATGCCGCTTACCGCTACTGGGAGAAGCGCATCAACCGCCTGCGCAATACCTGCAAGGGCAGGCCCTACTACCTGTGGCAGATGGTGAAGGACGAGCTGAACGTCAGCGACGAGACGATGCTGGCCTACTTCGGCCCTCAGCCGGAGCTGCCGGTGGACTTCGTGCCGTAATCCAACCCCGGGAGGAAATTTCGCGAAATTCTGCCTGGAAGGTTTACGGGCGCCGTCCCCATGCTGTATAATAGAGCAGCCATGAATCAACGCGCCCCCATCGGGCAAGCAATACAGGAGGGAATCCCATGCCGGATAATCTGAACACCAATACCATTGCCAATGGCGCCAACGGCCTGTCCGCCTATTTTGCTGAGCAGTTCGCCAGCCTGACCCCCGCCAAGGTGCTGGTGGCGCTGGTGCTGGGCTTCGTGGTGGGCCTGGTCATCGCCCTGGTGTATAAAAAGTGTTACCGTGGTGTGCTGTACAGCCCCAGCTTTGCCATGACCCTGGTGATGCTCACCCTGATTACCACGCCGGTGGTCATGTGCATCAAGTCCGACCTGTCCCTGTCGATGGGCATGGTGGGCGCGCTGTCCATCGTCCGCTTCCGTACCGCGGTGAAGGATCCCATGGATACCGCCTACATGTTCTGGGCGCTGACCATGGGCATTCTCCTGGGCGCCGAATTGTACATCATCGCCCTGGTGGTGGTGCTGGGCATTGCCGTGGTGCTGTTCATGATGACCTTTATCAAGTTCACCAACCCCAACGCCTTCCTGCTGGTGCTGCACTATGACGAGGAGGCCGAGTACGACATCACCCAGCAGCTGCGCCGCATGGTGAAGCAGCGCCGCCTGCGCTCCAAGACCGTGACCCGCGCCGGCGCCGAGATGACCTTCGAGGTTCGCCTGGACAACAAGCAGGATCTGGTCGCCGCGATGCTGAACATCGACGGCGTACACGACGCCACCCTGGTAGCCTGCCAGACCGAAGCCGGGGCCTGACACCGGTCATGACCATCAACGCGCGTAGGAGGTGATACCCGTGGCCTTCAACTTGCCCCTGCGGCACGAACTGAAATTTTTTATCAACGACGCCCAGTATCACCTGCTGTCCAGAGCGCTGGATCGGGTATTGGCGCGAGACCCCAACGGGGATGAGAACAACGAGTACCATATCCGCAGCCTGTACTTCGATTCCATCTTCGGCCATACGGCGCTGTACGACAAGATCAACGGCGTGCAAAACCGCGACAAATATCGCATCCGCATTTACAACCTCTCCGACCGGATGATCAAACTGGAATGCAAGACCAAGGTGGGCAGCCTCATCAGCAAGCGAAGCCTGTCCATTCCCAGGGATCTGTGCGAGCAGCTGATGGCGGGGGATCCATACGCCCTGGAAACTACACAGTCGGGCCTGCTGGCGGATGTCTACC